>MDTB01014732.1_pt1 | contig 28488 bp, 43 predicted proteins | sample 811161 | NCBI WGS metagenome assembly MDTB01 (sample SAMN05326650, study PRJNA326480) | marine metagenome | isolation source: seawater | place: Mediterranean Sea | collected 2009
GTGTTAGTGAAAACGTGCTTCATAATTTTATCTTCTAAGTAATCTGTAAATCCCGCCATTTCTACCTCTATGTGTTATCCATATAATATATATTTTTTTTCCTTTTACCATAAGTTCTTCTTCTTTGTAAAAGAGATCCTTTTCCAAATTGTTTTTTCTCCTCTTGGTCCTCTAATTCTTTTATTGCTCTCTCAAAATATCTTTCAAACAATGGCACTCTTTCATCTTCCATAAGAAAGATTGATGCGTGTTTCAATGCACCATACAAATATAAATCTGAATGATTTGTAGAAATAAAGTTAGATGTATTGCTGTCACTTAACGCAGATATTTTTTCGTAGTAAGTTAATTGTAATGTGTAAGATTGGTCTGGTGTTGGTGCTAATTCAAGCGTGTTATCTACAATAGAGAAATACATGGGTTGTCCAGATCTATTGTTGTTGCTTTTTCTGTATAGATCCAAAGATTCTATTGTTTGTTGCATGAGTGGTCTGAAGTTATTAGAAGTTATTTCTATGTTTATTGCTTCTAACCAATCAGTTGGTAAAGATAAATATTGACCATCTGCTGTGGCCGTAGCTCTTTTGACCATATCAGATGTTCTTAATCTTCTATTTAATTCTGCTTCTGTTTGATCTATAAAACCATCAAGCTCAGATGTTAAATCACTTCTGTTTAAGTAACTTGCAATTTTTGTTTTTAATTCTGAATAAGTCATACTTTGCCCTGCCAAACTCTAAACATTTTATTATCTGGATTGTTAAGCCATCTTTTCAAATGAGATTTATCTCTAATAGATCCTTCTCTTAGCATTTTATTATATATGACCATAGGTATTTCTGCGACAAGTCGCATATCTTTACCTGGTTTTAATTGACTTAATTTTTTTACATTGTCCAGGACAGGCTGAACATTTTGTGAGTGATGATAAATATGTTTGTCATCTTCAGTAACAAAATCAGATTTGCCACCTACTGTAAAACTTATTGTTGTTGTTGTTTTTGACATCTTAAAAAAAGGGGGAGTGTGAGTTAATTATAGGAGAACTCCCCCTTTATTTAGCTTATGAAGTTGATAAGTCTGCAACTAAACCATGAGCCTTTTCGTTGCTCATTTCTAGTCCATACTCAACAAGTAACATCTTAGTTTCAGCATCACCAATAGTTGAAATATCAGTAGTGTTGAAATCTCTAAGATAAGCAACTTTAGCAAAATCAGGATCTACTAACATAGCTGTTCTTGCTCTACTAACATTAGTAGGAACAACTTGTAGTTCACCAAAATCACCAGAATAGATAGAAACAGATGCTTCAATAGTGTTTGCATCTATCATCTGTCTAGCTGTTGATCTACCACTAAATCCTGAAACAACTGATTTTACATGAGGACCAACAATTAACATTGAAGGTTCACCACCATTTGTAAAAGCGGATTGTTGCACAGATTTAATCATTGCTTCAGTAAAAGTTCTTTGCGTACCATCTGTAGGGGCAGCACCGTTACCGTTACCAGCACCGTTTGTACCTCTTGAAACATTAGTTTCAATCCAGGTTTCAAAACCACCAGTTTGTCTAACAGTTGTAGCATTACCAGCGTTTTTAGCTGTATTACCAGTAAGGGCAACTTCCATATCTTTCTTTAAGACTTTCGCCATTAAAGCTAGTTGGTGTGCCATTTCTGACCTTTTACCAGCCGCATCAGAAGCATTTTGCGTACCTGTTACAGTCGCATCTCTGCTGCTAATTTGACATATATTGCTTTCTCTAACAGTAGCAGTAGAAGCTGATCTTGAAAGTTCAAAACCTTCTAATTTACCAGTACCACTTGCAGTTGGTAGAGATTCAGTTTGCCAATCAAATTGAACATTGTTGACATTTGTTCTGCCTATTGCACTCATAAATGGAGTAGCCGTAGGGGAGATATTATAGATTACATCTGATAATTCTTCTCTATCAGCAGTCGCAGTATAGGTGTCGAAGGCATTTGTGACTTTAGCCATTTTAATACTCCTCTGGCTTTCGCCAGGATTAAATTAAATTTTCAAATACTTTAGCCGCATCTTGCACTTTGCCAGATTTGGCCAACCTTTTTTTAGCCACCGATGCACGGGTTCGAGATTTCTTAGTGTTTACTGTTCCTGGTTTTGCAACTTTGGACACAACTTTTTCTTTAGGTTTTTTCTTAACAGCCTTCTTAGTTTTATGATTTAACCATGCTTCTCTTAATCCATGTAAAGCACGATAATCAATAATCATATCTATTTCTTGGTCTGTATAACCTAAAACATTAACAGCATATTCCTTTATAGAAGCCTTTTCAGATTGTGCTTTATCAGCATTTTTCCATTCGGGTACAACCTCTAAAATCTTTTTGTTGCTGAACTCAAGGATGGTTTTCTGTTCTTCAAGAAATTTTTCTTCTTGTTCCTTCTTCAACCTTTCTTCCTCTTGCAAAGCAATATCTAAAGTTTTCTGTGTTCTATCCCAGCGTTCTTTTTCTTGAACATACTTGTAAGGATCTTCCTCACTTAGTTTGGCCCAATCGGGTTCTTCACCCATGCTACCAGCAATAACCGCTTTTAATTTCGGCACCATCTCTGCATACGCAGCTTTTTCTTGCTCAACCTCCAAAGATCTTTGGTCTAAAGTTTGTTCCTTCTCCGCAACCTTTTGAGTTTTTCGAGTATAGTCTTGCTGACGAGAATAGCCATTGATAAGTTCTTCGAGTGTGACCTCAATTTCTACACCATTAACTTTAACGGCATGAAGTGCAGGTTCCTCTATTTCTTGCTCAACTTCTGTTTGTTCTTCGTCTGTTTCTTCGAGTTCTGATTCTTCAGATTCTTCCTCTAATTCTTCTTCATCTTCTTCCGATTCTTCTTCTTCAAGTTCCTCATCTTCAAGATCTTCAGTTTCTTCAGTTTCCTCTTGGTCAACAATTTCTTCTTCTTCAAGATTTTGTTTTTCTTCTTCCTCTGGATTTAGAAAACTCTCAAGAGAAGAAACTGCTTGTTCCATCTCAGATTGTAATGCAATCGGTTTATCCGTTGTTGCCATATTTAACCTCGTTTAGTTTGTATTTTACAATGAATTTCTTATCTTTTGTATATTTGTTTTAGTAAGTTTACCTTTTTCGATAATGATTCTTAGGTGTCTTTCTATTTCTGGCAAAAGGGATATTGCCCTGTGAAGATCCTCTCTCCAGGTAACGTCTTCAAGTTTATTAGAATTTTTCCAATGTGCTATATATTCTTTCTCAAGGTTTTGGATTGCCAATTTAAAAACTTCGCTTTTTAAAATGTTTTCTGCTTCTTGTGATTCTCTTACTTCTTTTTCAGTTACCATTATTAAATAGATCCAAATAAACCTTTAAAGGCTCCTGGATAAAGAGTTTGAAACATAGATAGTCTTTGAGATATATCTGGTTTTTGAACATTTCGTTCTGCAAGATTCATTTTATCCATGTCTAAATTAGGAAGTTTGCTAAAGTCTATAGTGTCTAGCATTTTGTTAAGTTCCATCATGGATGGTGAAACTTTTTCTTGCATAGGTTTTTGCATCATTGGGTTCCCCTTTGGTGCAATCATTCCTGGTTTCATTCCTATAGACATCATTAAAATAAACTACTGTATGCAATAGGCAATAACAAAGAAATTATAATTCCTGCTATCCACCATAATCTTTGTGAATTTGCTTCCATTAATGCTTCGATACGGTCAAATCTTTCGTAAGCGTTTTTCCAGCGTTCACCGCATACTTGCTCGTGCGTTTCTATTTGACTAGCTACTTGATTGACTGTTGTTCTTGGCATTAATAACTCCATATTGTTGGTCTTAATTTTCCGCCTTTTTTAGTACCAATATCTAAATGAATAAATCTGCTACCTAACTTTCCTTTTTGGCTTACGCCTATTCCAGTAAACCCATGTTTACTCGCATTTGTGACAATTTTAAATGCTTCTTCGGATTTACACAATATATCTACAGCTATGCCTAAATTGTGTGTTCCTGGAAATGGTTTATTTTTTTCTGCATCATGGTTTTTACATCTGTAACCAGAAGTGATAACAAACGGAAATCCAAGCTCTGTTCTTAATCCTTGAAGTTTATTTATAAGTTCATGTGATATGTTGTTTTCTCCACAATGCCTACAAGCAAATTCTTCTAACTTAAAGTTTTTCCAAGCCATTAGTTACCCTTTGTTACTTTTTCTTTTTTTTCGTAAGTTCTAAGACCAGCCATTCCTAGCATAGCCATAAGAATTGTCGAAAGTTGACTAAATTCAAATTCAGGTAAATCAACTTGAATACCTGCTATACCTACAGCAAATTGAATCATAGGTGCAAGAATGAAATGGTAAAGCATAGCCAGACTGCACACCCATCCGACAGATGGTCGCCACCCAGCTACAAACCAACTTTTACTGGCAGCTTCAATCTTGTTGACTTGTATTTGTGCCAGGTTAGCAGTTTGTAATTGTGTCTTGAGTTCATGTTCCAGTTGCATTTTTAGGTTCTTATCTGCAACAAATTTATTAAGTACGCTACCAGCTATGCCGACAACTGAGTTGGTTATTGGATCTGCCATTAGTCTTTCCTCTTATCTTTTTGATTTGCTTTAGCTATTTTTTCTTTTTCAATCAAGTTAGGTACGCCCAGGATTGTTTTTAACAATATATCCTGGCGTATAATTTCGTTATCAACAGACCTTACCCTGTCAATAAGTTGTATAAGAATTTGTGTTTGAGAATCAAGTTTGGAATCTAATCTTTTTTCGACTGCCTGGAGAGATTCGTTTATTTTGTCATCGACTACATCTATTTTTTGTTCCATGCCGTTTACTATTTTATTTAACAATTTCCATAGAAAAAAACCTAATCCGAGAGTTGCAGCAATGGGAAAACCAACTTCATTTATTAATGTGACAACTTCATTCATTGGCCCATTATAAGGCTAAGTCACTTACTGTGTAATTTTTGTACTGCAAAATTAGCAGATAATGAGGCCCCTTTATGCTTAACAAACTTTCCCGAATGTTTCATTAATTTATAACTACCATTTTTTTGTTTCATCCAATGATAGCCTTTAGGTGCTTTTACCTTCATTTTTTCTTTTTCCTAAGTTTTTTGAAATCAGCACCAGTTATCTTGTTTCTAGGTTTTGCAACTCTAGCTAACTTTTTTTGTTTAGGTGATAACTTTTTATTTGCCATATTTTTTACCTTTCTTTTTCATAGATGGTTTTTTTGGCATCTTTTTTTTCATTTTATGTTTCATCTTTTTTTCCTCGTGGTTGTTTTCTTCCTAGATTTTAACAGGTCCGAATCAGCCTTTCTAGCACCGCCCTTACCTGATACAAAACTTTTTACACGGCCCATCGCCCAGGCGTGTTGTGATACTCCTGGTCTGGATCCAGAACTTAAATAAGCTCCTAAACCTCTGCGATAAACTTTATCTAAAGTAGATTTAGAAAAACGACCTGCTCCTGGAATAGAAGAATATTTGCCGCCTTTCTTTTTACTTCTTGCTTTTCTTTTTTCTGCCACTTTTACTCCTTTGTTTTGAAATCTTATCCATCATAGCTGGGGTTAGTTTGCCCTCTTTGTATAGCTTTCTAGTTCTTTTTATTTCTTTCTCTCTAGCTTTTGGGTTCTTTGCTCCTCTGACATATTTCTTTGGCACACCGCCTTTTGTTTTAGGAACTTTTCTAAACTTCCTTACCACTTTTTACAACTCCAATATCTAGCTGACAACTTGTCAGGTGGGTTTGAATCGCATCTGTGTCTTGCTCTGAATGACTTTCTTCTGCCCGGTTGATTCTTTTTAATTTTCATATTCGGATCCCCAAAGCGAATCAATCTAACTTTTTCACCTTTCTTAGCAAGGACTGCAAATTTTTTTGATTTGCCTGGAGTTCTTTTAGGCTTGTTGTAACCAGAGAATCTTTCACCTCTATAATTTATACTCATTGCTGTTGATTAGTTTTTGTTAATCCTTGTGCTTGTATTTTAGCAATAGATCTAATTGTTTCTCTATCTCTTTCCATCAAAGCGTTTATCTCAGCCATATTAACTTGTGTGTTGTATTTGGCTTCCATCTCTTTTGCCTTGAGTCTAAGGTTAGCTTCTTCAATATCTCTTTGCCTATCATCATCCATGATAATTTTCATGCGATCAGTTTCAGCATCTAACAATGCTTTCTGTGCAGATGCCCTTGCTTTTTCCATTTCTGCCATAGCCAGTTGTTCTTCAGCACTAGGTTTAGACGGAGCAGGTGGTGGGTTTTGCACAACTGAGTTTATAAAAGATTCTGTATCTTTTATTCCTGCTAGTTCAACAAACTTTTTAAGTGTATTGGCGTATTGTTGCATTGACACTAAAGGATTGTTTGGCCCCATTGTCTGCAATATCTGTTCTTGTTTTTGTGCCAGACTTTGTAAGACTACAGCTTTTTCCTCATCGCTAGTCTTAGATATAGCGACATTGATACCAATATCTTTTGAGTTATCCCAGTATCTTGGATCTATAGGTATAAACTTACCGTTTAATCTAAAAATTTCTGTAGCAGTCTGATGTTTTGCAATCAAGTCACTAACTAAACCAAATAATTTTTTCATACCGCCTTCAGCAAAGTGACGGCAGATAAGTTCGATTCTGCCTTGCGCTCCACTCATAGTAGCTGCAACGGCAGCCTTAGTAGAACTTTGTAAAGCATCTGCATTTAATCCAGCACTTGCCTTAGAAACTCCCGTTCTATTTTCTTTTGCTTCATCTAAATAATTTAAAACAGGAAATGCTTCTTTACCAACAAACGGCACAGAGAAAGGCTGGACCATTCCTGGCGACCTCATTCTGATTGGCTGTCCAATATCTGTATTTAAAACATCATCTATGTTTACTTGGCCCTCAACAATTCCCATTCTTGGAAAGATTGAGTGTCCTAAAGAATCCAAAGTATCACGCATGATTTGTGATTTAGCAGCTTGGATTGGTTTTAAATAATCAGCAGGACAGGAGCCGATTGCTGTGTGTGGTTCGGGGTCAGGACAAAACATAACAATCGGCAATTCGTGACACGGCATAACATCTACTATGTTGCAACCATCTCCCACGGTGCAAACTCTAACTCTTTCATCTATACCATCTTCGTCTAAATCATAAAATAAATAATGTTCTACATAGAGTATGTCGTTAGATCCTTTGTCTGCTCTATCTGGATAAACAATGTCATCGTAAGGATTCCTGGCGTTTACTTCGTTGCTAGTCTGAGGATCATCTGCGTAACCTGCTCCTCTGTATTCTTCTAACATATCTTGGTCATATCCCATAGCAACAAGATCTGACATTGTTTTAATCATTCTGTGACCAACATAAGAAGCTGACTCAATATCTCTAGCGTGTCTGGATATTAGAACTTCTTCTGGCGGAATAGATTCTATGCACACCTGGTCTTTGTCTTTAATTCTTTTAACAACAACATCGTATGATGCTGGTGATTCTTGTGTAATCTCTTGATTAGTTTCTGGATCTATCATTGTCATAGATTCCATAGTCACGCTTTCGCTAACAAGCTCTAAGTTTTTTTCTAGCATTAAGACTTGATATGTTTGCGGGTCCAGGTCTGAATATTCGTGAGTTGTCGATGTGGTTGAATCATCCCAAAAAACTTTTACAAAACCAGTTTTTCTAATCAAAGCATCTTTGAAAGCATTGTATAAAACTTGGAAGCCTGGATTCTTTTCTTGGATCAAATAATTAACATAACTTGTTTGTTGTTCTGCTAGTTCTATATCACCAGCATCTTTCGGAACAAACTCAACAACTTTCTTAGTACCAAAAAAAGTACGCATGATAGACGGCAACATAAATAAAACGCTATCTCTTACATCCGTTGAAATATAAGATGATTGCAAGTCGCTACTTATGTCTGGTTCTTTGCCTAAATAAAATTCTGTGGACTCTGCTCTTTCTTCACCTATCTGATAAATAAAATCTTTGGCATCATCCATTTCCGCCTTTACAACTCCGTGGAGTTCTTCCATAGACGAATAATCTTCTACTTGTTCCATATTAACCTACTCTTTGAATTTTGGATTTTACAGGTTTCCTGAAATTATAACCCAAAAAGTCGTCACTTCCACTTGAATAAACAGCATTACTAGCCATCGTCAAAGCAAGAGAATCGGCCCTGTCTGGAGATTTGATTCCTCTTTTTTTCATTTCTTCTTTTGATTCTAGTTTTATTTTTCCGCTAGAAGTATATTTGTAACTTGGCGAAACTAACTCTGCGGCAAGTTCATCATCAACTGGCAACCTGCAATCTCTTTTGGATAACCAATCTTTTATGGCAAACCAAAGTTCGGCTCTGAGGTTTAAATAATTTTTTTTGGATGATGGCGATTCAGCAACATTAATACCTCTAACTGGAAGATCCATTTCTCTTAATCTATCAACTACACCCGATCCTAAACCTATAACATCAACTAATATTTCTTGTGGTCTTTCAAGCGGCATACAATCATCGTATTGATTTTTTATCGCTCCGCATAGCTGCATAAGGTCCATCGAGTGAAAAGTTTGTAGATCTAAAACTGTGTTCCCCTGGCGTATGCACAATGCACTATTGTCGCCACCAAACCTTGCAACATCCAATCCCCAAACAATCGCTTCGTTTGGCGTAAGAGAAACATCCCTTCCCATAGCAGATCTTACGAGTTCCATAGGAATAACGGCATCATCGTCAGCTTTCGGGAACTCTCCCATAACTTCTACCCTGGCAACAGTAGAGTCCTCACCGTACTGCTCTATCATCCTTTGAAACAACTCTTTATCGGTTTCTTCTACTTCTCTGCTGTCTATCTGTGTAGTTTTCCAAAAGTTTCTTTTGGAGTGAAACGAGTCATAAAATGGGCCTGTATTTCTTCTTGGGTTAGAAAAAGTAAACCAATATCTGTTTTCCGTGGGTTCAGAAAAGAATCCCTCGGAAACAGAATATATTGGTGACGGAATACCTGATGCTTCATCCATAATCAAACAAACACCGTAACTTGAGTGTATTCCCGCAAAAGCATCTGGATTTTCTTCGCTCCATAGTTGCGATTGTGCGTAGTAATATCCCGTGTCTATCTGTAAATCTTTTATCAGCGATTCTTCAAACCATGCTGCTGGTCTAATTGTCGTAGCTGTTTTTGCAAACCAATGTGAATTTATAGACAAAGTAAGCCATTTACCTAGTTCGGCCCAGGTTCTACTTCTAAGCTGTTGTTCTGTGTTTGCGGTAACAATAATTGTAGATCCTAGCCTGGTTGAAAGCATCCAAAGTATTAACCAGGAAACTAAAGCCGATTTACCAATCCCACGACCTGACGCAACTGCCAGTCTAAACATTTCAGGCATGGTAACTTTCTTGTTTCTTTGTATGTGTATTGAAATATCACGCAAAATTTTTTCTTGCCACTTTCTTGGGCCAGTAAAATTTTCAAGGGGGGTATCTTTTTTTCCCCACGGGAACACGAACTTAACAAAATTTAATGGATCATCTTTTATGTTGATGGACCAAAGATCAGCCATTAGTTCGCTTTCTTGTTTTGCAGAATATTTCATTTTTTTCTAGCCATTTGATTGATTGTTGTTTCGTTATTTATGTTTTTAAAATAAATTCTGGTGCAATATCTCCTTATAATCGCTGCTATGGTAAGTATTGTTAGCTGAACTACGGATATTAACAAGGCATCTTGCGTAAATAGCAACAAAACAGCTAAAGATCCCCATGCTATTGGAAAATTAAAAGCTGCTCCGAGCGTAGTATCTGTGACAGACTCAATAAAAGCCTTTTTATCAAATTTCATCCCTGACCACGGTATCTCTTAAATTGTTTTTTCCTATGTTTCCCCCTGGGAAAAGTATTAGAACTTTTACCATTACCCTGAGAAGTGTGTTTTGCTTTCCTTTTGTTTGGATCTACTGTAATTATGGTTTTTTTCTGGGCCATAAAAAAATTTTATTTCAAGTGTTATACATACACACCCCCGCCCGTGCGGTGACGGGGGGGATCGTTAGCTATCGCACGGGAGAGAATCGCACGAATTGCACATATAACGAACCCCCACGCCCGAAGATCCTTTAACGGAGGTGCTATTTTTAGGAGCGTTGGATCTTCTCTCATTATTCTTGTTCATTCCCGTGGAGAAACTTACCCCCTGGTTGCACTTTCTCGCCCTCTATAACCCGTGAGCGTGATTCTGCTAGAACATCGTTTAAGTTGATATTAAATTCTACATTCTGCCGATCTGACCACCTGCCAGGATCCCGATTCTTTAAATAGAAAATACTGGCCGTAACATTTCCCCCCTCGGAAGCAGTCATCAAATGATTAGTTACCCGTTTAATTCCCATTGCTTCCCCCTTTTTTATAGCTTCCGCAATTTCTGCATATTCAGGGTCCTTTCTGCGTCTATCTAGCGTGTCCCAGGACACGCCCAAACATTTCGCTATTTGTCCGCTAGTTAATCCCTGGGCCGCTAAATCCTGGACTGCTTGAGGATCTATCTTCTTTTTCTTTGGTCCTGGCTTTTTCTTTTCTTTCATAGATCTATTTTATATCAATAGATATTGATTTTAGATAGGCAATCATGGTTATAATAGGGCCATCGAGGGAATAAACCCTTATTTATCCAATAAAACGGAGGTGTTAAATGGATGAGAACTTAAATAAACAATACACAGGCAGATTAGATCCTGACCAATATATGTTGGCCAAAGATTCTTCTGTTGCCAGGTACCTGGTGGATCTTGGTCTAACTGATACTAGGAGCAAGGATCTTGCAAATGCAATCCAGGATCTATTCTCTGCTCTTTGCGAAGTGGATGAGAGATACCATGATTTATTAATGAGAGAAGCACCAGAGATATTTCTCTGCGCTCAGATCTATGCAGATGTGAATGGATCTCCAAACAAGAGTTGGAGGCACAAGATCCAAAAATGCTTTGATGCTTGGATCCAGTCTGATTATGGATTGAATAAGCTCTATCATGGCCGCAACAATCAGGAGGAGAAATGAAGAAATATACAATCAATAAATTCATTGAAGAACATGAGGAGTTTACCTTTGTTGCTTCTTATCCAGAGAGCAGGTTTGATGATTGCCTGGATAAGTTCTGCAGATTGAAGAATGAAGATCCTCATGCAACCTTAACGATTAGCGGTCCTGGAATATCCATCCAAGGATCCTGGTCGGATCCGTGTGCCAGGTTTCAACTTGAGCGAAGATCCAAAGACAAGGACTGCGTGGAGCGTTTCACTTATCGAGTCTTTGACGGTGACACTCAGCAGATCTATTTAGACTGCTCTGATACTGCCGCCAAACACATGATGAAATATCAGAAGGATCTTGCCGCCAGGAATGAAGATCAAATGCGTAGGCAGTTGGTCGGATTCAAGAGAAGCGGCGACTATGTTAACGCTGAATGGGAGGTCAAAGAATGAGCAAGAAAAACAGATATTTACTCGAAGAATCAGAGATGCGGAAAATCTTAGATCTTAGAAATTCTAGTATGCAATTCTTAGATAATTTTCAACATGAGGGTTTTTGCGATTTCATTGACTTATTGGATCTTAAAAAACAACTTCATTTATTGGATGAACTGTTTGATTTTAGACCACATAAAGACGAAAAAGGCTCTGCGTGTTATTGGAAATTTGTTCTTCCTGAAGATGAAGATGCTTTTTTTTATGAGGAGGAAGAATGACTTTCCAACAAGCACAGTTCAAATATATTTCGTATTTGCGAGATACGGAGGGCGTGACTGGTGAAATTGACTATCCTGATGAGGAACAATCTCACGGCACGAAAACAAAAGGTGGAGTAATTGTCTGGACACTTTACAACATGAAAGGATATTTCTTGGGTAAGGTTTACAGTTCTGGCTACATTCAACCCAAATACGGAAAAATAGTAAATTCTAATTAATGGAGAAAATATGACTAACTTAAAAAAGAGAGATGAGATGACAACCAAAGATGAACTCCAGTTGATGTGCGATGCTTACGCAGAAGATATCGATAACGGAAAATTCATCAAGGATCTAAACTCGGATGATTATGCTTCTGTTTTAGATCACAGGTATGTGATTGACTATGACGGTGCCTATAGATCCGTGCATTTACTCGTGGCGTTTGGCGGTCCAAATATTTGGATCTGTACCGATACCATGGAAGTGAACGGATATTGGGGATCTGATCGAGTGACATCCTGGTTTGGTAGGAGTGCGTCAGATGAAATAGATGATTTTTATGAAGATCTCTATAACGGACACCTTTTGACCGTTCGCACATACTAAAAATCTTAAAACGCCCTCAGAGGTTCATAGACGGCTTCTGAGGGTTTTTTTATGTAAATTGATATAAACCTTAGGCTACCCCTTTCTTTTTCCTTGTACGCTGTTTCTCAACGTCTTTTTTCTCCTTGTGCCCTCCAAATAGGGAATCTTTCTCTTTTTCTCCCTTTTTAGATCTTCGTCTAACAATTTTCCTAAACCTACCAGAAGAATGTGCTTCCGTTGTCCTGGTTTAGCTTTTTCAACTAACTTATTTTTTTCTTCCAACGCCAACCAGATGACATTTTGTCGAATTAATTCCTTGACGCTGTTACCAACTGACTTCCTAGACAACCCGACCATCTTGCCGTAATAGATCCAGGAGTCATGGCTTGAGAAAGTTTCCCAACGGAAACGCTCCACGATGGCCCATAAAATTAATTTACTCCCCGGGGAAAGATCTTCACGCCCTGCCTGGATCCTGTACCACAACCAACAAACTTTCCTTAAGGAAGAATAATTACTGTATTCATCCACGAACTCAAAGCGGACAAGTCCGCTTTTACTTTCATCCTCGGGAACGCCCTGGACAATCCACCAGGTAACTTTCAGATCTTGTTTCAATGAATTGTCGGCAGTCCGTCTTGATCCACAAATCCAATGTTATCTTCCTCGTTCATTAGATCCCCGAATTGTTCATAACAGCCAATAAATTCTCCGATAATATTTAATCTTAGATCTGCGCACATAGTTTCCGCACGGGAACGATTACGGGCAAGAATAAACGGTCCTGCATACATTACCCCCTCGTGTTCGTACTCTGTCAAAAATATTAATAATTCTTCATTCATTATTAGCACCTATAAATTATTAGAGGGATCAAAGATACCCTCTAATAATATGTATATATTATGGATATATGGGAAGTATCTTCGCATCTAATGGGAAATATCTTCGCATCCATTGGGAAGTATCTTCCCATTAAAACTCCAAATCTTCAGGAGTAACATTATCAGAGGGCATAGATCCTGCGCCTTCTTTCTTGATTAAATTGATAACTTTATCAAAATATATCTTCTCAAATTCTACCCAATCTGCATCCGTCACCCAATAGGCAAGATCTGGTATTTCATCGCATATATCCCTATAAGATTTAATTGATTGTTTAAGATCTTCCAGGAAAAAAATATATTGGTTCTTCCCTGGCGGCCTACCGTTTGAATTTGCTTCATCTGTGTGAACTTCAAAACTTTCTAAGTCCTGCATTAATTTATCTAGTATTTTTTCTAGTACCATCATGTTTTACCTCTCTATAGTTATGTTGCCGTTTTCTAGCGGTTCTAGTACGGCTTTTCTTCTGAATAGTGTCAAAGTCTTTGTATCTACCTCAGAAGAATTTGTCTTGACTACGGCAGATCTAACCACTCTCGTGCGGTCAAACTCGACACCGTAATCAAAACAAATGTTCTCAGCTTCTTGCTCTGGACACAGCCATAGGGCGATAGCCATTCGCATACCATCGACCAATGAACTGGCTCCCCTGATACTGGCTCTTACGCTCATTGCGTCATCCTGGCTCGTCAATGCTGTTTTGCTCATGTGATGCAAAGAAACTACAACACAGTTGAACTTACTAGCTATGGATGCACAGAACTGACAATACAACTGACCAGCTTCCTGGCTTGTTGTAATTGGAGCAGTAACGAAACTTTGAACTGGATCAATAATCACCAGTTCTAAATTCTTTATGGATTCTAATTCACTTATTAACTCATTTGCGGCAGCCGTAATATTCAATCCTTGGTTATCTTCTTTCAATAATATAAGCGGGTTACTGGTATCAGGTATGCTCAGAGCAAATACATCATACGGGGCGGTTGCTCTTTGATTAAGAGGATCCAAAGTAGCTACCCTTCTGTGGACCTCAGACCTATCATCTTCAGCAGATAATATAACTACATTTCCGCCCTTCGTTATTCTCTTATTCAGCCACATCCCATTACCAAAACTGACTTTTAGAGCAAGATCTAGGAACAGTAATGATTTTCCAAGACCACCAATACTGGCACATAAAACAGTCTTTGACTTTTCTAATAGATTTTCTACTAGCCATTCTCTCTCTGGCGGCTCATCCACAAAGTTACGAACACTAAAACTTTTTATCCCAAGACCTTTATCTTCTAACTCTAACTTAACTTGCTCCTTGCCTTGCTCTTTTGCGAGGTCGTTAAAATCACCTATGATTGATGGAACACGGACCACACAGTTATAGATTGCATTGCTGATCTCTTGTGCTTTCTTATACCCCAGTCCGCTTTTGTCGTTATCAAAAGCTAAGATCATCTTTGCGTTAGTTTTGTTTCTCAGGTTTGTGACCGCATCGAAACCAAAGTTTGCAGAAAAGACACAAGCAACTGGTTTGTTTGTTGTTTCGTAAACGGTTGCTCCAGTTGCGTAACCTTCAACAACTATCAACTCTCTGAGATTTGGCAAAGATCCAAAGTCACAACCAATTAAAAATATATTGCCTTTGACCTCTGAAGCTGACACAAAAAATTTGTCTCCACGGGGGGTGATTCTTTGCAATGACCGCAACTCATTATCAACAGAATATATAGGTATAAGCAGATTATTATTTAACTCTTTCAAGCCATAATTTATAATCTCCTTTTCCTTTAAATACCTATGTTCTTGAACCTCTTTAGCAAGTTTAAATCTATCTTTGACTTCATCAGCAACCTCTTGATATCTCTTTTTCCTCTCCTTTTTACTGTTTTCTATAGCTTCGTTTATTTGGGCCTGTAAAGCCTGTCTGGAAGCCGTGGGTAAAGAACTGATATCAACAGTTGAAAATTTATAATCTTCGCCTGTACGCCAGTTTCCCCACGCTGCATAGTAGTTGTTTTGATGTTCGTTGATTACATACCAACCGCTTTTCTCTAAACCTTTATCTCCACGGACATTGCTCTTTGCCGTCACGGGGCATCTAATCAGTTCGCCGCTTGTAATTAAATAATCAACACGCAATCCCGTTGATTGCATTTCTTTGAGCATATCATCAGTAGTCTTACCCGCACCTCTGATTAAAAAATTACTATCAAGGACCAATCCATCTGGCCCGTAGAATTTTGTAAGATCCATTTATTTTTTTCTCTCTCTAATTATTTTTTTTGTAATCTCATTGCATACCTCGCTATTGTTGTTCTTGTCAGGATGCACCTTCGATAAAATTACTTTTAATTCTTTTTCAGTAAATATATTTGTTTTGACTGCACTATTTAATTGTTGCCTGAGTAAACTGTTTTGTCTTTTTTCTTCACCCAAACTGATTTGTAGATTATCAATCTTATTTGTACTTATTCTCAAATCTGTTTTAAGTTTTTTTATTTCTTCTAATGCAGATTTTAAATCTTTTTTAAGATCTTCAGGACCGTGATACTTTTTTTGCTCTTGCTCCTGGATGCCTGGTTGCGTTGTAGCAGTATGACCACCTAAACGAACATTTGAACCATTTGCAAAAGTAACAGTAAAACGACCTGAAGAACTCATATCGAGATTGCCCCATCTCATAAATGGGGCAACACACTAGAACGGAATCTCATCATCGACCAAACCCTCATCCTCCTTCTCCTTTGGTTTGTCGGTCTGAGTTTCCGCAGCTTCATCATCAGCTTCTAACTTCTGCCAAGACTTAGCCTTGACTTCTGTATAGCCGTTTTTGTTCACATGAACTTCAGCACTTATCTTTTTACCCTTAAGTTGCTCCGTGTCTTTCAAAGTTGGAAAGACTCCAGCAGCGTAAGATAACAGGCCTAAGTTTTCTTGTGACAAGCTGACAGATGTTTCGTCACCAGCTAAAGCAAACAAATGCGATACTAATTCGCCAGAATCATTTATTCTAAAAGTGATTCTTAACCCCTTGTATGCTTCGTTATTTTTACTGGTAACTATTTCTTCATTGAAGTATTCCATTTCGTATCTGCCAGGCTTTATGCCAGGTTCACTAATTTGAATTTCTCCAATACCTTCTTGCGTAAGATCCATAATTACTCCTTAGTTTTAATCATTTCTGCCCTTATTGATTGCCAATCAAAAGGCATTTCATCTGGCAACGCATAACGATTCTTAGCCAAGAACGCAGGTTTCTCTGAGGTGTAAATCACCCTGTCACCTGCGACAGCTTTTGTCGTCATATTGCCCCCTTTACCTTGCACCTTCACAGTACCAAGTTTGTAGTTTGTAAAGAAACAGCAGTCAGCGTGTTCTAAAATAACATCACTAGCTGCTCTCTGAAGTTTGATCTCATGTCTATCATAAGGCTCAATTTCAGGACTCTCGAACTTTTTGATTTGATTGTGAGCAAGTTGCATGATTGTCATACCTCTCTGATCTCGCAATTTGTTCATCAAGTCAATATAAGAACGCCAATAAGATAAAGCTACCTTGTAGCCTTTACCGAATCCTGGCTGTTCAATATTTTTCCAGTTGTTGTCTTTACAACATTTTTCCCATACCAAAGGTTCTAACCAATCAAGGCTATCAACTACAACAGTTTTATAGTCGTGGTCGTCATCTACAAGTGTTTGCAATCTTTCAATAATAGTGTCAAAACTTTTTATCAAAGGAAAATGCGGTACTTTAATTTGACCAAGACCATCTTCAGTAATTAAAAAAATTGGCTTTGTCATACTTGCAGCAAAGGTTGTCTTACCAATCCCTGCTCCTCCATATAACAAAATTCTAGGTGGCTTCTGTTTCGCCTTCGTCTGTATGTCCTTCAGGCTCACGCTTCACCTCCTTTGCCTTTACTACTTCTAACTTGCCTTTAGCTTGTAAAGAAGTAACAAGATTTTCAAATACAAGATCTCTTGCTTGTTCAAGACCGTAGATTAAATCAATAAACATTTGATACTGTTCTTTTTTATCTTCATATTTATTTCTTCTACCTACTATATCTAGTAATTTTTCAATGTCGCTTAGATCTCTCGGCTCATAATCATCAGCACGATATATCTCAACAACATCACCATCATCTAATCCAATATGACTATATGCGTCACCTTGAATTTGGGATCTTATTAGCGGATCCCCTCTATCAGTTGCCATCTGGCACCTCCATTTTATTTTTGTATGCAACGCAATTAACTTTACCGTTACAGAATTTACAATGATCTCCTAGAATTTCTTCAGGAGTTTCACTCAAAGTTGCTTCACAAGCTGGTTTAAGTGTTCTGTACGCCCAATCAACTAAATACTCGGCTGATGTTTCCCAAGTCTTTATTGGGCTTCCCTTCTTTGCAGATCTTGGCTGCACTATGGTTAATTCTAATAATGTGTTTTCATCTCCGTACCTGGACAAAACGCCCAGAGCATAAATCATAAGTTGTGTGTTTTTGTTTGGCTCGACATTCCATTTGCCAGTTTTTAGATCTATGACTGCTATTCTATCTTTACCAAGTATGACTGCATCTGCCGTACCCCAACAAGCATCGGATATTTCATTTAAAGTAAACTGTTCTTCTATCAACAAACTTCCCCCAAGTTCTTGATGTCTTTTATTAACATAGTCAATATAAACCTCTGCACAATCTATCATTTCGTTATCTACTATGATTTGAAAATCTTCTACATTTTCTTCTTTACCTAACCAAAACTCAGTTAGATTAGTGTTTTCCATGTTGCCCTTCTGCTTCATCTCTGCCATCTGGTGTATCAAAGTACCAGTAGCAGCAGCGATTCCTACTTTATTCTCAACACCCTGAGAATTTTTTGGACTCGCTGCACAGTTCAGCCAGATATTACTAGCTGATGGACTACAAAATGCGTGTTTCATTCGTTGATATGTATGCCTGATCTTCTATATTTTTGATTTCATTCAGATCATATAGAATCCTATTACCTAGTTTGTAGTAGCTTGGACCACGACCAGTAGCTCTCCAGGACTCAATAGTTTTATAACTTTTGTTCCATCTTTTAGCTAACTGTTTTGTATCAATGAATTCTCTCTCTGCGCTTATATTTTCTTTTTCTTGCACTAATTACTCCTAAAAAACAATAAGAAGCCTTATAATATACGCATAGGTACTCAAATGGAAGAAAAAAATATGTTATTACAAGATTTTAAAGATCCTATTTTTGAGAAGCGAAACAATCGTAAAGCTGTTTGGTTGAATAGATATTTAGTTAAAGAGTTGGATGATATTGCAAAAAAATATGACAAAACTCCAGAACAGATTGCTGAATACATTTTGTCTATTGGCATACATACCAAAGATAAACAAAACATTTCTTTCAATCTGCAAGAGATTTAATTGATTCTCGCAAACTTTCGAGGGAGTCTATCGACTTCATTTCCTCGTCAGATATTCTGACTTCGTTTTTACCAGGAACAAAAGGCAAGAAAATTACATTTTTGTACTCCAAAGAACACATTGCATACAAATCTAACGCACCTTTTGTAAAATGTCTTTTCTTTGTATGTGATCCTCTACGCAAATCAAAACGCCATTTACGGTGTCCTTTTTCTTTTTTTGTTTTTGTTTTGACCTGGCACTTATAAAGTTTTCTTTTGTACTCAAAAACAATATCTGCTTCTGCACCATGCGGCACAATTAAAACTGTATCTGATACTTGTGCCAAAATACTTGCAACAAAGTATTCGCCTCTCCTGCCGACCCTTTCTGTCAGGCGGCCCATAATTTATTCTCGTAATTCTTTTATCGTCTGTTGTTGCATTTTACGAAGCAAATCAGGATATTTAGTTAAAAGTATATCTCTAGCTGCTTGTTGATTCGCTGCTAAAATTTCTTCGAGAGAAACTCTTTTTGCGTATTTAGTGAGTCGTTGATAATTAGGATCTTTAATAACAGTTTCTAACTGTTCTCTAAGTCTAAGATCTTTTTGTGTACGCAATAGTTCGCTGTATTGTTCTGAATCTAATTCAACACCTTTTACATTTCTTTTTGGAACTGCTGGAGTTATATCAAGATCTACAAACTCATCAAAGACAATATCATTTTTTATATCTGATACTGTTAAAGGAGAAAATCTACCGCCAAATCCTTTGTTATATTCTTTGGCTTCTCCAAGTATATTTCTTTTAAGTGGCAGTTCTTTTGATGTAGTTCCTAATCTATTTTTATAAGCATCAGTTATGTTTCTAACATCTCTTAAATATGGATCCTCTCCTTTTCTTTGATAATAAAATACTGTAGGTATAAAACTTCCTAAAAATCTTTGTATGGTCCTTTCTCCATATCTTTCTGAATCTAGTAAAACTTTCATAGCATCTGACAATCCAGTTAAAAAAGTTTTGTTTATTATGTTGTCAGTAACAGAAGCTATTAACATAGCTGCAATCTCATCTGCCTCTACTTGTTCTTCTTCATTTTTTATTAAACTGCCAATCTCAACCAAATCAGCCGTTATGCCAAATAGAATTCCAATCGGTTCAAATCTATTGTATTGATACCATTTATCACCAACTCTTACAGAGTAAGGTTGCCATCCCGTTTCTCTTAAAACTGCGTTTTCTCTTGGATCTGCTGGGCCACCACCACTAATCATTCCTGCTGCTGCGTAAGCACCAACACCAGTCATAATGCTTGTACCAAACAACATTTTTGCTCTTGCTAGATCTGCTTCTTTCCCGCCTTTTTTAATGGCTTCTCTATAGCTTGTTGTAAATGATGCCAATAAAGGATTTCTTTCAAAAGAATATCTAAGAATGTTTACAGGAGTTCTTACAAAAGGCATTGCATATCTTAGTGCTGGAACTGCCGCAATCATTTGTTGTATTCTTTTACCTATTGCTCCTGTTTTACCTTCTCCTAATGGGTTAGTAAAAGTTTGATATCTGCCTGTATCTATTGCTTTTAAATGTATATCTGGAAACATATCTTTAGGACTTCTCATTATTTCAAATGCTCTTTGTATGCCCTTGCCTTCCTTTCTCGCTTGTGCAAAGGCAGATCCCCAAAGTTCTTGCCTGTAACCTATAGTTTTAAATAAAACATCTTCTGCTACTAAAAATCTTCCTGGCGTTCTTACTATTGTTCCTGCTACGCCTGGAATAACTTTTTGTCTTTGTAGTTCTAATTTTGTAAGTGAATCAGTAACAGAGTCAGGATCCCATAAAGCTCTACCCCCAGCAACTAGACCATCAACTGCACCTACAATAGATCCAAGCGTTCTAAGACCTACTTCTGTAAATGTAATTCTATCCTCTGCATTTCTAAAAGATCCTATTCCAGCAGCTATGGCGTATTCAAATGGTCTTGTGGCAGCAACCAAAAGGTTTGATGTCATGTTTACAAAATGCGTTGAAGGTGATGATAGCAAAGCATTGATCCAAAATTCTTGTATGTAGTCGTTAAAACCAGGTTTGTAAGCATCTTTAACAAAAGCATTTACTTGTTCTTTAGAATCTAAATCACCAATTTTTTGTGCTATTTTTTGTATTGTTTCAACACCACCTCTAGCATCTAAATATTCTCTAATTAATCTTTCTTGTATGACTCCATCTGAATCAGCTATTTCTCTGAATGATCTTAAAGCACGACCAGCTTCAGCAGTTATACCAGCAACTTGTTCTTGGATAGCTGCGTGTCTTGCTAATACGCCTTCAAAGTTTGCAATATCTTCTGTAGTTGCTGTTGTGCTTCTGACTTTTTTTGCTAGTTGTAAAACATTTTTCACTGACTGCATAAGAATCATTCTTGCTGCAAATGCAGTTTCCGCATTAAAAGCATCTCCTGTTTTTCTTTTTAATAATTGTTCAATGCTTAAACCAGATTCTTTTGCTAATGCTTTTAGTTCTTCTCCGTTAGTTCCAAACTTTACTACGCCCCTGGTTTCGCCAACAAAGTCGTTGTTTTGTTTTGCAGTATCTTTTAAAAGTTTTTCAAAGCCACCAGGACCATCCATCTTTTCTAAATTAATGTTACCTGCTTTATCTGGCTCTCTCCCTCTACCAGATCCACCACCTGTACCTCCAGGTCTGCTAGGGGGAGGTACATCTATAGGAATATCCACATCGCTTGTAGGTAGCCACGGGGGAGGACCATCATCTTGTAACCTTGTGTTTTGTGACAAATCTATGACATCTGGACCTGTTGAATCAGGGGGTGCTGAACTATCTCTAGCAATTTGTTGTGCTGCTACCATTTCCATGTTTGCAACATCATCTGCATCTATTTTTTTGATTGCCACATCCACTTCTTCGTTTGTCATTTTTCGTGGATTAAAACCATTTTGCTCTAATGTTTCTATGGTTTTTGTAACTCTATCCACTTCCATGTTGTATTCTTTTAATAACACTTCATCTTCAGGTCTTGCTGCATTTTCTGAAATTATGTCTTGCACTTCTTCTTGTCTGCTTATTCTAGGTGCGTCTAGCGGTTGTGGCGGTAAAAAACCTTCTGCTTCAAATATTTCTTGCAATTCATCAAAACTTCTTGCCCCGCCCCTTTTGAGTAAATTAACAGGTATTCTTCCTCTTGAATCGCCTTTTATACGAGTTAGTTCTCCTTTCTCTGCAAATAAAGGATCTATGCGTCTTTCTCTTAATATGTCATTTGAACGAACGACATCAGGTTCTTTAGGCATCCTTAAAGAAGTAGGCAGTCTGCCTGGATTTATCAAATCATCTAAGGCTTTTTTTGCACCGTTTTTTGTTTCAAATGTTTTATTATTTGCAAAAACAGATCTGTTTATTTTTTCACTAAGTAATTTTTTATAAGCTGGACTTTCATTTATAAGTTTTCCTGGTTCTATATCGTCAAAAAAACTAGGATTGCTTTCTACTATCCTATCAATTTCATCTGCACTTCTAGTATCTTCTTTTGTAACCGTAAATTTTCCATCTTCTGTTGGCTGTACTTTGTAGATGTTGCCTTTTATTTTTGCTGTTTCTATTCCAGAAACATCAGAACTCCATTTTGGACCTTTAGTTCTTTTTTTAGGTTTGAGTGCTTGTTCTTCTACTGATTGAAAATTAGTTTGCACATCATCTGTAAAAGGTCTTGGTTGCCCTTGTGCTTCTGCATTATCTGCTGCTTGTTGTGCTTTTACATCTTTATCTATTATTTCTCCAGACTCGTCTTGTTTTGTTGCAGCATCATCTGCATTTTTGTTTCGAGATCCCCTGACTCTGCTTACTAAACCTATAATCGCTTCTATTGCAGAATCGGCTACCAAGCCTGTAATACCACCTTCTATTGCCATCTTAAATCTTGCTTCTGCCACAGAATCATCTGGATCTGCTTGTAAATATTCTGTTACTGGATTTTGTAAACCTGGAAATGATTGTATTAGATTTGATAATCTATTTTCAAAAGGACTGAAAGCTATTTGTTCTGCTGCTACTCCTCTTGCTACAGTTTCGGATATTCTGCCTGTCCAAGTTTGTGGACTTATAAATTTAAGTTTTGAAAAAGGCAGTAAGAATTGGGTAGCATCTCTGACAAAAGATCCGCCAAAATATGTTGGTTCAGCTACTTCAGGCAAATTAAGCGGAGCAACATCCCTTTTAAATCTTATTCCTGTTTCTACTTCTTCTGTGCTGGGATCATCTCCAAACTCTATGCCTGGCCCACCTGATGCAATATCCAAAATGTTTTGCGTAAGATCTCTGGCTGCTCCACCAAAAGTTCTTAATACATTTGTACCAAAACCAACTCCTTCTTGTTCTTCTGTTGGACCAAGTTGCTGTAATTGTTGTAATTCGTCTGGTGAAAGGTCTCTAAATTCAGACTGTGTATCTATAGTAGTTTGTAAAGAATCAGGCTGTGTTACTTGATTAAGTTGTTGTAATTCTTCAGATGTAAGATCTCTGTATGTAGCCATGTTTCATTCTACTAATTTTGTATTTTTAAAGTTCCGTCTGGCATAAGAAATACTTTTTCTCCGCCTGGTAGTGTGCGATATAGTTGCGGACCTTTATTTCGATTTGTGTCGCTAGGTGTAGAACCGCCCACTTGAACAGGTTTCTCAAATGTACTGCCTGTACCAAGGCTTTGTCCTACAAATGATTGAGCTGGATTTTGTGTTCTTACCAACGCAAAGACTTCTTGATTGTATTCTTCTCGTGTGATCTCACCTCTTGCAAGTCTTGTATCTAATTCGTTTTTTAAAGTTTGTATTGGAGTTGTAACTTTATTTTGTGCAGCTATGTTTGCAAGAATTAATTTATCTAAATTTTCTTCACCAAGACCTTCAGCCATTCTTATTAATGAATCTGGTTGTCCAGAATCTTTTAGATCTTTGATGTACCCTTCAAACGCTTCTTTCTGTTTTTTCTTTCTTTCAGCATCATCTTGTATTTTGTTTCTTGCTAAAACTCCTTTGACAACATCTTTGCCTTGGAAAATATCTCCCAAAGTTCCCAATAGAGTAGCAAACATCCTTGCTTTTTCTGGTGATAATTTTTCTGCCATTATTTTATCCCCGCATAATTAACCATTAAATAACCGTCTGTATCTAAATGTACAAGATCAGGGTTTGTCATAAGTATTTCATCTGCCATTACCCCAAAAGTTTGTCCAGTTATGCCTAGTAATTTAGCTATGTTATTCCAGGTCCAAGTATATAAATTGTGGCCGTCTATGCTTTTGCCGATATATTTAATATTTTTTTTGAGTCTAGGATCTGATTTGCTCATCAAATATGCAGATCCAAGTTGCGCTCCTGCTCCTAAAACATCACCAACACCAATTTTTTTATCTTGTCTTTGTCCTACTAAGGATGGCATAGCAGTTACACCAGATCCTAGTAAGTTAAGTCTATCTATACCAAATTGTTGTTCTCTATCAAACTCATTTCGCAAAGCATCAAGTCTTGCTTGTTCAAGTAATTGTTCGCTGCCTCCCAACCTAGATAATAAATCTACTGCACCAGTTTGACGACTAGCTAAATCTCCAAAAATGCCAGATTGTAAAGCTCTATTTCTTAAATCTAAATCAGGTCTAGCTAAAGAAAATTGTCCTTCTAGTCTTGCTCTTTCTAAATTAGCCTGTTGCTGCCTATCTACATTTCCTGTTGCTTCTGATAATGCTCTATCTAAAGCACTTTGATAAGCGTTTTCTCTTAGTCTTGATAGTTCTCTTGCTTCGGCATCGTCAATACCTCTTGTAGCTTCACTTTCAAATATAGCTGATCTTGAACCGCCAAAAGCACCAGATCTAATTGCTTTATCTTGCGCTCTTGCTTCTTCTAATAGTCTTTGTCTGTCAAAGTCTTGGCTTACTCTATCAATCAATAAATCAGTTTCAGGAGATAAATATTTTTGTATATCTAGTTCTCCTAATTGTGCAGCATCAAACTGAACATCTTGTAATTGTGGTGTTGCTCCTGTAGCGATTTGTTGTAACCCAGCAAATGCGTCTGTACCAAATGCTTGCCCAGCCATTGTGTTTGCAAAATCAGAAGCAGCTACTTGTCCTGGCGTAAGATCTGCCACCATCTGTCCCGTGTAGGGCGTAAATTCTTTTTCTGACTCAGCTTTAGATCTTTCAAAAAGTTCGTTATACATATCCTGCTGAAACTGAGGTAATGTAGCTGTTGTTGTTTGTGCGCCTTTTGCCATTTTATAAATCCTTTCTAATTAAATGTTCTTTTACAAAACCTAAATGTTTTATCTTTCTGTGCCATCCTGGGCGACCACCGCCATACAGTCTTTTACATCCAGCAGCTTTTGCAAAATTTTCTATGGAAGGCAACATTGATTCTAGTTCTTCGTAGTTGCCACCACAAAATATTAAATTCAAAGCTCTCATTCTCGGCATTATAATAAATTCGGTTATAAAAGCAGATTTTTCACCTGGCCAAAGATGAAAATATCCAGATCTAATTTTATCTTCTACATCATCTATTGTATAGGAGTCTTGATGTTTTAATGCAGGTTCTATTAATGGCTTACAAAACTGCCATTTTATTTCCCAATCAGGTAACTTGTTCTGTGCTGATTGTTCCATTATCTGCCACTCTCAATTTATATTTTGTTCCGTTTGGACTAATCAATACTATTTCTGTCTTTTCTACTGTTCTTGCCGTAGAACTTGCATTAGTCAATGCCGCACCATCTACTTCTAATCTTTCACCTTTTTTTATGTTTAGACCATCTCTGTATTCTACTTCTGACACAAAGTAATCCATAAAACCAGAATCGTATTCTTTTTGCACGGGTTTTGTAAATGCTCTCCTGGTCACTATCTTTTACCTCTAGGTCTTGTTTCTACTCTGATTTTTCCTACTTGAAAGTCTTGTGTTGTTGATCCTTCTACTTTCATCTGTACTTGCCTGGCAGAAAATCTAGCATCTACATAACCATCATTTTCAAATGTAAAACTACCAAAATCTGTTTCAGATCCTAAAGGAGTAAATTTTCCTGTGAAAGAAAGAGTTGTTCCCGGTAAAGAAGATGTTTCTTCGTCAGGCAGTATTTGATTTACCTGTGCTAATTTATCACCGTTGCCTATTTCTAATGGTCCTGTTCTACAAAAAGGTTTTGTTGTGCCTAAACCTTGTGATCCATCTAAAAAACCTTTGTCGTGTTCAAAAATATTTCCTGTGCTATCTCCTGCTATCGGAAAGTTAAAGACACCTTGATCTATCCAACAAGATCTATCTAAGTCGCCTACGCTCCAAACACTATCTTTATAATTCCAGATAACATATTTGTTAGGAGTCTGTGATGTGCCAGATGGGAAGAACCACCATACCTCGTTAAACTTGCTGTTGTGTCCACCGCAAGACGCTTTTCTGTATGTGTAATTTAGATTGTCATATATAAAATCATGCACATCTGATTTGATTTCTCTTACAGATCCATCAAACAAGAAAAAAGAGTTTTCGCCAAACCAGGCAATAAAGTTACCTACTCCAACTACTGTTCTAGGACTTATTGTTTGGCAATTTATACCTGCATTTTGTATGCCATAAATAAAAGGTGATCCAGAATAATAAATTCTATCTATTCCAATATCAGTAAAAACAATAATATCTGTTTGCCATTTTGTAGCATAAAAAGCGTTACCACCTGTTACAACTTGCAAGTCACCAGCAGAGTTTGTTGCTGCTGCTGTCCAGCTATTATTATTTTCTCTATCAGACCAGGCAATTTTTCTTGGATCTCCACCTGCTCCTATAGCAAAAACATGACGCTCGTTAGTGACTATAACTGCTTCATTATTTATAGGTGCATTAGACAAAACAGAAGCTACGGCAGTCGGTGAACTTGGCTGCCATCTATGTATTTTTCCATCACTTGCAGAACAAAAAAGAAGATCTTCTCCCCAGTTTGCAAAACTAAAAGATTTAGTATCAAAACTTAATGTTGATTCACCATCTCCTGTACCTGATCTAGCCGTTCCGTATGCTTCCCTTCCATAATTACCAGCACCCCAACCTAAAACATCTGCTGCTTCGTCTGTAGAAAAACCAGAATACGCCAAACTAATTCCTGAACCACCGTTGGTAGAATCGCCATTGGTAGCTGTGACTGTATTACCAGATGTATCTTTTGCTGTAATGGTAAAACTATTTGCATTAGGTACTGATACTATTTTATAGACTTGATTTAAAACTGTTGCAGTTATGTTGCCGCCTAAACCTGATGCTCCAGATATAGTAACAAAATCATCTACTGCTGCACCGTGTCCTGTGTTTGCAACTGTTATTGTTGAAGAATTTGCCGATGCTGTAAATATATCTGTCAGCGAAGAATTAGTTGTTCTTATAGGAGTTATGTCATATAAAGTATCTTGATAAATTGCATACACTCTTTGCCTGGTCCCAATAGCTAATACTTCATCTCCACCGTTATCTTTATAGGCATACATACCTATTGGTGTACCTGTTAAAGGTACATCTCTTAATTTATCCCAACCACCAACTGCTTTTAAGTAACCATTTTCAAAACGAACTAAATTACCATCTACCCATCTACCTTTGTTTGCGTAGTCTGTTCCGTTTTTTACTATTCCTGCTGGGGGTGTTATCTGTAGTAACGCCATGATTTAACCTCTAGGCTGTTCTAACAAACATAAAGACTTTGTAATGTGCTTGAGTCGTATCTACCGAAGTTGATCCCGTACCATTTACCGTAACAGTTGTTGAAGATGCTTGAGCCGTGTAGTAGTCACTTGTATCTGGATCGCCACTAAAGTCATCTGCGTTGCCAGACGAGTTAAATGAACCTGCTCTGTGTCCAGAACTGCTAGAAGCAAAATCAATACCATTGGATGCACTAGACCTTGTGCCATCATACCATTGGTGAACATGCGAGTGAGTACCGTTAGAAGTAACATTTATACTTACTGTTTTGCTTGAACTTCCTGCGTTACCCGTGCTGCCACTTGTGATAGCTTGTAAAACTCTGCCCTCTCCTATTGCTGACCAAGTTCCGCCAAAAAGAGAGGATGGATTTGTGCTTGATGTAGATACATAAACAGCACCTACAGGATAAACTTTTAAAAATATATTTGTTCCACTAATGCTTACACTTGAAAAATTACCCGTGCTTACAGAACTTGCACCTATAGGTGTACCGTCTATCGCACCACCGTTAATGTCTGCTGACGAAGTTGATAAAGAATTTAGACTGGCCGCCCCTGTGCTACTTATTGTACTGAAAGCACCTGTGCTTACAGAACTAGATCCTATGGCAGTACCGTCTATAGATCCTCCATTTATGTCTGCTGAAGTAGCTGTCAAAGAACTTATTGTTATAGCTGCGATAGTTCCGCCTTCTACTTTGTCACCAGATATTTGATTGTCGGCTAGTGTCAATGTTCCAGCAGAAACATCCAGGGTTTTTCCAGATCCTACTTTAAGACCTACAGAAGTTCCTGTACCGCCACCTGCAAAGATAGCATCAACAGCATCTAAATCATCATTAATAAGGCCACCCCAAACATTGGAAGATCCTCCAACGCTAGGTTTTGATAAGTTTAAGTTTGTAGTAAATGTAACTGACATGGTTATTAATTATAAACTATCCTGCTTCTAATGTTTCAATTCTTGTTTTTAAATCATCTATTATGTCTTGTTGCTCCTGCGTAGCTTTTATTAAAACATCTATCAAAGCAGTTTTACTTAAAGTTTTATAAGGATTTTCAAGGTCATCTTCTGGAGCTGAACCATCTTGTGTCGCATCCATTACGCCTACAGCAGCAGGATAA
>MDTB01164117.1_pt1 | contig 28486 bp, 28 predicted proteins | sample 811161 | NCBI WGS metagenome assembly MDTB01 (sample SAMN05326650, study PRJNA326480) | marine metagenome | isolation source: seawater | place: Mediterranean Sea | collected 2009
ATGTGGAAGCGCAGTAATGCGTGCAGCTGACCAGTACTAATAGCTCAATTGGCTTGATTTATGCACTGAAAAAAATTTTAAAAAAAATTAAAATATAGATATAAGTATCATTAATAATCTATGAAAATTCTAATTACTGGAGGAGCAGGCTTTATTGGTAGTAATTTAGTAGATGTATTAGTTAAAAAAAAACATCAAGTAATAGTTATTGATAATCTGATAACAGGTAGAATAAAAAATCTTCGCAAATCTTTCAAAAAGATTAGTTTTTTTAAAATAGACGTAGCTCATCTTAGTAAAAAGCATAATAAAGTTTTTAAAAAAGTAGATTGTATATTTCATCTTGCTGGTCTTGCAGATATCGTACCTAGCATAACAGATCCAAGTAAATATTTTAAAGCAAATGTTTTAGGAACTGAAAGAGTTTTAGAATTTGCAAAAAAAAATAAAGTAAAAAAACTCATTTACGCTGCATCTGCCAGCTGTTATGGAGTTCCAAAAAATTTCCCAACTTCTGAAAAAGATTTAATAGATCCACAATATCCATATGCTTTAACAAAAAAAATTGGAGAAGATTTAGTTTTACATTGGGCAAAAGTTTATAAAATGAATAATTCCTCACTGAGATTATTTAATGTTTATGGAAGAAGATCAAGAACAACAGGGGCTTATGGAGCATTGTTTGGAGTATTGTTAGCTCAAAAAATTAAAAACAAACCATTAACAATAGTAGGTGATGGTAATCAAACACGTGATTTTATTTATATTGATGATTTAATAAGTGGTTTTGTTAAGGCTATAACTAAATCAAAAAAAGGAGAAATTTATAACCTTGCTAGTGGTAAAGAGACTAAAATAAATATAATTGCAAAATTAATCGGGGGAAAAAAAATATTTATTCCAAAGAGACCAGGTGAACCAAGCAGGTCACTGGGAAATATCGCAAAAGCGAGAAAGCATTTCAATTGGAATCCAAATGTTTCAATAGAAAAAGGTGTTAACGAACTCCTTAACAATATTAATGATTGGAAGAATGCTCCATTATGGACAGAAAAAAAAATTTCTTATGCCACTAAACAGTGGTTTAAGTTTCTAAAAAAATAAATTGAATGAGTCAATTATTTAATCCAAAAAGAAGAACAAAGAAAAATTTAAAGACTCCAAAAGAATTGATATGGGAACTTCAAGAGAAAAATTTCAAAACAAAACTGCAATATTTAATATTATATAAATTGTTATGGTTTTTTTTAATTTTTTTAAGAATCCTGCTTTTCCCATTGGTGGATTTTAAAGTTGGAATTTTATATTCAAATAAAATAGGCAGGTTTTTAGGGAATACGGAATTTTACTTAAGAGCAAAATCTATCAAACAAGATAAGAAGACGTTTCATATCTTAATTTCTGGGAAAGCAATTAATAATCAAATCCTTAAAATGATTTCAAGAAAAACTATATTAATAAAAAATGATTTAATTTTTAATATTTTTTCACATTGTAAGAAACTAACAATAGACTCAGATATTTGGGTTGATCTTAACATTACAGGTTGGTTAAGGGATGAATGGATTGATGGAAAACCGCAATTAAATTTTTCAAATGAGGAGGAAGAAAAAGGTGAAAAAATACTTAAAGAACTTGGAATAAATAAAGATGAAAAATTTGTTTGTATGTTTGCTAAAGATAGTCTCTACTCTGACGATCCTACAAATCCACCAAAAAAAGACTCTTTCTGGTCCAATAAAGATTTCAGAAATTGTGATATAAAAAATTATTTGTTAGCTGCAAAATATTTAACAGATAAAAATATTTATGTTATCAGAATGGGTCTGCATAATCCTTTAGAAAAACTTGAAACAAATAATAATAAAATTATAGACTATACTGGAGTTTTTAGATCAAAGATTAGCGATCCAGACTTTGCCGATGTATACTTGCCAGCGAAATGTAAATTTTTTATTGGATGTACCTCTGGCATTTATCAATTTGCATCAATTTTTAATACTCCTGTAGCATCTACAAATATGATACCTTACGGCGAGTGTGGAAGAAATTTTCACGATATTGTCATATTAAAAAAGTGTTTTGATAAAAAAAAAAATAAAATTTTACCAATTTCAAATTGTATAAATCTAGGTATCAAAGGCGATTGGCTTACAGAAAATCAAATTTTAGATCTAGAAAATAAAGACATTTATTTTCTAGAAAATACCGCTCAGGAAATCTTAGATCTTACTATGGAGATGAACGAAAGAGTTGATGGCAAATGGGTGGAAAGTAATGATCAGGTAATAATACAAAGAAAATTTATGGAAATTACACAAATTAGATCATCTGGTGGTAAAAAATTTCCAGGTAGAATTGGATATAAATTTTTAAAAGATAATTCAATTTTGCTAAATTAATTGAAACATGCTTGAAAAAGAAAAAATATTTCTTAATAAATCTGAACTAATAAATGCAATAAATATATCCTCAGGTATTTATAAGCCTTTAGACAGATTTTGTAATTTAAACGATTATAAAAGCATAATTTCTAAAAAAATTTTAAATAAAAATAAACTATGGACTGTACCAATTCTTTTAAATCTAAAAAAAAATCGAAAAATTCAAATTGGGAGAAAATATTATTTATATTTTAAAACAAAAAAGATAGGAGTAATTGAGGCTGCTAGTGTATTTAGAATAGAAAAAAAAAAGTTTTGTAAAGCATTATTTAATACAAATTCGAAATTGCATCCATCAGTTAATAAAATATACAGGGAACACAATTTATATTTAGGTGGTAAAATTAAATTATTAAAAAAATATTATGTAAGAGATAAAAATTTTGTATTTAACGATTATAATAATAACAAGAAAGTTTTTATTAACACTGTAGTTTTTACATCAAGGAACATTTGCCATTTAGGACATGAATTGATCCATAAATATTTAGTAAATAAAAATAAAAAACTTTGTATATGTATAATCGAAAATGATAAAAATAAATACGATCCACAATTTATAATTAATTCATATAAGAAATTGAAGGTAAAAAATACTTACAAAAATGTAAAAATTAATAAAATATTTTTACCATCGCTTATGGCGGGCCCGCGGGAGGCTGTTTTACAGGCAATATGCTTTCAAAACATGGGTTTTCAATCAATAGTAATAGGACGAAATCATGCGGGTTATAAAAACTATTTTAAGAAGTATGAAGCCCAAAAAATTTTTAATAATATAAAAAAAATTAATATTAATATTATTAAGGTCAGAGAGCCTAAAATATGTTTGTTTTGCAAAAAAGTTTTTTTTGAAAACAAAGTGCTTTGTAAATGTAAGAAAAATAGAAAATTTTCCCCTATAAATGGTAGCCGAATAAAAAAACTTCTTTTAAAATCAGATTATAGTAATGCTAAAAATTTTTTAAATCCTTTAATTCTTCAATATTGTAAAAAAAATATTAGTATTTTAAGAAAATTTTAAAGTTGATCTAATAAAATTTTTGGATATATTGTTCAAAGTAATGAGATAATCCATTACTAGGTTCTGGTAAACCTCAAGCAATATCGATTGCGATCCCAAAAAAATTATGAGCAATCGAATAGACAAAATAAAATTTAATCACTGGCTTAACATAAGAAAAACTAGTTTAGACGTTCTAAATGATATGTTAAGGGATGTCCTAAACTATGAGATTAATCTAGATAATTTAGATAAACTGGACGACCACGCCATTCATAAAATTACTGAAATTTTAAAAATAAAAAAAAACGATTTAATACAATCAAATGAAGTACCAACTTATATTTATAATTCAAAAGAACAAATTAAAAAATCAAAAAGACCAATTAAGAGAGGAGGAATTCATTTCTATAATTATTATACCTTACCATCCCCGGAGGGATATGTTGCACCTGTTTTAATAGACATTCTTTGTCCAAAAAATAAAATTCCAACTCTTAACAATGGTCATTTAGAACCCGCAATCACAGTTAGTTTGGGACCCAATGATATTTATGCCAGATTCGCAAAAAAAATTAATAATATAACTTTTTTAAAATTTAGAGTTAACCCAGATAAAAAAACTGACTGGGTAGTTGGCTCAAATTATTATGAACCTTCTTACTGTTTACACACTTATTCTAGAGCCACAGATAAGCCTGGTATGATACTTTCTTATACAACAAGATCTAATTTAGAAAACTTATTTAATAGCAAATTTAGTCAAAATTCATTTAAAAATTTTAAAAAAGAAATTAATTCACAAAAACCTGAGAGATCTTTTTTAAAACAAGATTTAACAGATAAAGGTTATTCATTAGAATACTTATCAAAAAAAACAAAAGTATCTTTAAGTAAACTAAAAAAATATTTTAAAAATAATAAATCTAAACTTACCTGGAATGAATTGCGAAAAATTTGCAAATTAATAAACTCAGATCCAAATAGATATATTGATAAAAAGTTTAAGGAAGACTCAATTGGAAAATACTATTTTGATTATAAAGACTCATTAAAAACTATAAGAAATTTCAAATCTTATAAAATAGCCTCAATTGCTTCATCCCCAAGATCTCCAGATTTAACAGGTTATTTTATAAAAGTTTTTAATAGTTCTAAAAAACCAATAACTGATTTGTTAGATAGTACATGTTCACATTATTTAAATACAAAAGGAACATTAAATTTTTTTGTTAGAGATGGAAAAAACTTAAAGAAGGTCAAAATGTTAAAAGGTGACTCAATTTGGGTTTCATCATTTAGCAATCATGGTTTTTCAGGAGATGGCGCTTTGATAAAAATTTCAGATGGCCAAAATTTTAATTATTTAGAAAAAATAGATCTATCAAATACTTATAATTTAAAAAAGACACTTTCAAGAGGAAGAAAAGATGTAGTTAATTGGGGATATGATACTAAATAAAAATAAATTTAGTATATGGTTAATTGGCCCCTCAGGCGCTGGTAAAACGACTATTTCAAAAATACTTTATGAAAATTTAAAGATAAATAGAAATCTTATTTTATTAGATGGTGACAACATAAGAAACTTGTATGAAAATAACCTTGGGTATGACCCAATATCAAGATCCAAAAATACTAAAAGGTACATAAACCTTAATAAATGGTTAATGTCATACAATATTTCATCAATTAATGCAGTTATCAGCCCTTTTGAAAAGGATAGAAAATTATGTAGGAAAAACATAGAAAATTATTTTGAAATTTATTTAAAAAGCTCTCGAGATGAAAGAATTAAAAGGGATAAAAAAAAACTTTACTTACCAGCAATTAATGGAAAAAAAAAAAATGTAGTTGATGTCGATATACCATTTGAGCAACCAAAAAACTACGATGTTTTGGTTGATACAGAAATAAACACTCCAAAGGAATGCGTAAAAGAAATTTTAAAAAAAATAAAAGGATAATTAATTATGTGCGGTATATTTGGTGGTTACAATATTGACCGTATAGAGACTGAAAAGGGAATAAACTTAATAAAGAGAGGTAATGATGGTATTACGATATCTCAATTAAGTGACAAAATTTTTTTTTCAGCAAGAAGACATTTAATCAAATTTTCTGGTGATGAAGAAAGTTTATCTGGAAAATCAGATCAACCTTATTTTTCAGAAGATAAAAATATTTCTCTTATTTTTAATGGTGAGTTTTATAATTTTGAAAAATATAAAAAAAATCTTATTCAAAAAAAAATTAATTTTAAAACCGAAGGAGATACTGAAGTTCTATTAAAATTATATGAAAATTTTGGCATTAATTTCCTAAGAGATAAGAAAATAGATTCATTATATTCAATTGCAATTTATGACAAAAAATTAAATAAAATATTTATTTCTAGAGATTGGCCAGGAAGAATTCCTTTATATTATCATTATGAAAAAGGTAAATTTATATTTTCTAGTGAGCTAAAAGCTTTTAAAGCAATTAATAATTTAAGCTTACAATCCCCTAATGAATTAGAACCAGGAAAAATTCTAGAATACGATATTAATAAAGATGAATTAAATGAAGTTTCAAAATATAACTTAGAACCATTTGTATCAAAAAATACTAACGATATATTAAAACTTGGCGAAGAAATGCATAATGTATTAAATGAATCGGCAAAAAATAGAACAATGGGTGACTTTCCAATTTGTACAATGTTGTCAGGTGGTATTGATAGTGTTCTTACAACTTATTATGTGTTAAAAAATATAGATTTTAATAAAGTCGAATATCAACCAACATCATATGTATTCAGAATAAAAGGATTTGATTCTATTGATGTAAAAACAGCAAAAGTTGCAACCTTAGGATTTCAAAAGATTGGATTAAAGTTAAAAATAATTGAAGCCGAGGAAAATCAGGTTGTAAAAGATATGCCAAAAATAGTCGAGGCATTTGAAATGAGACAATTAAAAGCTTTAAGTTTTTACCCTTTACCTATTTACTGGTATTTAGCGACCGAAATGCACAGTGACGGTTTTAAAGTTACAATTGGTGGTCATGGGGTTGATGAATTATTAGGTGCTTATACCACTTGGAAAGAGTTAAAAACAAGTCATGAAGCTCAAATTAAGTTAAGAAGTAGAAAAGCATTTATTAATAATATCTACAACAATATGCTTAAAAGAGCTTCTATCATATTTATGAACAGAGGACCAATTGAGGCTAGGTTTCCTTTTTTAAATCATGAGGTTTGTGAGTTCATGTTGGGTATTGACCCTAAGTGGTTGTCTTTGAGTAAATTTAATGCTGAAATTATGATTAATTTAATAGAAGAAACCAAGATCAAAGCTTCACTAAATAAAATTTATAAAAATTTGGTTTTATATTTAGATGATGAAAAAGCTTTTTTTAAAGATTTATCTTCAGAAGAAATTCTAGATATAGAAAAAATATTTTGGAAATTCCCATTAATTGCTTCAAGTTACTATGCCTCAAAGGAGTCATTTTTATCATTTAAAGATGTTTTCAGGCCTAAAATAAGAGGACAACACGGGGCAGGAATAACCTATATAGAACCGAAAATTGTTAAAGAGTACTCAAAATATGGCACAACAGACACAGAAATATTTAAAAATATATCAACAGAAATCTTTGCTTAAAATTTATGAAAAAAAATAAAAAAATTTATGTACCAATGGGTGCTGATATAATTCACAGTGGTCATTTAAATATAATTTCCAAAGCAAAAAAATATGGAAATGTAATAATTGGTCTCTTTAGTGACAAAGCTATAGCTGAATATAAAAGATTGCCCCTAATTAGTTATGAAAAAAGATATGAAATGATGAAAAGTATTAAGGGAATTAAAGAAATTATAAAACAAGACACATGGAATTATAAAAAAAATCTTAATTTAATAAAACCAGATTATGTAATACACGGTGATGATTGGAAAAAAGGTGTTCAAAAGATAAGAAGATTCGAAGTGATAAAAGAGTTAAGCAAATGGGGTGGTAAATTAATTGAACTTAAATACACATATAATCCTAAGATAAAAAATTTTAATAAAAAAAAGAAATTTTTCTATGGGCCCGAAACAAGAGTTTCAAGACTAAAAAGACTAATAAATTCAAAAAAAATTGTAAGGTTTTTGGAAAGTCATAATCCACTAACAGGAATTATGGTTGATCAAATTTCTTATTCAGCCAAAGATAAATTTAGAGAATTTGATGGAATTTGGTCATCAAGTTTAACTGACTCGGCATCCAATGGAAAACCAGATAATCAAGCATTTGAAATATCTTCAAGAATAAACAACTTAAATAATCTTTTAGAGGTAACAACAAAGCCAATTTTATTTGATGCAGACAATGGTGGAATGAAAGAGCATTTGCCATTCACTATCAGAAATCTTGAAAGGTATGGAGTATCTGCAATATCAATAGAAGATAAAACTGGTTTAAAAAGCAACTCTCTATTCAGCGATCAATCAAAAGCCAAACAAGATACAATTAAGAATTTTTCAGAAAAGATAAAAATTGCCTGCAACTCAAGAAGATCGAAAGACTTTCTGATAGTTGCAAGAATTGAAAGTTTTATTTTAGGCAAAGGTCTTAATGATGCACTAAAAAGAGCGGATGCATATTCTAAAGCTGGAGCTGATTTAATTTTGATACATAGTAAAATTGAAAGCCCAAAAGAAATCTTTTCTTTTTCTAGAAAGTTTTCAAACTCTAAATATTTTAAACCACTTGTTGCTGTACCATCAACCTACTCAAAAGTAACAGAGGATGAATTGATAAAAAATAATTTTCAGGTTGTAATTTATGCTAATCATTTATTAAGAGCAGCATATCCTGCGATGGAAAGCGCAGCATTAAATATTTTAAAAAATTCTCGTTCATACGAACTTGAAAAAAATATTATTACTATTAAAAAAATTCTAAATATTATACCCAATAATTAATGTCTATTATTAAAAATATTAATAAAGTTTTAAAAAAAAATGATATTAACTTTTTTACTGGCGTGCCTGATAGTGTGCTTAAAAATTATTTGTTATCTTTAAATAACTTAAAAAAAAAAATCATATTATTTGTACTAATGAAGGAAATGCCATCTCCTTAGCAACAGGTTATAACTTGGCTAAAAAGAAAATGGCATTGGTATATTTACAAAACTCGGGAATAGGGAATATTATTAATCCTATAGTATCAATGGCTCATAAAAAAGTATATGGAATACCTATGCTTTTATTTATTGGCTGGAGAGGAGCACCAAATCTCAAGGATGAAATTCAGCACAAAATTCAAGGTAAAATTACCTTAAAGCAGTTAAAAATCTTGAATATTAAATACAAGATTTTTAATCACTTAAACTACAATAGGGACTTAAATAATCTTATAGAATATTCAAAAAAAAATTCCCAACCAGTAGCTTATTTATTTAGAAATAATGATCTTAACTTACCTAGCAAACCATTAAAACAAAAAAAGAAAATTATTAAAAACACTATATTAAGATCTGATTTTTTAAAAAGCTTACTAAAAATTGCTAACAAAACAAGAATAATTGCAACAACAGGATTTACATCTAGAGAGTTATATCAACTTAGAAAAAAAGTAGAAAATCAAAATATAAGAGAGTTTTATATGGTTGGAGCAATGGGACATTCATCAATGGTCGCACTAGGTTATTCATTGAACACTAATAAAACAACGATATGCATTGATGGAGATGGTGCCTTTTTAATGCATATGGGATCCAGTTTATTGGCTGCAAAACTTGCTGGTAAAAATTTTAAATATATTTTGCTTAATAACGAGTGCCATGAGTCTGTTGGGGGGCAATCAACACCAATTACAGAATTGAAAATCGATTTATTTTCAAAATCTCTTGGTTACAAACAGTATATTGAGATTAATAATTATAAACATTTAGATAAAAAATTAAATATTTTTTTAAATTCAAAAAAAAGTTCATTTTTAAATGTTAAAATTCAACCAGGAACTATTTCTAATTTATTAAGAATAAAAAAACTTAAAGACATAAAGAATAGATTTAATTAAATGACAAAGGAATTTATCGGAAAAAAATCCTTGGATAATTTGAAATTTTTAATTAACCAAAAAAAAATAAAAAAAATTGTTATTTTTGCAGGTTCTAAATCATATCCTGAGTCAGGAGCTGAAGAATTTATTTTAAAAAATTTTGAAAAAAAAAGTTATAAAGTTATTTTTAAACAAACAAATCTTCCACAACTTAATGATTTAAAAGATTTTATTAGAAAAATTAAAATTTTTAAACCAGAAATTATAGTTGCAGTAGGAGGTGGTGCCGTTTTAGATCTAGCGAAAATTACAAACTGCTTATACAATTCTTTTGATATTAAAAATCAAATTCTTAAAAATAAATATATCATAAAAAAAAAATTTTGTAAGCTTGTAGCCATACCTACAACGGCAGGCTCTGGAGCAGAGGTTACTGGAAATGCAGTTATATATATAGATAAAAAAAAATATTCTATTGAAAATATATTAATTAAGCCAGATTATTGTATTATTGATCCCGATTTAATTTCTACTGCTCCAAAAAAAATAGCTGCGGCAGCAGGAATGGATGCAATTGCTCAAGCTACTGAATCTCTTCTTTCACTTAGATCTAACAATCAAAGTGTTGAATTCGCGAAAATATCACTGAAAGACTCTTTGAAATTTTTTGAGAACCACATAAAAAATAAAAATTTCCAAACATCTTACAAAATGTCAATTGCAGCACTTAACGCAGGTAAAGCTATAAATATATCTAAAACTACCGCACCTCATGCATTATCATATCCCTTTTCATCATACTATGGAATTCAGCATGGGCATGCAGTGAGTTTGACGCTTGCGGATTTTTTAAAATTTAATTATGAGAAAATTGAATATTCAAAATCTAGTTTTGATTTAAAAAAAAGGTACCAAATAATATTTAATCATTTTAAGGTAAAAAATATTGCAGATTTAGTGGAAAAAATTCAAAATATCTCAAAAAATGTAGGAATAGAGTTGAATTTTAATAAACTTAAAATCAAAAAAAAATCGCAAATCGATCTAGTATTAAAAAATATTAATCTTCAAAGACTATCAAATAATCCAATAGATATTGATATGCAGTCAATAGAAAAAATACTTCGAAGCAAAATTGGTCTTGATTTTAGTTGATTATTGTTGTCGGCCTTGACAATCTGAAGATTGACAGTTCAAAAATTGAACAATATAATGTTCAAAAAATGAACAATCAACAAAATCAATTTGAAATTTTAAGAAAAATTAAAAAAAATCCCCAAGCTTCACAAAGGAAACTAGCAAAACAACTTGGTTATAGTTTAGGAAAATTAAATTATTGTCTCAAAGCGATGAAAGATCGAGGTTTAATAAATATTTTAAAGTTATATCCAGAGAATATTAGAAACCCAAAAGATACAGAAAATCCAAAAAAATTTGGCATAACGTATCTTCTAACTAAGAAAGGTTTATTAGAAAAAAAACAACTTACCTTACATTTTATGAAAAAAAAAATGAATGAATATGAGGAATTACAAAAAGAATTTCATAACGATACAAAAGGAAAATAAATAGATGTATAATTTAAGCGATTATTTTGCAAATAGAAAATTGTTTAAATTAGATAACAAAGGAAAATCGCCTGCTTTTTTTTTAAAAAAAAAAAATTATAAATTAAATAAATTTGCCATTAAAAAACTAAAAGAATTTTCAACAAACAATAACAATATAAATTGCAGAATATGTTTGCATCAATCATTATCCGAAAAAATCCATAGTATGCTGGTCTTAATAAATAATGCAAATAAATTTGATATTCATAAGCATGAACATACACCAGAATTTTATCAACTTATTAACGGAAAAATTAAAATTACTTTATATACAAAAACAAAAAAAAAAATAAAAGAACTTATTTTGAAAAATAAAGGAGATATTTATTCTGTATCAAAAAATCAATTTCATAATTTAGTACCGTTAACAAAATTTGCAATTTTTCAAGAAACTAAAAATTTTTAAAAATGAATAATAAAATATTTGTAACAGGTGGAGCAGGATATGTGGGATCAGCATTAGTGCCAGAATTATTAAAAAAAGGTTACTTCGTAACAGTTTTAGATTTGATGATATATGGAAGAAATGTTTTAAAAAAACATAAAAATTTAAAAATAATCAGAGGAGATATAAGAAATATAAAATTAATAAAACAAATAATCTGTGGACATGATATCGTCATTCATCTTGCATGTATTTCCAATGATCCAAGTTTTGAATTAAATCCTAAATTAGGAAAAACAATAAATCTGGATGCATTTGAGCCCATTGTAAAAATATGTAAATTAAATAATGTTAAAAGATTTATTTATGCCTCCTCATCTTCCGTATATGGCATCAAAAAATCTAAAAATGTTCATGAAAAAATGAAGCTTAAACCATTAACTGATTATTCAAAATATAAAGCTAAATGTGAAAAAATATTAAATAAATATTCATCAAAAGACTTTGTTGTGACAACTATAAGACCTGCAACAGTATGTGGTTACGCTAAAAGACAAAGATTGGATGTTGTTGTTAATATATTATCTAATTTAGCATACCACAAGAGAGAAATAACAATATTTGGTGGAAGTCAGCTGAGACCAAATATTCATATCAAAGATATGGTTAGAGTTTATTTAATATTAATAAACGCCCCATCCAATAAAATAAATAAAGAGATTTTTAATGTTGGAGGCAAAAACCAAACTGTTGTTAGTTTAGCAAATGATGTTAAAAAGGTAATGGGTGATGACATAAAACTAAAAAGAATTCCAAGTAATGATAAAAGATCTTATCATATATCATCAAGTAAAATATTGAATAAACTTGGTTTTAAAACTAGATTTACAGTATCTGATGCAGTGAAAGATTTGAAAAGAGTATTTGAAAAAAAAAAACTTATAAATCCTATAAAAAACATTAATTATTTTAATATTTTAACAATGCAAAAAATAAAACTCAAATAGATGAAAGTAAGATATTCATACCTTAAACAGCAATTTTCAAATTGTAATGAATTATGGCGGAGTCTTAAGAAATTTGTGTCTACAGGTGATTTTACATTAGGCAAACCATTATTAAAATTTGAGCAAAAGTTTGCAAAATTAATAGGAGTAAAATATTCCGTCGGTGTAAACTCAGGTACAGATGCAATAAAGTTATCTTTGAAGGTTATTGGAGTGAAATATGGTGATGAGGTTATAACTGCCGCCAATACATTCGTCGCCACAGTTGGAGCTATAAACGAGGTTGGTGCAAAGCCAGTGTATATTGATTGTGATGATACCTTCTGCATGAATACAAATCAATTGGAGAAAGCTATAACAAAAAAAACAAAAGCGATCATACCAGTCCACTACAGCGGTTATATGGCGAATATGCCAAAGTTAATGAAAATATCAAAAAAATATAATATTCCGGTTATTGAGGATGCATGTCAGTCTATTTTGGGTGAAATAAATAAAAAAAAAGCTGGAACCTGGGGATTAATGGGTGCGTTTTCATTACACCCTTTAAAAAATATAAATGTTTGGTCGGATGGAGGAATTATAACAACAAATAATAAAAAATTTTATAAAAAATTAATCCTTTTAAGAAATCATGGATTAATAAACAGAGATATTGTTAAAATTAATGGTTACAACTCAAGGCTTGACACTATCCAAGCAGTAGTTGGTAATTGGTTGTTGCCAAAAGCAAAAAACATTGCAAACCAAAGAATTAAAAACGCAAAAAAATACGATAATGCATTTAAATCAATGAATGAAATTATAATTCCAGAAAGACCGAGAAACTTTAAGATTGTTTATCATCTATATATAGTTTTCGCAAAAAAAAGAAACCAACTTCTTAAGCATTGTCTTAAAAAAGGTATTGAAGCAAAAATTCATTATCCAAAACCAATGTATTTACAAGAAAGTCAAAAAAAAATAGGACATAAAAAAGGTGATTTCCCAGTAACAGATAGACATTCTAGAGAGATGATAACCTTTCCTTGTGATCAACATCTGTCTAATAATCAAATAAAATATGTAATTAAAACGGTAAAAAATTTTTATAAAAAATAATGGATATTCCTTACATAAATTTAAAATTACAATGGCAGAAAGAAAAAAAAGAATTATTACCTTTGGTTAAAAAAATTTTAGCAGGAGGTGAGTATGTAATTGGTAATGAAGTTGATAGATTTGAAAAAAATATTGCAAAAGTATGTAAGCGAAAATATGCGGTTGCTTTCAACAGTGGAACCGACGCACTTTTAATAGGACTAATTCTGCTAGGAGTAAAAAAAGGGGATGAAGTAATAACTCCGCCGAATTCATATATAGCTTCAACAACATCAATAACCCATTTAGGTGCAAAACCAATCTTTGCAGATGTTTTGGATGACCAAAATATTAATCCCTCAGAAATTTCAAAAAAAATAACTGACAAAACAAAAGCCATAATGCCAGTACATTTAACAGGACGAATTTGTGAGATGAATGAAATAAAAAAAATATCAAAAAAATACAAAATACCTATCATTGAAGATGCCGCACAATCCATTGGATCAAAATATCATGGTATGCCAGCAGGATCCTTTGGAGAAATTGCTTGTTTTTCAGCTCACCCTCTTAAAAATCTTAATGCATGTGGAGATGCTGGTTTTTTAGTGACTAATAACTTCTCATTTTACAAAAGAGCTAAAAAGATTAGAAATCATGGTTTAGAGGACAGAAATCGAATAAATGAGTTTGGATTTTTGTCAAGGATGGATGTTTTGCAGGCAGCAATACTTAATTTTAGAATTAAAAAATTAAATTCAACAAATAAAAAAAGAAGAAAAAATGCTGAATTTTATTTTAAAAATATAAATAAAGATTTTTATTCATTGATAAACGAAAAAAAAATATCAGTACAACACTTATCATACATTTGTAATACAAACTCATAAAAGGGAGAAGTTAATTAAATATTTAAATATGAAAAAAATTGGTACAGCTATACACTATCCAATACCTATACATTTGCAAAAAGCCTCAAAATATTTGAAATATAAAAAAGGTTCTTTCCCAGTGACAGAACAACAAAGTAAGAAAATTCTGACATTACCAATTCATCAAAACCTAAAAAAAAACGAATTAATTAGAATTGTAAAAAAATTAAATGAATTTGCGGAGAAAAATGAAAGATAAAGCATTAAAAGTTAAATTGGACAAAAGATCAAAATATTTAAGAAGCTTAGTTGTAGATTGTTTAATAGGAGGAGGGAGAGGACACATGGGATCTGCAATGTCTTTAATTGAAATATTAAGAGTATTGTATGACTCAGTGGCAAATGTAAGTCCAAATAATTTTAATGATATTAATAGAGATAGAATTATACTCAGCAAAGGACATGGTTGTCTAGCTATATACGCAATTCTTGCTGATAAACAATTTATAAATATTCAGAAACTAAAAAATGCCAGTAAATTTAATTCTATTTTGGGTGGACATCCGGAGTCCCATAAAGTTAGAGGTGTTGAGGCATCAACAGGTTCACTCGGTCATGGTATGGCGATCGGTGTAGGTATGGCAATAGCTGCCAAGATGGAAAAAAGAAAAAATAAAATATTTGTTATTGTTGGTGATGGAGAAATAAATGAAGGTTCGATATGGGAATCTGCACTTATTGCTTCCAAACATAAATTAGATAATTTAAAAATAATATTAGATTACAACAAAATTCAATCATATGGTTTTATTAAAGAGGTTTTAAATTTAGAACCAATAAAAAAAAAATGGGAAAGTTTCGGCTTTAAAGTCTCTGAAGTTAATGGTCATGATGTAAATCAGCTTAAAAAAAACTTTACTAATTTTAAAAAAAATAAATTCCAAAAACCTTCAATTACTATATGCCATACAATAAAAGGAAAAGGTTTTGTGTTCGCAGAGAATAACCCATTTTGGCATCATAAAAATAATTTTTCAGAGGAAGAAAAATTAAATCTTAAAAAAAGTTTGATTTAAAATATGAGGAAAGCATGCTTAAATAAAATTTACCAAATGGCTAAGATAGATAAAAAAATTGTTTTTATGGGATCAGATTTAGGCCCAGGTGTATTATCAAATTTTAAAAAAGAGATAAATAAACGTTTTTTTATGGAGGGAGTTTCAGAGCAATCAATAATTGGAACAGCCGCAGGCCTAGCAATGGATGGATATAAACCTTATGTAAACACAATTGCAACTTTTATAACTAGAAGATGTTTTGAACAAATTGTTGTAGATCTTTGTTTACATAATTTACCAGTAAAACTTATTGCCAATGGTGGTGGATTAGTTTACGCACCATTAGGTCCGACCCACCAATCTATTGAAGATATCTCTATATTAAGAACGCTTCCAAATTTAAAAATTATAGCTCCATGCGATGCAGTTGAAATGGAAAAATTAATACAACAGGTTAATAAAATTAAGAACCCTGTTTACGTTCGTATAGCAAAAGGAGGAGACGAAATAATAACAAAAGATAACGAAAAAATTTTTTTTGGAATAGGAAATGTTAAATTAAAACCAGAAAAAACAGTGTTTTTAACCACAGGTGTTATGACACAAATTGCAATAAAAGCGTGCAAAATACTTAATCAAAAACAAAAAAAAAAAAGTGGAGTTATACATTTCGGAACAATTACTCCTCTAGATAAAAAAATACTACTCAAATGGATACCAAAAGTAAATAAAATCATTACAGTTGAGGAGAATGTTTTAGATGGAGGATTTGGCAGTAGTATTTTAGAATTCACGAGTGACAATTTTCCTCAACATTTAAGAAAAATTAAAAGGGTGGGTTTAGAGAAAAAATTCATAGATAAATACGGCAATCAAGAAGATCTGTTAAAATATTCAAATCTTACAATTCAAAACTTAGTAAAAAAAGCAATGGAGAAATAATGTGCCAGATTATCTAGATAAAAAAGATTTAGACATTTCAAATGAATTTAAAAAAAAAGGCTTTATAGTTAAGAATATCAAAAACAAAAAGTTATTAAAAAAATTAGAAAATAACTTAATAGAGGCAATTAAATCAAATCTGAATTTCAAAAAAAAAATTTCAAATAAATTAGTCTTGAACAACATTCATAAATATTTAGATGAAAAAAGATTTAATGAATTTAGATTAGATATTATTAATAAAATAAATCTATCAAAAGATTTTAAAAAAAACTTTTATCTGATTTCAAAATTTTTGTTGGAAACACTAGTCGGGAATGAATTAGTTATGCAAAATAAACTTAACTTAAGTATACAAACACCTAAAGATTCGAGTTCACTGTTACCTGTTCATTCTGATGTTTGGTCAGGCGATTCTCCTTTCGAAATTGTAGTTTGGTTACCTTTTGTTGATTGTTACAACACTAAGTCCATGTATATTCTGCCTCAAAGTAAATATAAAAAATTTGAAAAAAATTTTCAAAGATTGGGAAAATTAAATAGTGAAAAAGTTTACCAATTTATTAAGAAAGATGTTCAATGGATTAATATTAAGTATGGTCAAATGATGGTTTTTAATCAAACTTTGCCACATGGCAATCGTATAAACAACGAAAAAACAACCAGATGGTCAATAAATTGCAGGTTTAAAAGTATTTTTTCTCCTTATGGAGATAAAAAACTTGGTGAATTTTTTGAACCAATTACTCTAAGAGTAATTTCTGATTTAGGAATGCAATACAAATTACCAGATATAGATGAAAAAAATTAAAGGATATATATTCAGTAGACCTTTCTACGATGAGAGAGTTCCACAAAAAATACAAAATTTGGTCATCAGAGAATTTTGCAAAAACAAAAATTATATTTATAGTTTGAGTGCAGTGGAATATAGAATGAACAATTCAAGTTTGATTTTAAAGGATTTAGTTAATACTTTAAAAAATTATGATGGAATTGTTGCCTATAGTGTTTTTCAATTGCCATCTAATATGCAATTGAGAAAAGAAATTGTAGAAAATATTATAAAAAATCAAAAATTTCTTGCATTTGCAATTGAGGATATTTTAGTAAAAAAAAAAAATGATTATTTTGAATTAGAAAAATTTTGGAAGATTAAATTAACTTTAAACAAATGCTATAAATATGGAACAATTTAATTTGTACATAAATCAGTTGATATTACTTAATTCATATTTTAGAGAACATTACATAGGCATCATATGAAAAAAATCTTATCATTAGCATCTTTAAAATCAAAATTAGATAAATTTAAAAAAAAAAGAAAAAAAATAATTTTATGTCATGGGGTATTTGATTTTCTACATCTGGGACATTTAGAACATTTTAAATCTGCAAAAAAGTTAGGAGATATCCTTGTTGTATCCGTCACGACAGATGCCTATGTAAATAAAGGTATTAATCGACCGATGTTCAACACACAAACAAGAAAAAGAATTCTATCCGAATTAAGTTCTGTTGATTTTGTATGTGAAAGTAATTCAAATGACGCAATAAATGTAATAGATAATTTAAAGCCAAACATTTATTGCAAAGGGCCTGATTATAAAAAAACTAAAAATGATAAAACCAACAAAATTTTAAAAGAAATAAGAGCAGTAAAAAAAAATGGTGGAAAATTTGTAACTACATCTGATGTGACATTTAGTTCAAGCAACTTTATCAATCTTTTAAATAAAAATAAAACCGAACAAGATCGTTTTTTATCAAAAATAAACAAAAAATTTACAAAAAAAAATATTATCAATGAGATTGATAAATTTAAAAAATTAAAAATCTTAGTAATTGGAGAAAGTATTATAGATGAGTATATTTTTTGTGAAACAATTGGTAAATCTGGAAAAGAACCTGTTATTACTGTAAATCCAAAATATTCTGAGAAATATCTAGGAGGCAGTCTAGCTGTGTGTAATCATCTGTCGTCTTTCTCTAAGAAGATTACTTTGTTAAGCTATCTAGGAAAAAATCAAGAGCAATTGTCATTTATAAAAAGAAAAATTAAAAAAAATGTAGTATGTGATTTTATAGTAAAAGCTCATTCTCCCACAATTATAAAAAAAAGAATTATTGATCAAATAAATAAAACAAAAATATTAGGAATGTATACAATTAATGACGAATTAATTGGAAAAAAAAATGAAAATCAATTGATTAAAAAAATAAATAAATTAAAAAAGGAACACGATTTGATAATATTTTGTGATTATGGTCATGGATTAATTACTAAAAAAATTTCTAATTTAATTATAAAATCAGGAAAAAAATATACTGTGAATGCTCAAATCAATTCTAGTAATTCAAGTCATCATTCTATAGATAAGTACAAAAAAGCATGTGGTATTGTGATAAATGCTAATGAATTGAGACACGAGTTTCGAGATAATGAAACAAGTATATTTAGGTTGGCTCAAAGATTACAAATAAAAGCTAAAACAAAAAATATTTTAGTAACAGAAGGGAGTGATGGAGCCAAAATTGTGTCTGATAATAAGCTCTTCTCCTCTCCAGCTTTCACAAAGAATATTGTTGATAAAATCGGGGCTGGAGACGCTATGTTAGCAATAGCATCAATTTGTTTTGCGCTAAATTTAGATAAAGATTTAAATTTATATCTCAGCTCTTTAGCCGCAGCTCACTGTGTTGAAAATATTTCTAATAGTTCTCCAGTAGATAAAAATAATATCTTAAAGATAATTTCACATCAAATAAATTAGTGATACCAAAAAAATTTAAAGAAATTAATATTACGATTTTACTAGGTGGACCTGGTAGCGGAAGTAAATTATTTCAAAGTTTCATTGATGATCATCCAGAAGTTTTGATGATTCCAGGATATATATTAATGTATTTTTATCCTCATTGGGATAAACATTTAAAAAACTTAAATTCGTGGAATAAAATCATCGTTAAATTTTTAAGTTTACATCCTTCAATATTAAATAGTGGGCAAATGAAGGGAGATGATTACCTTTACAAACTAGGAAGTAATAAAAATCAAAAAATTACTATTAATAAAAAAAAATACGTAAGCTTTTTAAGAAAAATTCTCAAAGATGAAAAAATAAATTCTAAAAATTTTTTTATTGCTGTTCACATGGCTTATTTTATTTCACTTAAGAAAAATCTAAGTAACAAAACAAATCTAGTATATCATATGCATGTATGTTGGTATTTAGAACGTTTTATAAAAGATTTTAATAAATTTAAAATAATTACAATGATAAGAGATTTAAAAAGCAATATACCTAAAAGAATAAAATCATTAGAGGACCCCAATAGGAGACATCTAAATTATACTGATTGTTTTTTCTTTAAAACAAGGTCTTACAAAAACATTATTTATGAAGATTTTTTTTCATTAGATTTTTTGCAGAAATTCAAAAATAAAAACAGAGTTGTTAAGCATGAAGATTTGTTATCTAGAAAAAGACAAGTTTTAAAAAATTTTTGTAAATTTATTAATATAAAATTTAATTCAACACTCATGTCAAGTTCGTTTAATTCTTTACTTTGGAATTATAAACCAGAAAGAAAAATAAAATTAGTTGGAGGTGTAGCAAAGCACATTAGTTCTTACGACACAAAAAAATTTTATAATTATGAATTGTTTTGGATAGAAATGTTAAATTATGAATTTAATGGTTATTATAAATATAAAAAATTATTCAAGAAAAATTTTTTATCCTTCCTGTTAACAATTATTTTAATATTTTTACCATCTAAAAAAGAAGTTTATGTAACACTTAATGTTTTTAAATATAATTCTTTTAAAAATTACTTAAAATTTTTGAAATATGAAGTCATAAATAAAAAACTTAAAAAATATGAAAAGAATGCTTTTTACTTTCACAAGTGGTCAAATAAGTATTTTCCATTTTCTAAAATAAATTTCGTTATACGTAAAATTAAGACTTCAGGAAACTCAATATGGCATTTAATTTATATAATAATAAAAATTTTAGAATATATTTTAATTCCAATTTTTTGTATTGTAGAGTATTTAATTAGGATTTATTTATGCAGTGTTATTATAATAAAAAACTTATTTTGTTTAAGATTTTTTCCAAAAAAACTTTAATAAATTGTTGTAATATTTTTAAAAAATGAAAGTACCTTTTTTATCACTTAAAGTTAAACAAAATAAAAGAAAAAAAATATTAAATACTCTAGATAAAATTTTAGAAAGTGGCAAACTTGTTCAAGGAAAAAGTATAACAGATTTAGAAAATAAAATTTGTTTGATTACTGGATACAAATATTCAGTTTGTGTAGGATCTGGAAGCAGTGCAATTTTTCTTGCTCTTAAAGCATTTGGAATTCAAAAAGGAGACGAAATCATAACAACTCCATTTTCTTGGATAATTACATCAAATGCAATTAGTTCATGTGGGGCAAAGCCTATTTTTGTTGATGTTGATAATAATTACAATCTAAATCCAGATAAAATTATTAGTGCTATTACCAATAAAACAAAGGCAATTCTTCCTGTAAATATTAATGGGAAATTATGCGATGTAAAAAAAATTTATAAAATAGCAAAAAAATTTAATTTGAAAGTTATATATGACTCAGCTCAATCATTTGGAACTATAAATAATAAAATAAATATTAAAAACTTTTCTGATGCAAGTGCTTATAGTTTTAACCCGATGAAAGTTTTACATAGCTATGGTGAAGCTGGCGCAATCTCAACTAATGATAAAACAATCTATGATAGTCTTAAAATGTTAAGACATGCGGGCAAAAGTCAAATTAGTGATAAAGATGATATTAACGATTCTTATTTTAATTCACTAAATCATAAAATGGATACTATACATGGTGCAATTATTTTAGAAAATCTAAATGAAATTAAAACAATAATAAAAAAAAGAAACATAATAGCCAATATATATAAAAAGGGACTTAAGAAGTTCGCAAAATTTCAAATTCCAAATAACTCGGAAATTATGACCTACTATCAATTTTATGGAAGGTTTAAGAGGAGAAATGAACTTAGATTATATTTAAAAAGAAACGGGGTAGAAACCAAGATATTTTATAGCCCACTAATTTGTGATGCACCTTTATTTAAATCAAAAAAAAATACGAATATTAAAAATGCAAGAAAATTTTCTGAAGAGACAATCGCATTGCCAATGCATGAAAGTCTTTCCTTTCAACAGATTAACTATGTTGTAAAGCAAATTAGAAAATTTTATGAGGAGATTAAACAGGTATCTTACAGAAGATCAGATTGTAGAATATGTAATAATAAAAAAATTAAAAAAGTATTAAATTTAGGATCTTCTCCAATTTCTGAAAAATATGTCAATAAGCACCACTTGTATGAGCGGATTCCAAATGTACCAATTGATTTATATTTTTGTGAAAATTGTAAACATTTACAAATGCTAGACGTTGTAGACCCAGAATATTTATGGTCAAACTTAACATTTAAAACATCTAGAAATATTAAGTTAATTAAGCATTTTAAAAAATATATTACAAAATTAATAAAATTACATACAATTGGAAAAAAGGATTTGATTATAGATGTTGGAAGTAATGATGGAACATTACTTAATGAATTTAAAAAACTTGGATACAAGAATATTCTTGGCATAGACCCAGCATCAGAAATAGTAAAAGTTGCAAATAAAAAAGGAGTAAGATCAATAGATACTTTTTTAAACGAAGACTCTTCAAATAAAATATTAAAAAAATATGGTAAAGCTCGTATAATAACTGCAAATAATGTTTTTGCACATGTAGACAACTTAAAAGGAATGTTATCCTCAATAAAAAAGCTAATGGACAAAAATTCCCTATATGTATTCGAAGTATCTTATGCATTAGATGTTGTCAAAAAAAAATTACTTGGAACTATTTTTCATGAACATTTGTCTTATCATTCAGTTACTTCACTTAAATATTTATTGAATAAATTAGATATGGACCTGATCAAAGTTGACAGAAATCCAGAACAAGGTGGATCAATAGTTTGTTATGCAAAATTAAAAATTTCAAAAAATAATAAAATTTTTCATTCTGTAAATAATCTAATCAGATTGGAAGAGAAAGAAAGTATAAATAATATTGAAAGATATAAAAAATTTAACAATGAATTAATAGAAACAAAAACTGAATTATATAAAAAAATTAAAAAGTTGTATGATAATAAAAAAACTATATCATGTTTTGGTGCCGCAAGATCAGGCAGTACTTTTTTAAGCTATTATAATCTAAGTAAATTTATAACTAAAATATATGATGATAATGAAGAAAAGCATTATAAATTTTCACCAGGTAACCAAATACAGGTTTTTCCAACAAAAGACATTTATAAAGATAATCCAGATTATTTAATTATTCTAGCCTGGATACATACTGAAAAAATTATTAAAAATTATAAAAGGTATGTCAAAAATGGTGGAACTTTTGTATCATTACATCCTGTTTTAAAGTTAATCAAAAAAAGAGGTTGATGACTTGTAATATTTGTTTAAGCAAAAAAATTAAATATTACAATTTTGGAAAGTTTCCAAAATGTCATGATTTTAAAAAAATAAACGTTAAATTAAAAAAATACAGTTTTATATTAAAACAGTGCCAAAAATGCTCAATCATACAGTTAGTAAAAAAAGGATCTGATAACACTTTTATACCAAGACTTTCATGGATACATAATAAAGAACCCTCGGAACATTTAAAATTTTTACATCAAAAAATAAAAAAAATGATCGATACAAACAAAAAAATTTTATTTATATCTGAGTTTGATGAAATTATTTATAATAATTTTAAGAATAAAAAAAATGTTTCAATATTAAGTAAAATTATTTCAAATAAAAAATATAAAAATCAATTTGAAATAATAAAAAAAATTCAGGATCAAAATATTAAAAAAATTAAAAAAAAAATTGGTGATTTCGATTGTATAGTATGCTGCAGAATATTAGAGCATGCTTACGAATTACCAAAACTAATTGAAAGAATTAAACAATTTTTAAAAAGTGAAGGAGAATTTATATTTGAAATACCTGATAGTAATAAACCATTAAACCAAGGTGATATAGGAATGCTATGGGAAGAACATCCTTTGTATTTTACAGAAAAAAGTTTTAAATCTGCAATGTATAATCTTGGAATGAAAGTGACTAGCTCAAAAAGATTTTTATATCCACAAGAAGATGCTCTTCTATTTACTGTAAAACCTTATAGTTTTAAAAAAAAATTAAACATAAATTTAAATTACAACCAAGCAGAAAACTATTTCAAAAAATGTTTAAAAATTAAAAAAAAAATTATAAATTCATCTTTAATAATTTTAAAAAAGGGTTTAATACAATATTTTTCGGCGCAGGCCATAGAACTGTAGTTTATATAAACTATCTAAAAATAGAAAACTTTGTTAGTTTCCTAGTTGACGATGATAAAAATAAGAAACAATTATTTTTCCCTGGTACAAATTTAAAAATTTACGAAAGTGAATTTTTAAAAAATAAAAAAATTGATTTTTGTTACTTATCTGTAAATATTAATTTAGAAGAAAAAATAATAAAAAAAATTAGAAGTATTAATAAATATTTAGAATTTTATTCTACGTCAACGGAAAGTAAATTTTTTAAAGGTTAATTATGGGTAATAGAAGATATCTAATCAATAAACTACATAATTCTACTAAAAGAAATTATATTGAAAGAATGATGAATAATAAAGCTAAGTGTATAAGAGTTGCAAATAAATTTGGATATGATTATTGGGACGGAAATAGAAAATTTGGTTATGGTGGTTACAAATACATTAAAGATTATTGGAAACCTGTGGCAAAAAAAATTATTAAAATTTATTCATTAAACAACAAATCGAAAGTCCTTGATCTAGGATGTGGAAAAGGTTTTCTAATATATGAAATTAAAAAAATACTTCCAAAAATAAAAGTAATTGGAATTGATATTTCTGCTTATGCTATTAAAAATTCTAAAAAAGAAATCAAAAAACATTTAATTAAATATGATGCAAGAAAAAAACTGCCGTTTAAATCTAAATATTTTGATTTAGTAATATCCTTGGGGACTCTACATAATTTTGAAATATTTGATTTATACAGGTGTTTAGATGAGATTGAGAGAGTTGGTGTAAAAAAGTATATAATGGTTGAAAGTTTTAGGAATTCAAATGAACTTTTTAATTTACAATGTTGGGCCTTAACATGTAAAAGTTTTTTTTCGGCTAATGAATGGAAATGGATTTTTAGAAAAAATAAATTTAATGGTGATTTTGAATTTATATTTTTTAAGTAGTTCAAAATAGTTTAAATGAAAAGTTGTTTAATTTGTAAAAGTAAAACAAAAAAATTTAAAACCAAACTTCCTGGATTCAATCATTTTAATTTTAAAACTGAATCAGAGGGTCTTACATTAATAAAATGCTTAAAATGCAACATTATATTTAATTCCAAAACACGTGGAACTCTCAATTTTAATTCCTCATTATACAAAGAAAAAAACAATGACCATATTTTTTACCATGATAGAAAAAAAGTTTATCGATCCCAAATAATAGCTGAGATCATTTATAGACAAACAAAAATCAAAAAAAATTTAAATATTTTGGAGATTGGAAGTGGAAAAGGATATTTATTACACCATTTAAATAAAAAATTCCAAAAATCTTTTTTTGTTGGATTTGATAAATTTAATTATTCAAAATCAAAATATTTTCAAAAGAATATAAGTTTCTTAAAAAATTTTTCATCTTTACTTTGTAAAAATCATTTTGATATAATTCTCATCTCGCATACTTTTAATTATTTTACCAAACCATTAAAATTAATTAAAAAACTAAAATTTTTGATTAAAAAAACTGGTAAAATATTTGTGATCTTGCCAGATATTCAAAAGAACCCCTATTATACTTTAATGGCTGATCAAAAACTAATATTAACTAAACAATCTTTATCGAATCTTTTTGAAATATATAAACTAAAAGCAAAAATTTTAAGTCACAAATTAGTTAAAAGGGAACTAATTTTAAGTTTTAGTTTTTCAAAATTAGAAAATTCCAAAAAGTTTAATGTTGATTATACACTCGAAAAAAACTTAAAATATTTAAATAAAATGAAAAGTAAAGTTTTGTCATTAAAAACTCATAAAGTTGCGGTTTTTGGAACTAACGTAAACTCAGCTTTTCTTGATCATTATCTTGGAAAAAAAAATAAATATTTTGTAAGTGATTCTAAATTAAAAAAAACTAAATTTAGAGGTAAAGAATTAATTAATAGCAAGAGTTTAAGACAAGATGTAATTTTGATAAATAATATTTTATCTAAATCATCATTAAAATTAAGGAAATTCAAATTCGAAATAAAAAACATAAATTAAAATATGAAAAGATTTTTAAATTTTCTTATAAAAGTGCCACTTTTTTTTTTAATATTTTTTATTTATTTAATACGTCCTATAAAAATTTTAAGATTTTGTATATTACCTACAAAGAGAATAGGTCATTGGGTGAAAAATGTTGAATTATATTTGACATATAAAAGCGATAATAATAAATTCTTCGATATATTTTGTGCTGGTGGAATTGTTTCAAATGATTATTATTTAAAAATATTAAAAAGAAAATTGATTATTTTACCACGTGTTTTGGTTCAAAACATTTTTGATATAAATAAATTGATATCTGGTTATGTTAAAATTTTTGAAATTCATAATTTTCAATTAAATCAAGAACGTGACTTTAAAAATTTAGTTTGTCAAAAAAAACCTTTTTTTTCTTTTAACATAGATGAAAAAAAAAGAGGGGAAAAATTTTTAGAAAGTATCAATATAAAAGCTAGTGACAAATATGTTTGTTTATGCATAAGAGACAAAGCTTACCTAAAAGAAAAATTTCCAAATAAAGATTTTAGCTATCATGATTATCGGGATCATAAAATTGAAAATTTTTATTTAATGGCAGATACTCTAGTCGATTTGGGGTATAAAGTATTGAGAATGGGAAATATGGTTGAAAAACCATTTAATAATGGAAATAAGAATATAATCGATTATGCATCTCTTAAAAATAGGAGCGATTTTAACGACATTTTTCTTTTTTCAAACTGTGAATTCGTCATTAGTACATCTTTAGGTGTAGATGAATTTGCCTTAATGTTTCGAAAACCATTAGTTAATTGTGTAGTTCCAATAATTGGTTTTAAGACTTATTCACATAATATAATAAACTTTTCAAAACATCACTTTTCAAAAAAATTGAATAGAAATCTAAAATTATCAGAAATGACAAGTTTTTATCAAAATAAAAGCCAAAATGTTCATTTAGCAGAAAACTTTTTGCAAAATGAAATAATTTTTAAAGATAACTCCCCAGAGGAGTGGAAGTCAGTTGCATTAGAAATGATTGAAAGAATAAATAATATACCAATAGATAATGATGATAGAATTCAAAAAACATTTTGGAATAATTTTAAGGAAATGCATAAAAAAATTGACACTACAAATTTAAATCAAGAAGCAAGCAGAGATATTAATGAATTTATTATAAATAAAGAACTTGTTTCTAAAATATCTGTAGCTTTTATTGAAAAAAATAAGGAATGGATGAACTAATGCAGAGTTAAATAAATTTATTTTAATTATTTAATTTTTAATCTAATTGAATCATTGATATGAAAAGTATATAAAACATTAGAATGAATAAAGACCAAAAATTTTTTAAAAGTTATTTTCGAGATTTTATAACTTTAATTGAGAACTGTAATTATAATCAATTAATAAAATTAAAAAAAATTATTTTAAATTTAAAAAAAAAAAAATAAAATAGTTGTTGCCGGTAATGGTGGAAGCGCAGCAATTTCAAGTCACTTTAGTGTTGATTTAACTAAAAACGCAAAAGTACGATCAATTAATTTTAATGAATCTGATTTAATTACATGTTTTTCAAATGATTATGGTTATGAAAAGTGGGTGGAAAAAGCAGTATCTTATTATTGTGATAAAGGTGATGTTCTAATTCTAATATCGTCTAGCGGACAGTCCCCAAATATATTAAATGCAGGAAAATTCTTTAAAAAAAAAAAAATTGGTAAACTGATTACATTTACAGGGCATAGTAAAAATAATAAATTAAAAAAAATTGGTGATCTAAATTTCTGGGTAAACTCTAAGTCATACAATTTAATAGAAAATGTTCATCAATTCTTGCTATTATCTGTTGTTGACATTATTATTGGAAAATCTGAGTATAGTGCAAGACGTTAGTTTGATCTAATAATCTTATTTTTAAGTAATATTTTATAAATAGTCTCTATAACAGTTGCATATATAATAGTCGAAACAACACTGTTTCCAAAAAAAGGAATAGCTAAAATAAAACATGAAATTAATCCACCAAATGAATATCCATATGAACCGAGCATCCAAACCCCAAAATTAGTAAATATAAAGAAAATGCATGCGCCAGTCAAAGCTCCAAAAATTCTATAATAAATACTTTTGTTAAAAAATTTTGAAATGAAGCCGATTATAATTACGCTGCCCCAAGTGAAGAAGGTTAGACTATGAAAACCAATTATTAGATCTGTAATAACAAAACAAATAATTAAAGCAGGCAGATATCTTATACCTAATAGCGTTGGCACATAAAAGCTTAATGCAATTAAGCTTGTAAAATTTGGAGGATGAGGAATCAATCTGCTTACAGACAAACATAGAAGAATGCCTAAACTTATTTTAAGATAATTCATTATGTTATTATATACCATAATTTTTAAGTTATAAATTTTATAATTTTTTTAGCTTTAAAAATTGTTTTTAATACCAAAATTAAAAGTCCTTGGCATTTGAGAGTAATCTCTAACAGTTTCGTATTTCTCGTCAAATAGGTTAGTTATATTAAAATATAATTTGTAAGAGTTAGATAAATCATAATTTACAAATAAATCATTTACTAGATAATCGTCAGTTCTTTCATCATCAAACGTTCTATTTCCATTA
>MDTB01215715.1_pt1 | contig 28477 bp, 26 predicted proteins | sample 811161 | NCBI WGS metagenome assembly MDTB01 (sample SAMN05326650, study PRJNA326480) | marine metagenome | isolation source: seawater | place: Mediterranean Sea | collected 2009
AAACAGATTTGCTTGCAAATTGGTTAAAAAAATAAATTTTTTAAAAATTATATAAATTTAACTTAAATTATTGGGAGTACTTGTTAATGAGTTCAAATGCTGTTGAAGGATTAATTGAGGTTTTATCTGATGAATCACTGGGTTTGAATCACATTTTTCTAGTTGATGTAAATGGAACACAACATCAAATTGTAAATGTAAATATTCTTTTAACAAAAGAACATCCTCAGAGTAAATGTTTATACTTAAATATTGAGGAAATAAAAGAATCAAAATAATCCTTCTAGCTATATTTATATTAAGTTTTTATTTTCCACGGCTCCATCATAATTTTGAATTTTTTCAAAATAAATCTTCTCAACTATAGTTAATAAAGAATAAATAATAATTAGCCAAATCACCAGGTAACAAAGAAATCTCATTGGTGTTTTCATTAATTGTCTAAAAATACTGAAGTAGTATATAAGTATTAACAATGATCCTGCAACTAAAACTAAAACTGTAATAATATTGTCCATTTGATCATATTACTTTTGGGTTTTACTCAGTGGTTTATTATCTCTAAATTTTAACGAGGAACAATTAATGAGTAGCAAATTTTTACTAAATGCTAAGGGTTTTTCTTGTTTATTCTTTATTTTCTCTTTTCATTTAACTGTTTTTGGTGTCGAAATTAAATTACCCTGTTTTAGCAAGCATGGAGATATGATTATAAATTTTGATGACCAAAGAAAAACTGTCAGGTTAAATGAGGTGCCTGTCTCAAACATTCAAATATCTAACAACAAAATTAGTTTTGATCAAAATGGAAAAGATTATTCATTACACAGAAATACTGGAATTTTAATTGTTGCAGATAATAGTGATTTGATATACGTGACAAAATATCAATGCTCCAGTAAAGAGGGAAAGTTTTAGCCTTGCTTAACCTTGTTTTTTTCAAATTACTCGAGGTTTTTCATTTCATTTGCGAATTGTATAAATTTGTTATCTTCTTCAATTTGAACCTCAGAAATGATGTGTTCCATATCAAATAAAATATTTTCTTCTGTTAAAACCTCCTCATTTGGAAGGTCGCAAACTAAAATTCTAGATAATATTGCTGCCAGCTTATCTCTGGGAGACTCATTTTCAGCACAAATTTTTTCTATACTTTCTTCAAGCATGGATTTTGAAATTATGGAGCCAAGAGAAATATAACTTCTAACTCGAAAAGTCGATTTTTTTTTGCCATTATTAATTTCATTGGTCATTAGTTTACAAGCACTGTCGTAGTTATCTATGAAAATACCTAATTCTTCGCTAATATATTCATAACATTGAAACGTTAAGGCAATATCTTGATATTCTTCAGGGTCAAAATCACCTTTTTCATCCATTTCCTGAATTGTTTTAGCAATTTTTTGGTGATCAATTGGTACTGGTTTTAATCTAAGCAATCCATGATCGTTAATAATATGTTCTAGTTCATTGTTTTTGCTATTTTCAAAAGTCAACTCCACTATCGTGTTCATGACAAGATTTATATAGCTAGCTGCATTAGAGTTATCAGTCATATTAGTTTTCATAGTTTAATTAAGAATATTATAGTTTACGGGTCGTTATATGGAATTTAATCTAAAACTTCAAAGTTTTCTAGGTATCTTTGTATTTATTGCGGTGGCTTGGTTAATGAGCGAAGATAAAAAAATAATCAACTTAAAATCAATAATTTTCCTTCTCATAACTCAAATTGGGATTACGATTTTAATTGTTTTTTTTCCTTTTTCAGAGAGTTTTTTCATCATTATCAACAATGGTGTGATGCAAATCCAACGTGCTACGGAGTTCGGTACCTCTTTCGTTTTTGGATATTTAGGGGGTGCTGAACCTCCATTTCAAGTTGATGATATAGATAAAAGTTATATTCTCGCTTTTCGTGCTTTGCCTTTGATAATAGTTGTTAGTGCTATTTCATCTGTTTTATTTTACATAGGATTATTACAAAGGATTATTAGATTTATAGGAAAAATTATAAGTTATATGACAAATATGGGGCATGCCTCGGCTTTTGGTGCAGCAGCAAACGTTTTTGTTGGTATGGTAGAGGCTCCATTGTTAATCAAACCTTACCTAGATAAAATGTCTAGATCAGATTTATTTGTATTGATGACAACTGGCATGTGTACGATTGCAGGTACGGTTTTTGCACTTTACGTTTCAGTACTTGAAAATATCATTCCAAATATTGCAGTACATTTGATCTTATCATCAGTTTTGAGTCTATTTTCAGGAGTGATGTTGGCTCAGATTATGATCCCTCCGTTGAAACAGGACAATAAAAATTTGTTTTTCGTTGAAAAAAAAAATCACTTAAATATTATGGATGCAGTTTCCCAAGGGACCTCTACAGGACTGTCAATTTGTCTAAATGTCGTTGCTACACTTATAGTGATGCTTTCTTTAGTTTTTCTTATAAATAGTTTTTTGAGTTTGTTTTCCTATTTTAGCTCCACAACAATCACCTTACAGCAGATATTCGGATTAATATTTGCCCCTTTCATGTGGTTTACGGGTATGAATTGGTCTGAGGCATTGATAACTGGAGAACTAATGGGAACAAAAACAGTTTTCAATGAGTTTTTAGCTTTTTTAGATCTGAGTAAGTTAGAGAGCGGCTTATTAAATGAAAGATCCACACTATTAACTGTTTATGCATTAAGTGGTTTTGCAAATTTCGGAAGTTTGGGAATTATGATGACAGGTTTAATTTCATTAGCACCAAATCGTAGGACGGAAATATTAGAATTGGGACCTAAAAGCCTAGTTTCAGCTACTTTGGCAACTTTGAGCACTGCCAGTATAGTTGGGATAATTATTTAGATATTATGAGAACATTTTTTTATTCGGCTTTATTGAGAGGAGTTTTAAATGATTGAAAGTGTTCATGAACTTTTGGAAGCTATAGAGGAACTTAATATAAGTAGACCATGTAAATTAAGGTTATCCATAGATGGAACTAAAATTTTAAAGATAATAGGACTTACTTGCATTGAGGATGACCGTGATGAATTAATATGTGATTTACACTTAGAAACGGATAAACAGTCAGTTAATCTAAAATAAATTTTTATATCTCAAATAAACTTTAGAAAAATGTTAAAGTTTTCATCATTGTTTCTGATTTCATGGATAGCAAATTTAAGATTACCACCAGACTCATCCAATTTTTTTCGCATCAAAGACGTGTCCTCAGAAGATGTCAAGTCATATTGGTAGTGAACTGTAATTGGAGTGGAGGGATCAAGAGTAAGTTTTGATAATACTTTTTGAAGATCACCTATGTTTTTTACATTTTTAAATTCTATATCCATAGTTTCATGAGCCTTTAAAGTTATTTAGAATTCAGTCATCCAGCAGTTCGTTTAACATTGATCGGACTTTTTTAATCATGAGTATAAGTTTTACTATAATTGCAATGAAAATTAACAAAAATATAAGATAAAAAAAATTCTGAACCATATGGCAAAAATCAAGACAAGTAAAATTCGTAAGTTTATTTTAACCTTTCTTTGTCAGTTTGTTTTATTGACTCAATCACTTGCTGAAGAATCATTCATTACGCTAGCTTCTACTACCTCAACAGAGAACTCTGGACTTTTAAACTATATTTTGCCTTTTTTTACAAAAAAAACTGGGGTTTCTGTTCGCGTACTTATTAGAGGTACCGGACAGGCATTAGAACTAGGTCGTCGTGGAGATGTTGATGTTGTTTTTGTCCATGCACAACCTCATGAAGAAAAATTTGTTTCCAGTGGTTATGGTTTAAAAAGATATCCTATTATGTACAATAATTTTATTTTGGTTGGACCAAATGAAAACCCGGCTCAAATAAAAAGCTCTGATACGGCTGTAGCAGCTTTCAAGAAAATATTTATGTCAAAGTCTATATTTGTTTCAAGGGGTGACAATAGTGGTACACATTTAAAAGAGTTAAAGGTTTGGAAAAGATCAGGAGTAGATATAGCAAAAAAGAATTATAGTTGGTACAAAGAAGTTGGTGCTGGAATGGGATCGACTCTTAATATTTCAATTGCTTTAAATGGGTATACTCTGTCCGATAAAGCAACCTGGAAAACTTTCAATAATAAAAGTAACTTTAAAATCCTCAATGGTGGAGATCAATTGTTGTTCAACCAGTATGGTCTAATACTTGTAAACCCCTACATACACCCGCATATAAAAAAAGAAAGAGGTCAAATGTTTATAAATTGGCTCATATCAGAGGAAGGCCAAAATTTAATTTCATCTTTTAAGCCTAATAATGAACAACTTTTTTTCCCAAACTACATCATTAAAAAATAAAATCATTTTATGAGCTACGAAATTAATGATGATATTTTCCCTTATTCTGCGATAACTTTCATCACATCCAGATGGGGTAGTTATTTAGGAACAGGTACGGGATTTATCGTAGGGAAAAAAGATGTTTTGACAGCTGCTCATGTTATATATGATTCAAGTAAGGGTGGGTTGGCTGATGAAATTCTTATTTATCCATCATATGATCCAGAGGATGTCTTCTCAGAGTTCTATTCTCCAGTTCTTTATAATTATTACGATAGTTTTGATCCTGATGGCGATGGATACATTCTTTCAGGTGATAAGAATAGTGTTTTACAGAGTGGTACAGAAATCGATATTGCACATTTGAGAGTTACTGAAAACCTAGAGTCTAAATATGGTTCATTTGGCATCGATACAAATTTTTTAGGAGGAGAAATTTTAGCCGCAGGCTATCCCGGAAAGTTTGGGTATAAACCTACGGCAGATATTGGAAATGTTACAAAAGATTTAGTTGATGATTATTTTTCATTTACAAGTTTAGAATTAAATTCAGGGAATTCTGGAGGACCAATTTTTTATGATGATGGTCGTGGCCCATATGCAATTGGTATTGTTTCAACAGAGTCGGCGATCCTATCACTCTCTGGTCAAAAAACTTGGTTAGATAAAAATCTTGAACAATCCAGTTTTTTACATCAAAGTCCATACATAACTATTTCTTCCAACGTTTCCCATATAAGTGAGGGACAACAGATAGTTTTTTCAATAAATTATTTTGATAAATATAACAATATTCCAATCAAATATAATTTTGACGGTATTGATAAGTCAGATATTTTGATTGGAGAACCAGCTGGTTTTTTTGAACTAGATGATTTTGGAAAAGCCACTATAGCTTTAACACTAATCTCCGATTTAAAAACAGAAGGTCCAGAAATATTTACACTAAATATTGGGGGTACTACTTTCTCTGCAGTCGTTAACGACACTTCAAAAAAAATAGATAGTGATTCAGTAATTTATTTTAAGGGTGATGGTGTTAAAGAGATTCTCACTCAAAGTGAAAGTAAGACTTTCTATCAAGGTGAATCTTATGGTTACGTTAATTTTGATGATGTGAGAAGAGTAGAAGAGTGGTTAGGGAAAGATCTTGAGTATACAGCTGATAGTTTTTATCCAATTTCCGGAACATTAAATTATGTTTCAGCATCATTTAAAGAAAATTTATCATTTCTGGCATCGAATGGTCATATAAATGTCAAAGAACTTCCATTTAATTATTCTTTTAATGATGTGTTTTTTAATTTTATAAGTGATGGCCCAAATCAAATTCTTGGATCTGAGATGGTGGACACATTAGCCGCATTTGGAAATGGAGATTTTGTTGATGGCGGGGACGAAAATGATACTTTTCTTTTGTCTTCTGACGAATCTACATATCATTTATATGATTTAGATATTTCCTCTTATTCTGGAAGTATTGACAAAGGTATGGAAATTACAATTAGTTTTAATAATATTGAAAATTTTGTTTTTGCAGATGGAACCAAAACATTTGAGGATATTTTCGAAGAAAAAATGTTATCAATTTCAAGTTTGTCTGATTTGATTTCCAGTGACAATGCCAACTCTTTAAAAAGTCAATACATTAAGAGCCAGCAGAAAAGTGAGTTATTTACCTATGACGAGAAATTAGAGAATATTAATTTTAATTATATTGATAGTGTAAATAAAATTTGTTCTCTAAACTCTAATAAATTTGGCACTGATACTTTAAGTGGTTTTTACAGAATTAATTTTTTAGACTCTACTTTAGCATTAGATTTGGGTCAAGGTGAAAACGTTGGCCTGATTAGTAGGCTTTATAATGCTGCATTCTCACGTGAGGCAGATTTGGGCGGCCTTAATTTCCATTTAAGTAATATAGAAGATCTTAACTATTCTTTTCAGGATGTCGCAAAAAGTTTTTTATATTCTCCAGAATTCAATGCTGTTAACGGCTCAGATTTGTCATCAAGTGATTTTATTGAAGTCCTGTATAAAAATATTTTGAAAAGAGATCCATCTAATAATGAAGTTTCTTGGTATGAAAAAAAACTAGAGCAAAATACATTTACTAAAATTGATGTCCTTCTTGGTTTCTCTGAAAGCCCTGAAAATATTTCTTCGACTATTATTGATGAGGGTATATGGTTAAATTGAATCCGATAAAATGTTTAAAAAAATAAGTAGTATGTATTAGTTGCAAATCAATAATAATTACAAAGGAGATAAGTAATGGATCAACCCCAAAGCATAGATGTTTTGTTTATTTTGTTGGGATCGATAATGGTTTTAGCAATGCACGCTGGTTTTGCTTTTTTAGAGGTTGGAACAGTTAGACATAAAAACCAAGTGAATGCTCTTGTAAAAATTATTGGCGATTTATCAATAAGTGCCGTAGCATATTTTTTTATTGGTTACTTTGTTGCGTATGGTGTAACTTTTTTTTCGCCTGCTTCTGTGCTAACCGTTAATAGTGGTTATGAGCTTACTAAGTTTTTTTTCCTTTTTACTTTTGCTGCAGCTATACCAGCAATTATTTCTGGAGGTATTGCTGAAAGAGCAAAATTTATTCCTCAACTAATTGCTACTGCCTTGGTTGTTGCGATTGTTTACCCTATTATTGAAGGTTTAGTTTGGAATGGTAATTTAGGTTTCCAAACGCTTGTAAAGAGTTATACAGGTCATACTTTTCACGATTTCGCTGGATCGGGCGTGGTTCACGCGACAGGAGGTTGGATAGCCTTGGTAGCAGTTGTTCTTCTTGGGGCAAGAAAAGGACGATATCGAGAGAATACTATTGCTTCTCATCCACCAAGTAGTATTCCATTTTTGGCTTTGGGAAGTTGGATCCTACTTATAGGTTGGTTTGGTTTTAACGTTATGAGTGCTCAAAAAGTTGATGATATTTCTGGACTCGTTGCAATTAACAGTCTAATGGCTCTTGCCGGTGGCACTATTGCATCTTTGTTTACTTCAAGAAGTGATCCAGGATTTGTATATAACGGACCTTTAGCTGGGCTAGTTGCAGTTTGTGCAGGAAGCGACATAATGCATCCAATTGGGTCGTTATTTGTGGGTCTAGGTGCGGGTTTTTTGTTTGTTAAAATGTTTACTTATACCCAAAATAAATTAAAAGTTGATGATGTTCTGGGTGTGTGGCCACTACACGGTATTTGCGGCGCCTACGGTGCAATAGCTTGTGGTATTTTTGGTTTGGAAATTTTCGGAGGTCTAGGAGGAGTTAGTCTATTTGCACAAATTATAGGAACGTTCGCTATAATTTTAATTTCCGTGACTGGTGCTTTGATCGTATACGGTACAGTGAAATTTACGCTAGGTTTTAGACTTGATGAGGAGGAAGAACACGTTGGATGTGATATTGCAATTCATCGTGTCTCTGCAAGTTCAGAGAAGAGTTATGACTGGTAGATATTTTTTAGGTTGTTGATATGAACTTATGAAAAATGCACTCTTAATATTAATAATTTTTTCTATTTTTCCGCATGCAACAATTAGCAAGGAAAAAATTATCGGAACTAATAAGCCAGAAAATTACAATAAAAGATTTTTATGTTTAATGGAAAAATCTACTGGTTTTATTTTTGACGAAAACAAGCAAGAGTGGAAAACTAAAAATCTTGAAGTTAGCAAATACAAATTTATCATAGAAGTTGATAAAAGAAATAGGGGAATTTTTTATTATTTTGGCACAAGTTCCATTGATAAAAAATTACAAAATTCTAAATGTAAAAGATCCAAGGTGAGTGGATTTTTTCAGTGCAAAGGACTACTAGGAGAAGTTCTTTTTAGTGTGAAGTCTAACTTAATAACTCATACTTATATTTACGGATATTCAGTGATTGACAAAAAATTATGGAATAGTAAATCTCCGAAACCATTGGTTTCAATTGGATCTTGTTCTCAAATAAACACGACAGAAAAATGAAAAAAATATTTATCGGACTAATTTTTTTATTACACTTTCCATGCTCCTATTCGTATACTCACAAATATTTTCAATGCCCTGGGTTAGATATGTCATTAAATTGTCCAAAGAAATGCGAGCTCATAGGAAGAATCAAATTTGAAATTAAACCAAACATAAACCCTGACCAGATTTATCTCACTTATGAGAGCCAAAATAAAATTGAAACTCAGATATTAAAAGAGTGTAAAGTAAATGACTCCAAAAATTGGTCTTGTACTACTAACGAAATATTTTTAAAAATAGAACACATCATGAGTGATGGTAAATATTTTTCTTCCTCGGTTTATCGTATGTTGGATGGAAAAGATGATGAAAGATTCACTTGTGGCATTAATTAAGCTGCATTAACAAAAGTAGATTTTTTTTGTTTTTTTAATAATTTGGATTGTTTTCTCTTAATTTTAAACTCATCTTTCTTAACGTTAATAGATTTAAATTTTTTTTTGTTTTTTTTCGCTAATTTCTGATTAAGTTTGATTTTTTTGCTTTTTGGTTTTTGCCTTGAATGTGGATTGAGAAGGACATTGATAGCGTTCCATTTGTGTTTGTCAGATGGTGTAACAAAACAAACTGCAGATCCAGTAGCTCCCGCTCTTCCCGTTCTCCCAATCCTATGAACATAATCCTCCGGGCACTCTGGCAAATCATAATTAATAACATGTTCAATGTGAGGAATATCTAATCCTCTAGATGCGACATCTGTTGCGACAAGAATACGGTATTTCTTGTCTCTAAAATTTTTAATCACTCTATCTCTTTTATTTTGTCTTAAATCTCCGTTTATAGCGTTTGCTTTGTGACCTTCTTTAACTAATTTTGCAGCCATCCTCTCAGTACTGTGTTTAGTTCTCATAAACACAATGATTGAACCTTCACGATCTTGCAATTGTGATAGAAACTCATCAAATTTATTTTTTTCGGAGGTATGTACTACATCTTGTTTAACTTTTCTGGCAGCACTGTTTTCGACATCGACAGAAACTCTAACCGGGAAATCTAAATATTTTTGAGCAATCATGGCAATACTTTTCGGTATCGTGGCAGAAAACAATAAGGTTTGTTTTTGCTTTGGCATAAATTTTAATATTGCTTCGATTTGCTCAGAAAACCCCATATCAAGCATCCTGTCAGTTTCATCTAAAACTAACAGTTTTGATTTGTCCAACTTTAAACTCTTTCTTTGAAGATGGTCATTAATTCTCCCTGGAGTACCAACGATCAATCGTGGTTGATTTTTCAGCTTTTGTAACTGACGTTGCATGGATTCTCCACCAATAAGCAATAAAGCTTTTATATTTGATTTTTTTCCAGCCAACGATTGAAGTTCTTTTATCACTTGGCTAGCTAATTCTCTTGTCGGAGTCATAACTAGAGCAGTACAATCCTTTTGTGCAAGAAGCTTTACAATCAACGGTATTCCAAAGGCTGCTGTTTTTCCAGTTCCGGTTTGAGCAGATCCCAAAATATCTCTACCTGCTAATGCTGGGGGTATTGCATGTTCTTGGATAGGAGTAGGTTTTTTAAATCGCATGTGTTCAAGCGTATGTCTGAGGGACTCAGGCAAACCTAAGGTATTAAAATTTTCCAATTAGCTTCCTTTATGGATGTAGGTACGCGCTTTAAGGGGGTGTGATGAGCTGGTTTTGACCCAGCAACTTAAAACTAACCAAATTTTTGTCAGATTCTGTTAAAAAATAGTCGTCTGCTTGAGACAGAAAAGTAGAATATCAACTATAGCCTACCTTTTTATCCTTTTATTTGTTTTAAAGCAAGACTTTTTTATAAATAAATAAGGCGTCTTTATTTCGTTATTACATTTTTACAAGTTGAAGTAAAACTTTCTTTTCTATTTTGAGAAACATTGTTTGAATAATATGAAAATAATTTTTTTTGAACATCCAATTTGGCATCCCATATTGAATCAATTCTTTTAGTTTGACAATTATATATATTGTTATTTTTATTACATAAGAGCATCATTCCAGGAATAAATAATCTGTTATTTTTATAAACTATTTTCTGTATAGTTGTAATTTTACTTTCTTTATTATTTTGCTGTGTTATGAGTTCTCCAACACACAAAAGATTGTATTTTTTTTCAATTGCAATACTATTAGATACAAGAAAAAAATAAAAACAAAAAGTTTTAAAGGCTAGTTTGATAATATAACTCATAATAGTAATTTTACAGTTTATGTTAAAGATTAACTTAAAAAGAAAAAATTTTTTTTTCATTTATCAAAATTTAACTTTTATCTTTGTAATTTTTTTTTCGTCAAGTACTTTTTCTTCAGAAGTTTTAGATTACTTTTATTGTGATAACGACACTGATGCGGTGTCTTGTTCAAATTCATGTAAAAAACAAGGAACAATCAGATTTATAATTACTGATAAATCTGCAACAAATCTTTTGATGCAAAGCAATATCCTCAACACACCCTTAAAATCAACACTTCTAAATAACTGTAAAATTACTGATACAAAAAACTGGTATTGTTCTGAGATGTATTCCGATGTTGAACAGTTTAGTGCCAGGGGATATAAAGTATTTCAGATGATTAATGGAAATTATTCGGAACAGTACAACTATCTCCAAATTAATAATAAAAGTGATGGAAATTCAGTAAATAAATGGATTGAGACATTTGGCTGTGCCAAAAAATAAGTTTTAATATAGTATTTAAGATTAATACCTAGTATGTTGTTAATTAATAATTATTACGATTTGTACAGGAACCTATTTATTGATTTCTAAAGAACCAATTTTTTATGAAATTCATTTTTCCTCTCTCTTTTGTTTTTCTCTTAGGATGTTCTGATTTTTTCACAGCTCGACAGCAGGTATTTGAATGTTTTAAAACAGCATTAGATGGAGAACCTTTAGACCAAGTATCAAAGAATAAAAGATATTTTCATTTTAATGATGAAAGGTTGAATATCAGTGTTGGTTCAGTAGGTGTAGGGTTGTCAGAATACCAATGCAAAAAGACAGAGTTCATTTACCATTGTATTGATTCCAAAAAAGACAATTTTGATGATCAAATTACTTTAGACAGATTTACTCTACAAGCACAGCAAACTATTCATACAACAAATAAATCTACCGTGATTCATTATTCTTGTGGTCAACTAGAAAGAATGGTTGATTGAAGAGAAACGCGTGAATAAATTTACCAAAGAAAATGTCAAAAGAATTATCCTTTATAGGTTGATTTGGATTTTAATAATTTTCGCTGCAATGTTTTTTGCAGCATGGGGCACTGGAGTGTTAGCATATTTATTTAATATCGTAGTTTAACTCCCTGTTATTGACATGTTATTAATATGTATTCAAGTCATCCATGTATTTGTTTTAGCTTTATTTATTATTTACTTTTAACTATTATTTTTTCTCCTTATCATTTAGTTCAGACGTGTTTTCATCTTTGAGTATTTTGTACTTTAAACTTAATTGTAAAGATATCTCTTGAATTCTCCATTGAAATTTTTTCTTTAAAGCTAAACCTCTCATCCTTTGGTATTATTTTCTGTTTTTTCCCTTTTCATGCATGGTTAGATTACTAAATGAAATCGATGTTTATTCGTATAATCAAATTTTGGTTTAATTTTGATTGGTAATGTCTTACTACCTTAATTTTTAAGGTCTAAGTCTAATTATAGTAATTCTTTTTAGAGTGAGTTTACTCGATTTTTTCATAATGCCAATGAATCGTATTCAACCGGTCGATCTAGAGCAAATTTGGAAAATTTAAAGTTTAGGGATTGATACTATAAAATATTATTCATCAAGTATAAGTAGTTTATTTGCTTTTGCCCCTATATCAATGATATCAAAAATTTTATAAATTATTTTTTGAATTGTTATCGTTGATTAAAGTTTAAATATTATTATTTGGAGAGAATATAGATGGAATTAACATTAAGAATTTTAATAGCTATGTTACTTGGATTATCAATTGGGCTCATAGCTCAGTGGGTTGCATTCCCTGACAATAGTTTTGTTCAAGTATATTTTTTCAAGGGATTGATTGAGGCTGGTGGGCAAATTTTTGTTGTTTCATTAAAAATGGTTGTTGTTCCTCTTGTTTTCATCTCACTCACAAATGGAGCTGCAAGTCTTGGTGCAACAGGAAGTGTAGGAAGACTTGGAGGAAAGACAATAGGTTTTTATCTTTTAACTACTGCTGTAGCTGTAAGTCTTGCATTATTTGTTGCTCTCATAGTAAATCCAGGTATAAGTTCTTCCCAGCAAGTTGATATTGAGGTGCAAAAGTACACTCCAACAGAGTCTCCAAGCGTTATTGAAACATTGATTAACGTTTTTCCAAGTAATCCAGTTGCTGCAATGGCAGAGGGAAAAATGCTTCAAATAATTGTTTTTGCTTTACTTTTCGGGATTGCAATAAGTAAAAGTGGAGATGCAGGAAAAAAAATTGGTGAAATTTTTGAAAATGCCAATCTTATTTTAATGAAACTAATTATGATGATAGTTTCACTAGCGCCCTATGGAGTATTTTGTTTGATGGTAAAACTCGGTCTAAATGTTGGTATATCTGAAATTACTAAATTAGCTGCATATTTTTTTACTGTTGTAGGAGTATTAATTATTCATGGGATATTAGTTTATCCAATACTGTTAATGTTGATTGCAAGAGTTAATCCATTAATTTTTTTAAAAAAAATGAGAGAGCCAATCATGGTTGCTTTTTCAACCTCCTCAAGTGGGGCAACAATGCCTGTAACTATGAGGACCGTTGAAACAAACTTGGGAGTAAAAAAAAGAGTCTCCTCATTTGCTGTTCCCCTGGGTGCAACCATAAATATGGATGGGACTGCAATTATGCAAGGTGTAGCTACAGTTTTTATAGCCCAATTCTATGGTATTGCTTTAGCACCAGATCAGTATCTAATGGTCATACTAACTGCAACACTTGCTTCTATTGGAACGGCTGCTGTTCCTGGAGTGGGACTTGTAATGTTAACAATGGTTCTTGCACAAGTAGGTTTGCCAGTTGAAGGGATTGGGTTGATTATCGGAGTTGATAGACTTTTAGACATGCTCAGAACAGCAGTCAATGTAACTGGTGACGGAACTGTTGCGACTCTTGTTGCCTCAACTGAAAATGATCTCGATAAAGACAAATTTAATAGTTCAATAAAACCTCTTACAGTATAAAAAAATGGAAAAGACAAATTTTAAAAAGGTTGGATTTTATTTTGGACTTTTGGTTTTTATTTTTATACTGCTCAGCCCACAACCATCTGGATTAAATTATAACAGTCAAGTGTCATTAGCAATTTTTATTCTCATGGGAATTTGGTGGGCTACTGAAGCGTTACCTTTGCCAATAACATCTCTTTTACCTCTTGTTTTGTTTCCAATTTTTTCTGTTGAAGAAATGGGCGTTATCAGTAAAGAATTTATGAACAAAGTACAATTTCTTTTTGCTGGTGGTTTTATGATCGCTATTTCTATGCAGAAATGGAATTTACATAAGAGAATAGCTTTAACTATTCTCCAATTTACGGGGGTAAAAGCCAGAGGAATAATCATAAGTTTTATGTTTACCAGTGCTTTGTTGAGCATGTGGGTGATGAATACCTCGACTACGATAATGTTATTACCCATAGGCTTATCAGTTGCTGCTGCTTTAACTGATTCTTTAAAAAATATATCACCTAAAGAAAAATTTAATTTCCAACTCTCTTTACTTTTGGGCATTGCCTATGCTTCATCTGCTGGCGGTATTGCTACTCCGATTGGGACTGCTCCCAATGGCTATTTAATACAATTTGTATCTGAAAAAGGTATTGATATTGGTTTTTTTGATTGGATGCTTATTGGATTACCAATTAGTCTGATTTTAGTTCCTTTTATTTGGTTTCTTTTAACATTTATTTTATTTCCTGTTAACTTTGACGCGCCGAATAATACAAAACAACTCCTAAAAAAGATGTTGCATGATTTAGGTAAAATCTCGAAAGAGGAGAAGATGGTAGGGTTGGTGTTTTTAATTACAGCTATTTTCTGGATTTTTAGAAAAGGGTTAGTTCAATTTCATATTTTTTCGTTCCTTGATGATGCGGTTATAGCCATGATTGGAGGATTATCTCTTTTCTTTATTAGATCCAGAAAAGAATCTGTAACTCTTTTAGAGTGGTCGGATATGGAAAAGAAATTTCCTTGGGGTCTAATTTTTCTATTTGGTGGAGGAATGGCCTTAGCTTTTATGGTTAGCAGCAGTGGATTAGCATTTTGGTTAGCGAGTTTGATTCCAACTGATACAAGTGTTTGGATTATTTTTTTGAGTGTTGTAATTATGGTGGTTTTTCTAACAGAATTGACGAGTAATCTTGCAACAACGATGACGTTTATTCCAATAGTCTATTCAATTGGAGTAAATTTAGAAATAGATCCACTTATCCTGACAATACCATTAACAATATCAGCAAGTTGTGCATTTATGCTGCCAGTCGCTACTCCACCCAATTCTATAGTTTATGCTTCAAACTTGATACCTATTGAAAAAATGGTAAAGGCTGGATTTTGGTTAAACATTTTAAGCGTATTTTTAGTTTTTCTTATAGTTTACAACCTTGTACCAATCATTTTTAATTAACAAGAATCATTTTTTGTAATACCCAACGGCACAAACATGATCATCAACTTTGGTAACAAAAGAAATTTTTGTATAAATTTGTTTTGTCAGCACTCCTTCCTCTAATCTAGCTAATTTATATTTGACCTCAGAAATTTTTCCCAGTTTTGCAGTTTTAAACATTAGTTCTCCAACTTTTACTCCATCAACATCTTTGAATGTCTTAAGATTCACCCCAAGATTAAATGGGTGACCAGTCAGAGTACCCTCTTCATTTGCACAAAAGGGATATAAGTCTTTAATGTAGAATCCTCCTCTACCAATACTCATCATTAGCAATGCGTACTCTTTATCATGCTTCATCAGACTAACCGCTCTATCCAGTAGTGATCTAGCCTCCTCTCTGGTCCCAAATTTACTCATGTGATGATCGGCAACGACCATATTGAGTGGAAGAAATATTAGAAAAAAAATTACTGAGAACGCTTTATAGAAATATTTCATTTCGATTCCTTTCGAACATTACACTTTTAATTAATGAATATATTATTAACATTTCTTTTAAGCAATCTTATCTTTTATTTTTAGTTTTGCCATCAAAAAAGATGAGACTATCCCTAGGACTGAAATAAAAAAAAGTAACAAATAGTAATTTTGATGTCCAATTAATCCTGGCGATTGATCAAGAATTCGGCCTGTAACAGATGAAAAAAAAATGTCTGGTGTATAGCCAACCAAAGATACTATGCCAACTACCATTCCAGTTTTGTTAATAGGTAAATTGGCATCTTCCATTAAAGCAAAATAAATTCCTCTAAGAGCAAAAACCGTTAGAAATGTTACTAAAAGATTTGCATAAATTAATAAAATGATAAAACTGTCTAAATCAATTAAAAATAAAAACAAATATGCTAAGCAAGATAATAAAAATAACAATCCGATAGTCTTATTACAGTCATATCTATCAGCTATTAACCCAGCTGTAATAGCGCCAACAGGCCTCAAATAAGTAGAGTATGCGGCAAATCCTGCAGCAGATGCTTCATGCCAATTTAAAACTTGAGTAAGATAAAGTGAGATATTGTCTAAACCCTTGTAACCACAATAAGCACAAATAATAGTAGTAGAGATTAAAAAAACTTTTTTGATCGTGACATTATCAAATTTCAAATTATTGAGCACCGTTTTGGAATTTTTTTGTTTTTTTTCAAACGTTTCAAGAGGTAGCGTAAACCAAAGAATAAGACCAGTTAAAAATGTAATACAGGTGTAATATACAATTACTATCTGAAGAGCATGAATTCGGTCAGAGTTGCTTATCAGTTCTTTGTTTTCAGGAAGAATTGTGGAAAAAATCCAAACTATTACTGTAGCAAAGATAGCTGCAGCCATTCCTCTTCCTCCGTCCAAAAAACCAAATGCCTTGCCTTGTGAAAAAACACCTCCCCATTGACGAGTTGCCTTTATTAGAGCTGCCCAAAAAAATAATATAGAGCTGATTCCCCAATACCCATAAAGGAGAGACAGTTTGTAACTATCGGGTATGGTTAATAGATAAATTCCTCCCAGGGCAGTTGCTAAGAGAGATCCTGTCATTAGTAGCCTAATTGAATACCTGTCTGCAAGGAATCCCCCTGGAAAGTACGCTAACATGGCAGCTATCCCATAAATAGCAAATGCATCACCAAGATCAGAGTTGGTGAGAGAAAAGACTTCTAGTAAAGTTGGTCGAAAAAATCTTGTTAAATGGAAAGGAAGTGAAAAAATCATTTCGCCAGAAATAATCAAAGCAAAAAGTGTAAAAAATCTAGATTTTTGTATATTGGTTTTCATTGTTTATTGAAAGAAAGAGAAAATGCCTGATTTTTTTTGCTTATTAAATCTTATTTGTATTTTGCTGAAGTTATGAATATGGAGAAAATCTCAGACCAAATGACAACACTGTTATAGGAAGCAAGATCAAGATCTTTATTTGTCTTAATGATAAAACCATCAAATGATTTTACGTCATCTACAAGAAATGATTGATCCTTGATCTTTAAAAACTCATTACCAGTTTGGATAAATCTTTTTGTTAAATACATTTTGTAATCTGCACCAGGAGCAATTTTCCCTTGAAAGGCTATCATATTTTTTGATAAGTAGAGTTCTCCCTTCCCCCAATATAAAAAATTGCTTCCTTTCAGATCTTTGACAAAAAATGCTTCATATTCTGCATTATTTGTTGCGATTTTAAACTCCTTGTTAGTAGGAGTTTGAGGAGCAGTTAAAATTGGAAGCACGTAAATTCCAGCTGCGCATCCAATTAGAAGCATTACTGAATGGGAAAAGAAAGAAAAAAAAGAAACTTTCTTTTTATGTCTTTTTCTTGATTTCATTTTTTTAAAATTTTTTAAATACTTAGTTTATTCTTGAGCCAGCTCGAGTACATATTCTGCAATAGCAAGTGATGAAGTTAAGCCCGGAGACTCAATTCCAAAAAGTTGGATTAATCCAGGCACTTTAGTTTCGCTTGGGCCCTTAATGCAAAAATCGGCAGACGGTTCCCCTTGAGCTGATAATTTTGGCCTGATTCCCGAGTAAGAGGGAGCTAGGTAAGACACGTCAACACTTGGCCACCATCTTTTGACATCTTTTGCAAACGTTTCAAGACGACTTTCATCTACTCTGTAATCAATTGATTCAAGTGATCCTGGTAATCTTGATTTTTTAACCGGGCCAATCCACTCAACATCTGGACCAAATTGTCCTTGTCCTCCCATATCAATCGTAAAGTGAGTTCCTAAACCTCCTGGGACTGGAGTTGGGTAAATGAGATGTTTAAAGGGACAAGGCTTTACAAGTGATACATAATTACCCTTAGCATAATAAATTTGAGGTATGTCGAATTTTTTTTTACACATAATTTGGTTTGCAACTGCGTCAGCATCCAGCCCTGCAGCATTAATAAGTAAATTACAACGAATGGTCATTTCCTCATGTTCATCAATAGAGGAAACCCAAACTTTCCATTCAGGGGAGTGAGCATCAGACTGTTCAGCTTTAACAAATCTACTTTTTACAGCAATTTGCCCTGAGGAGCTTATGAGATCTCCTTCTAGTGCGTGCATGAGACTATGTACATCTATAATTCCTGTTGATGGGCTTAAGAGAGCTTGAGTTACATTCAGCTCTGGCTCCATTTCTGAAATTTGTTTTGTTGTTAACCATTTAAGATCATTAACGCCATTATTTTGTGCTTTTTTATGAATTTCATGTAATTTTTTCTCATCATTGTCGTGTCCAATAATCATTTTTCCGAGTTGACTATGAGGCACCTTATGTTTTTTTGCATATTCGTACAAAAGTTTTTTGCCTCGTAAACAAAATTTAGCCTTAAGAGAATTCTTGGGGTAATAGATACCAGCATGTATTACTCCACTATTTCTGGAACTTGTTCCTGTTCCATGTTGAGAAGCGTTTTCCAGAACCAGAGTCTCTTTTCCTGACAAAGATAAAGCCCGGCCAATAGCAAGTCCAATAACTCCACCTCCAATAATTACGCTATGAAAATCAACCATGATTTAATAAATTTAATTTTAAAATTAACTCTTTTACTTAATATCATATTTATTTTTTATTATTTCAGGCAAAGCCATGGCTTTGCCTTTAACTAAGTCTACCCAAACACAGGTCGCTGTTCCAACAGCAAAGATTTTATCTTTGTATTTGAGATCAATAAACTCATGTATCACGTCCATTCGGCTGTTAGTTATTTCAGTCACATATGAGTCTAATTTAAGATTGCAGGGATAACTAATTGGAATTATAAAATTACACATTGTATTAGCCAAAACAAAACTTTCATTTTTGTGGCCAAGTTTTAGACCAATATCATTCAGCCATTCAACACGGGCACTTTCCATATACCGAAAATACATTGCATTGTTAATATGTCCTAAAGCATCCATATCTCCCCATCTGACTGAAATCGGAAAAGAACTTATGAAAGTTTGTTTATCAGGCATTTCAAATTTCAAAATTTACCTCCTATAATGTGGAATGTTTCAAAAATGCTATCAAAATTTATTACTATCTTAATTTTGATTCACAAACATTAAAGTTAAGGTAACAGACTTCAGGGTTTGTATTTTCAAGTTTTTTAACTAAAAGTCGATTCAAAGTTGTCAGATTATCTATTTCATGTGTTGTATTGCCTATGACACATATATTTTGTTAAATAGAATTTTGAATTGCTAGCAAATTAACGGTTGGAGATCAATTTTAGATGACTGTGTTGTTTACAGATAGTGCGGGAACGCTAAATCAGCAAACACCAGGCAACAGCGTAACCTATAGCTACGTTAGCCCTGGTCGTGTTGATACTGTTAATTTATTAACATCATCAGGTACCAATTGGACTCCTACCTCAGGATATATTGTTTACAATGTCGTTCGTGCTGAGACACCAGTACGTCCGGAATTTGCATCTGGATCTAGAGATCCGATTATAGTAGTAATAGAGAAATCTCAAAACTCTAGTGATGATAATTTATTTGTTTGGGCTTTCGATGAGGCAGGATTATCTGCGAAAGCTAACTCGAGTGTTCCATTAACGACCACTCCAGTTGGCCTATTAAATGTTGAATCTAAATATCTGATTGATTTAAATAAAAATCAGATTGTGTCAGATTACGGCAAATATCCAACTTTTGTTGAGCTTGACGAATTTCGAACTGGTATGCATTTTGATCTCGGTTATTCTGAGAACAAGTACCTTACAGGACTTAATGAAAATGATGTTCCACTTAAAACTTCAAGTGGGGGGGCGTGGAGTGCTTCTGCATCAGGTACAAATTACATTATTCATGGAGCGATAGTTTCAAACGATTATCATTATTCGTATAATGACAATCAAAATCAATTCGTTTTATCTGGCTCAGCAAGCCTTACAATCGGAGTTCTCAGTGACCCAGATGGGCTGGGATCAGGGACTCCAACCACATTAAATAATTTTGTCCTTAATGACGCAGGTACAGAATTTATAGAATCTACTGCTTCATTAACCGACATTGCCATAAGTACTTCAGGGGGTATTTTCAGTCAATTTCCCACTGCAACAAATTCTGATTTAGTTTCGTTTAATTTTCTTGAGGCAAAACTTAATAAAGATTTGGACGGAAGTGGTTACATTGGTGTTGGAACTCCGGGTTCTGTCGGCACTAACTGGTCTGCAATAGAGACTAATAAAGTTACTGCTAGTGAAGTTGTATATAATAATGGTCGTTTTTTTTCAGAAGATGAGCATATTTTAATTGGGTCCTCTGAACATGTAAGTCCAAATAATGGAACACCAATCAGTGGTTATACATTTCTTGATACAAATGATTTGAGGCTTGGAACTGTAACTCTCACTCCTCAAGTATTGTTTGAAGAAAGCTTTAGTGCTGGAGGGTGGAACGGAATAAGTATGGGCACCTCAGAGTATGTTTTTGTAGGTAATCACAATGGTAAGATTTATGCAAGCTTCTCAGCAAGTACTACAACAAATTACAGTGCCCACCATACTGCAGTATTAGAAATTTTTGACTCTCCTTATTACTTTAGCTCTAAAACAGTTGATGTATTTGGCGTTTCACAATTAACTGCTGTTCCTGTATTTAGATTTGTCGAGGCGATTGGAATAACAGCAACAAATACCCCAATATTAGAAACCACTTTTGGCAGAGATGTTGACGGTGATGGAATAGTCAGTTCAATCAACGCTTCCACAGTTGTCACGGCATCGACTTATATAAAAACCATCAGTCACAGTTCTGGTGAAACCACAATTACCACTAATTCACCCACCATTTCCAGAGATAGTAATGGGACTGTTTTTTGGTTTCAATCTGCAGAGTCTGCTTTAAATGTTTTACCTGGCATTGATTTTGACCTTGATCAATATCATCAGTTGCTAGCCAGTGCAGGTAACTCTAGTAGTGGAGGATCACTCAAACAATTCTCAGCTCCTAGCACTTATGTTTTAACAGGTGCTTACGTAGAGGATAATGCTCCAGTCGATATTTCTAGTCAGCCTATTATTTCAACTGGAAGATACCAAGAGCCAATTTTCAAGTTAGTGTACGACACACAAAGCTCAAATAGTTTTGGCTCAGTGTTTTCAGTCTATAGCTTCGTTGAATATTCTGCATTAGATGCATTTGCTGTATGGAACTCTGCCAGTTCTACATACAGTATCAGCGATTTACATTCATTAGAAGTAAATCTTAAATATGATATAACCGGAGACGCAGAAGTTGGTACCGATGGTCTAAATATTACAAAAGTAATAGTCGCGGGAGGAATGTCAATTTCTGCTAGTGACACAAAATCTCCAAGTCTAGTAAAAGTAGCTTCCGGGAGTCATGTTGTTGATAAAGGTTTAACCCCAAAAATTGATAGTCTTGCGGCCGGGAAACTTTTAGTTACCAGTTCAGGAGATGCTTGGTCGGCAACCACTTCATCAATCCCTATAGGAATATACGAAACGACCACTAATTCTTCCAGTATAGAGACATTCGTATTAACCCAAATGTCTGGGACAACTTCAAGTCCAACTTTTAGCACTTGGACATTTTCAGCACAAACTTCATCGTTATCACTTCAAACAAACCAAGCTACTGCAACGTCCATAGATTTGATTGATTTACTCGCTATTGAAAATGGCCTGAACTTTGATATTACTGGAGATGGACTTGTCGGGGACAAAATTACCAACGTATATGTACAAACATCTTCATATAAAGTGGATTCAAATAATGATGGAGTCCTTGATGATAAGGTGCAAACTCCTGCAGTTATAAAAAGTTCTTTGGATCTTTATGGGTTTGATTATACAGATTCAGTATCAGGTTCGAAAGTTGGAGAAGTTAACCCATTTGTGATGTTGAAAACTTCAACTGGAGCAAGTTGGACCCAATCTCGAAATATGGAAATTACAGGAGCACATGAAGCTCAGTTAAGTGCTGCGATGTCCCAGATAACTCTTGTTGAAAAGGGCGGAACAGCGATTTCTCCAATTTATCAGAAATGGATATTTAATCATCAAAAAGATTTGAATATAGCTACTGCAACTAATTCTTTACCAACTGCACTGACAGTTTCGGAATTGATAGGTGAGGAACAATCAAAAAATATTGACCTCAATGGTGATGGAACAATAGGGGATCAAGTTTTAGAAAGAATCTTTTCCTCAACAACTGAGCCTTCTCTTGTAAAAGTTCAAAGTGGAAACTATGCTCTCGATTTCCCGGCTGGAACAAATGGAGTAAGCTCTGGACTTCAAGTTCTTTTAACAGCCAGTGGATTACAGTGGCAGCCCTCGAGAAATATTGAAATATCTGGTGTTTTTTCTGAACAAACATCCTCATCACAGCAAACAATTACTGTAGTTGAAAAATCAGGTAGTAATCTTTCTCCTATTTACAATAATTGGAAGTTTACTTTAGATAATGAAGCATTTTTTTCAACAGCTACTTCAGTTGTTTCTATTCCTGTTTCGTCAGCATTTTTGGGTGCTGCTGAGAATAGAAATCAAATTGATTTAATGAGTGATGGAGTTATTGGAGATCGGATAACTAATGTTGTCACAAAGGGTGGAAGGTTTAATTTTGATTCTGATAACGATGGATTTGCAGATCAAATTGCAATTGCACCAGCTGTGATTCGAACTCAATCTGGTTCATATGGTCTAGATGTAACTGGAGAGGGCACTACTGGTCAAACAACCAGTACTCTTTTTTTAGAAGCAATAAGTGGAACTACAAATTGGATTTATACCTCTGGAGCTGAAATTATTGGAGGTTATGTTAGTTATGATGTCAATTCTCTTGGTCAACAAGAAACTCGAGGACATATTTATGAAAAGTCCGGAACAGATTTGTCGCCTATCTACAGTCAGTGGACCTTTTTACAAGCTAGTTCAACAGGAGTAGCGGCTGCAACGAGTACAGTAGCTCAGACCGTAGCTTTAACTGATATTCTTTCAAACGAAATAACTCTAGGTTTTGATCTTACAAATGACGGAGTAGTTGGTGACAGGTTAGTCGAAATAGCTCTACAGATTCCTGATGCACCTAGACTAGGTGCTCCCTCACTAGTTAAGGCAGCTTCTGGCGCATATGGAGTTGACTCATCGGGGAATGCATCCATTGGTGATTTAAAGCAAGTTATGAATCTTAAAACTAAAACTGGAGATGATTGGGTCATTTCATCAGGTGCATCAGTAATTGGAGTATATTCAATTGAGGAGTTTGATAGTTCTGGACAACTAGATCACATTTCAGTTGTTGTGGAAAAAAGTGGAAGCGAAACTAATCCGGTTTATCAAGAATGGATATTTCCAGACGTTACTGGGCAAACATATCTGCAGGCGACTGCTAGTATTGCTCAAACAGCTGATTTCACCGACGTACTTGCAAGAGAGGCAGCAGTTGGTTTTGATTTGACTTCAGATGGGCTTGTCGGGGACAGAATAACTGGAATAATTTGGAAGGCAGAAATACCTTTTGGTCTGAATCCTGGACCGACCCTGGCTAATGTAATATCTGGTGCCTATGGAGTTGATTATGATGGAGTTGCAGTAACTGGAAGTTTAACGGCATTAGTCAACTTGGAAACCTTATCCAAGACTAACTGGGCACCAAGCTCAAATTCAGAAATTACAGGGGTATACACTGAATCAACAAACGTTGGAAATAATGTTACTACACAAACTTTTGTGATTGAGAAAAGTGGAACTATTACTTTTCCTGTATTTTCGAAATGGACTTTTACGGAGGACACAGCCTCAAAGATTGGAGTGGCGACAACTACAACTCCAGTTACAGTCACAGAGTCAGATTTATTAAATCAAGAAATAGCTGTCGGTTACGACCTTAACGGTGATAGTTTGATTGGTGATGGAATTTCTTCTGTCCTAGTCCCAAGTCAAAAGTATATAAATCAGCAAACAGAATCAGAAACCGATAGTCCGTCGGTAGTTAGGTTGGCCTCTGGTGAATTTGGCCTGGTTACAAGTGGGAATAATTATATCTCTGGAGATCCTTCCTCGTTTAGCCTAAGAGAGAGTATTGCAAGTGGTGGACTTCAATGGACACCCAATACAGGTTACTACCTATCAGGAGTTTACAAAACAGATACGGGTTATACACTTTTTGAACAACAAGATATTGCAGGTGGAACTCACAAATACAAACAAACTGACTTTATTTTGTCCTCTGGTGTTAACGACAAGTATTACGTTAACATCATAGATGGACTTGATCGAGCAAGTGATGTTGTCTCCAATGCCGAATTAATATCTGGATATGATCTAGATTTAAATAACATTTTGGGTTCCGGGGCAGAGACTATTACAATACAATCTTACGAATACCAAGATAAATTTTCAAATACATTAAAGAGTCCAAGTCTGGTTAAACTTGCAGATGGTAGTTTGTCAGTAGATTTTACTGGTAACCTTCAACTATCTGAAACACCTGAGATGTTGCTACAAACTGCAAATTTACAACCATATACTTTTACTTCAGATCAAACTGAGGCAAAAGGAATATTTACTACTAATGTTTTTAATACAACAACCCAAAAATACGATTTTATTGTAAATGTAATCGATGATCGGGGGTTGAATGACAACAACTCTTATTTTTTAAATCAATTTACTATTCAAAACGATACACTTGCGATTGACATCTCTGGTGAGAGTGGAACAGATAGTTCAACTATCCGTAGCAAGGAGGAAGTTCTCGGCTATGATCTAGACGAGGATTCTAAAGTGGGGTTTTTAAATAAAGATCTTTTGGTTCCTGCGTTTATTGTTCAGCCAGGACCAGATGATTTTGATCTAGTAAAAACTGAAACTAATGCTCTAGGAATACAATCAAAAATGTGGCTTATTTCTGGATCAGATCAACTTTTTTTTACCCTACATTCAACTGATGGAAGTTTGTGGAATCCTTTAAACCAAAGAATGAAAGGCTTTTATGTAGAAACAAGAAAAGCTACAGAGGCCACTACAGACGAGGGTGAGGAAGCAGTAGCAACTAGCACGGGAATTGACACCAAGGTTGTGGGGATAGCTACAGCACCATCTTCAGTTACCACACCAAGTAGTTTTTCCCTTTGGGAGTTCACTATCTCGGGGGATGTTGTTACAAATGAACTCGATTTAGTTGAGTTTACACTGAGTACTGATACAGCTGAAACAATCAGTTATGATGCATTATCGGTTCTAGAGGCTGAAAAAGGTTTTGACCTGACTGGAGACAGACAGGTACTGGGAGCAACATCTACCACTACATTTAAAACTAAAATAGAAGAAAACGCCGAAACACTATCGAAAGTTAATGCAAAATTGAGTGAATTGCCCTTAGATCCAATCATTAGCGAATCAACATCTAAACTTATTCAATCAGATGTTAGTTTGATAACTGATGTACTTGCATATGGGGATTCCACAATAAACAGAAATGTTTTAAATACTTTTTTGAGTAATGGTTCAATTCCTATTGAACTTGATGATAACGTTTCTGGTCAAGAAGCAGCTTCAACGATCGAGATAGATGCTTCTCTAGAACTCTCTGTCTATAACTTAGATGATCCAGTTGAAAATTTTGACGACTTTGTAGAAATTTTAGCTGGTTCAATTGGAAAAACTAGAACTGGTAGTGCTGCTGAGGCCTTAACCGACTTCACAAATGCTCTATCTTCACAAAGTATTTTATCGACTGATGGGGAAATTTATCTTCCTAAAATGAAAACTTTCGATTTTACTGGGAATATTCCATCAGATGTTGATAATGACGAAATTAAGATTCAATTAGCTGAAGACAGCGGCTTTGTCTTGCTTGGTGATGAAAGTCAAGATAGTGACGGTTATTATGTAAATTTTGATAATGTATCAAGCGCATCATCAACAGAAATTTTACTCTTAGGCGATTTTACTCTGCGTGGAGGTGAAGGTGATCAGGTGATGGTGGGTGATGATGGCATTCAAGACGTTATGCTCGGTAATGGAGACGATGTGATTTATGCAGGTGGAGGAAACGATATAATTTCCTCAGCATCAGGGGAGAATTATTTTGATGGAGGAGAGGGAGACGACAAAATTACTGGAGGTTCAGGAGGAGATACATTTGTAGGCGGTTATGGGAATGATCAATTAGATGGTGGTGATGGAACAGATACAGCAAAATATGTTGGATCTTACTTTGATTTTACTGTTGTGAAACAGCTTGGTGCATATTTAATCGAAGATAATCTAGGAATAGAGGGTTCTGATACTGTAATGGATGTTGAAAGAGTTGAGTTCGTAGACGGAACACTTGCATTCGATACAGATGGAAACGCTGGGCAGACTTACAGACTCTATCAAGCTGCATTCGAAAGAATACCAGATTCCTCAGGTGTCAATTATCATGTTAACGATATAGAGGGAAATGGATTGGTCTTACATCAAATAGCTGGTAATTTTTTAGCTTCACCAGAGTTTGAGCAAACTTATGGTGAAAATCTCAGCGATAGTTCTTATGTTGATGCTTTATATGAGAATGTTTTAGGAAGAGCTCCTGCAGATTCAGAGAAACAGTATTATTTGGAAAGGTTTACTAAACCCGCTTCTGATTCAATGTGGATGGATCATGCAGCGGCTTTAATAGGATTCTCTGAAAGTCCTGAGAATATTACTCTTGTAGCTCCTCAAATTGAGAATGGAATTTGGCTGGGGTCATAAAGGAAATTACTTTTGGTACTTTGTAAAGAGTTCCAACAAAATTAAGTACACTTATCAAAATAATCGATTAGGGTTGGTTAGTAACCAAACACTTTTAGAAAAATATTTTGAGTAAATTTAAAATTTTAAAAGTACTAAAAATTACAACATCGTTGTTTTATGTTTTTTATAAGTTTCCAAGTTTTAAATTAAAAAAAATAAATTAATTTTTTGAGAGAGAAATAATAATAATGATGCCAGATATAGATATTACGAGAATTAATGGTGAGACTGAAAATTTAAAAAACTATCAAGGTAATTGTTTGTTAGTTATAAATGTTGCAAGTCAATGTGGTTTTACACCTCAATATATTGAATTTCAGTCTTTTTATGAGGAGTTAGAAGACCAAAAATTTGAAATTCTAGCTTTTCCGTGTAATCAATTTGGTTCCCAGGAACCTGGAAGTAATGAGGAAATAATAAAATTTTGTGAATCTAAATATGGTGTGACTTTTCCTGTTTTTGAAAAAATTGAGGTGAATGGAAAAAATACTCATGCTTTATACAAATTTTTAAAATCTGAGGCTCCAGGAGTTTTAGGTTCCGAGGCAATCAAGTGGAACTTTACTAAATTTTTATTGGATACAAATGGAAAAGTCATTAAACGATTTGCTCCCCAGTCTTCAATTAATGAAGTCCGCAAAGATGTGATTCCTTTGCTAACATAAAAAAACGAATTATTTTTTTATGAAAAAAAAAGTAAGAAAAAAACATTCTTTAATTCTCTATCCTTTAACATTATTTGTTATGCTTGCAACTGGTTGCAGCTCAATTTCTTACCCTTTGCACCTGGCAAAAGGACATTACGAAGTTCTGTATAAATCTGAGGCTATTGACCGTGTTCTTAAAGATTCCAATATTACTGAGACTCTACGACATAAATTGACGTTAGCAAAAACTGCACGAACCTTTGCAATTCTTAATTTACAACTACCTGAAAACCAAAGCTATACTCGTTACACAAATCTGGGTAGAGAGGCTGTTGTTTGGAATGTTGTTGTTGCAAGTGAGTTTTCTTTGGAGCTCGAGACATGGTGTTTCCCGTTAGCAGGTTGCGTTTCTTACAAAGGATTTTACTCAAAAAAAGATGCTGAGTTTTTTGCCAAAAAAAAACAATCTGAGCTTGGGGTTGAAGCAGCTGTAGTAGAAGTACCTGCATATTCTACTTTGGGATGGTCAAATTGGCTTGGAGGTGATCCTTTACTAAACACTTTTATTTATAAATCAGATATCCAAGTTATTGGTTTAATTTTTCATGAGCTCGCGCATCAAAAGGTTTACGTTAAAGATGATTCAGCTTTCAATGAGTCCTTTGCTACCGCTGTCGAAAGGGAAGGAATTTTCGAGTGGCTAAAAAAAAAAGAAGACTACGAATTTTTAGTCTACGAAGATGAATTAAATCAGAGAGAGTATTTCAATGAATTACTTATTCAAGCCGGATTAGAGCTGAGAGGATTATATTCTAAAAAAATAAATCATAATGAGATGAGGTCAAGAAAACAAAAGATTATGTCCACATTACGGCACAAACTTCTTTCTTTATCTTATGTAGAAAAGTTACAAAAAAAACAGAAAAATAATTTTATTCGTTGGGTTAATTCCATAAACAATGCACATTTGGGAATGATTGGCCTATATGAGGATTTGACTCCAGGTTTTAGAGCCTTATTTAAAAAAAACGGAAACTCGTGGAATAAATTTTATAAAGAAGTCGAAAAGATAAAAAAA
>MDTB01172829.1_pt1 | contig 28471 bp, 28 predicted proteins | sample 811161 | NCBI WGS metagenome assembly MDTB01 (sample SAMN05326650, study PRJNA326480) | marine metagenome | isolation source: seawater | place: Mediterranean Sea | collected 2009
ACCTGTTGAGATAATTACTGGTTTTCCTATTTTGCAAATTTTTTTTACTAATGTTGTGTCATTCATCTCAAATGAAGAAATTTTGTATAACCTGCTATTTAATTTTTTCAATAAATCGACTCCTTCATCATCATAAGGTGTACTGAAACATGGAATGCCAATTTTTTTTGAATAATCAAATAGCTCCTTTTGCCACTTTAACGGTGTTTGGGCTTTTTTATATAAGTCCCATAATTTAAAGCCCTTCCACAATCCATCCTTTATAAGAAAATCTTTTTTCGATGAATTGATTGTCATATTTTTTGGCTCATAAGTTTGCAGTTTTACAATGTCAGCTCCATTGTTTTTTGCTGTAAGGATTAATTTTTTTGCGTTCTTGATAGAACCGTTATGATTTGCAGAAATTTCTGCTATCAAAACAGGAGGCATATCATTGTTAAACAGTTTTTTTATAAAATTTACCACTTGTTATTTATTCAATATGTCTATTTAAATAAAAAGCTTCAGCGTATTTTATACCACAACTTACACCCCTGACGCTTGCCAATGATTTTACAGAACGTAATGATCTGCTATGAGGATAATTTTTTACTTCCTTTTTGTAAAATTTCAAAAGTTTTAATTTTTCTTCAATTTGATCTGATATATCAATAAAATAGTTCGGTTGAAAATTTTTGTTTTTAAACAACGCCCAATCAGTACTGGAAGGTATTTCAAAACTTAGTATTTTTTTAACACTAAGATTATTTATAGGTCTGCAGGCTGTTATTACTGCATCAAATGTTTTTCTATGATCAATATTTAAACAGTGAGAATAATGAGTAATTACAATTGAAGGTTTTAAAATTTTAATTTTTTTTTCAATTTTTTTTACTATTTTTAAAAGAGGAATCTTGTCCAATTGATTGTCTGGAAAATTAAAAAAAACAGGTTTAGGGAGTGATAAATATTTAAACAATTTTAAGCATGATTTTTTTCTATCCATAATATCTTTTTTTTTCTTTGCTGCACGTGCAGAGACTCCGTTGGTCATAAAAAGGACATTTATTTCATTTTGATCTTTAAATCTTGCTAAAGTACCTCCACATCCAAGAACTTCATCATCAGGATGAGCTGCGACAATTAAAATTTTATTTTGTTTCATTTTTTTTAATTTCAATTTGTGCAATTATTATATTGCCTCTTTTCTTAATATCACTAAATGTAAAATTAAACTTTTTCAATTTAATAAATGCTTTTGGATATTCAGGAGCATCTAGCATTCTCAATAAATCGTAGAAATCATTTATTGTATGTACATTGTAAAGCTTAATTCTACTTTCTGATGGTTTTCTTCTTTTAAAAAAAGTTGGTTTACCAACTTGTTTTTTGAAATTTATTTTTTTCTTTTTAATTAATTTTTTTATCATTTTAACTGAAGTTTTTTCCATTCTTATAAAAATATTTTTTGCATTACCATTTAAGTGAAGATTTTCTTTTAAGCATATCGGTCCAGAATCTAATATATTTGATACTTTAAAGGCTGAAATTTTAGTTTTTTTTATTTTTTGAATTATTTGATTTTGGATTGGACTCCCGCCTCGTCCTTTTGGCAGGTTAGAGGAATGGAATTGGATACAAGTAAAGTTTTCGTAAATGTTTTTTGGAATATGTTTTGACCAATGAATAAAAAAAATAATTTTTGGATTTATTTTTTTAATTTTGTCTATTTTTAAATTATTTAGTAAAGTTATATTTTTTTTAAGATTTTTAAAATTATTATTATCCCATATTTTTTTTGTAATTATAATATAACTCATATTTTTACTATTTTAATTTTAAATTTTTTTCCATGAATTTTAAAAAAAGTAGGATAATTTTTGCTATCAGCTACTCTCATTAAATTAAATTGATTTTTTATTGAGTCATTAATATTTAATTCACTATCGGCAGGTGTTCTTTTTTTATAATAGCTACTTTTACCAGATTGTTTTAAACCTTTTGGTAATTTATTTTTGTTATTGTAATATTTGATTAATTTTGTGATTAACTTTAAATTTTCTTCAACCTGAATTTTTTTTATTTCATCAAAAATTAAGTCTTTCTTAAAACTAATTGCTTTTTGGTAAAAAATCACTCCACTATCAATTTTTGAAGATGCTCCAATTAATGAAAAAAAAATTTTTTTTTTATTTTCTAAAATTTGCCAAGTAAGTGGAGACATACCTTTACCTTTAGGAAGTTTAGATTCATGGGGAATTACATTTATTTTTGATCGTGAAAGAAATTTCTTTGGGATGATTTTAAAATAACTAAATATAATATTTAAATCATAATTTTTTTTTAGATTGTTATAATTTTTTAAAAAAATAATATTGTTGCTAAAATCTTTTAATTTATTTCTTATTTCATCCTTATATTTATTAGCCCAAGAATTTTTGCTAATTAGTATTTGTATTTTCATCACATTTTAATATATATAATTATAATGAAATCAAATAACAAATATCTAACGATAATTTCAAAAATTGAAAAAATAAGATCTAAAAATAATGTTAATTGGATGAATATTCTTAAACTTGCATTTAGTTTAGACCCTAAAAATGCTTCTAAAATTATGAGGAAGATAAATTATGATGATAAAAAAATATCAAAACTTTTAAATAAATTGAAATAAATATAAATTTAACTTCTAATCGCCTTATTTTATTAACTATTTGGATTAAAACTATCTATGTTAAATTAATGAAAAATATACAGTATGGATCTCACAAAACCGATCTAAGTGATTTGGTTTTTATAAAAAAAGTACTTAAGTCAAATCATATTACTCAAGGAAAATATGTTGATGATTTTGAAAATAGAGTAAAAAATTACCTAAAATGCAAATATACTTTATCGTGCAATAGTGGAACAGCAGCAATACATCTGGCTTTTTCAGCATTAGAAATAAATAAACATAGCGTCATTGTAATGCCTATTTTAAATTTTATATCATCATATAGAGTTGCAAAACTTTTAAAGGCAAAAGTTTTTTTTGCAGATGTTGACCCTATAACTGGTCAAATGACACCAAAAAATGTTGAAGATTGTATTAGAATAAATAAATTAAATAAAATTGATTTATTAGTGACCATGTATTTAGGGGGAGATCCTGATAATTGCTATAATTTTCATAAACTAAAAAAAAAATATAACTTTAAAATTTTAGAGGATGCTTGCCATGCTTTTGGTGCAGAGTATAAACATAAAAATAAAATTATAAAAATTGGTTCTTGTACTCATTCTGATATTGCAATTTTTTCATTTCATGCAATTAAAACTATAACGACAGGTGAGGGAGGAATGTTAAGTACTAATAATAAAAATTTTTTTTTAAAGGCTAAAATCTCAAGATCACATGGAATTTTAAGAAAAAAGAACTCCCACTGGAAATATTTAATTTCAGATTTTGGAATGAATTATAGATTGAGTGATTTAAATTGTGCATTAGGAATTTCTCAATTGATCAAAATAAATAAGTTTTTAAATAAAAGAAAAAAAATTTATGATTTTTATTGTAAAAAAATAATTCAGTATAAAGATTTTTGCAAAATAAGACCCAAAATATCTTTTAATAAATCTGCAAATCATCTTTTAATTTTATTATTTAACTTAAATAATTTTAAAATAAAAAAAGAGTTTATTTTTAATTATTTTAAAAAAAACAATATTTATTTACAATATCATTATCCAATAATTAAAAATTTTAAAGTGTATGATGAAAAGCATAAAATTAATTTTTATGGGGCTTTGCAATTTTACAATTCCGCTATTTCTTTTCCAATACATCCTAATTTAAGAATTAAAGAATTAAATAAAATTTTTTATGTCCTTGATAAATTTATAAAAAAATACAAAAAATGAAAAAAATTATTTTTAGAAAATATAAATCGATTGGATTAGAAGAGGTTAGGTCTGCAAAAGAAGTATTAAAATCAGGAAATCTCTCAGGTTTTGTAGCAGATAATTCAAAAGATTTTTTTGGTGGAAAATACGTAAATAAATTTGAGAGAAATTTAGAAAAATTTTATAGAGTAAAACATGCAATAGTAGTTAATTCATGGACCTCAGGATTAATTTGTATGGTAGGTTCGTTAGATATTGAGCCGGGTGATGAGATTATTGTAACGCCGTGGACTATGGCAGCAACTGTTGCCAGTATTTTACATTGGAATTGTATACCAGTATTTGTAGATATTAATGAAGAAGACTTTTGTATAGATGTAAATAAGATTAAAAATAAAATAAGCAAAAGAACTAAGGCAATTTTTGCTGTCGATATATTTGGAAGACAATCAAATGTAAGTTCATTAAAAAAAATCACAAAAGGAAAAAATATAAAAATTCTTCTAGATACTGCTCAATCGCCCTATTGTCTTAAAAATCAAACAATAGCAGGAACAAAAGGTGATATTGGAGGATATAGCTTAAATTATCATAAAATAATTAATACTGGAGAGGGTGGAGTAATAGTTACCAACAATCACAAGTTAGCACATAGGATGAGATTATTAAGAAATCATGCGGAGATAACAAACCCTTATACAAGAACCAAAGATCTATCAAATATGATTGGATTTAATTTTAGAATGGGAGAAATAGAGGCTGCGATCGGTATCCAACAGTATAAAAAATTAAAAAAAATATTAAAGAAAAGAGAAATTTTATTAAACAAATTAACAAAAAAATTAAATAACTTAAACGGGCTTAAGCTGCCACCAATATCAAAAAAATATAGTAATAATTTCTATGTATATCCATTAAAAATAGATTTAAATATCATAAAGTTAAAAAGAAAAAAAATCGTTTCTGCTCTGAGGAATAAAGGTATTGAAGGATTGACGGAAGGTTATGCAAATCTTCATCTTTTAAAATTATTTAGAAAAAAAGTTGCATTTGGTAAAAAAAAATTTCCTTGGTCTATGAACAAGAAAAATTTTTTTTATAATAAGGGAATGTGTCCAATAGCTGAGCATATGCAAGATAAGAGTTTTTTCATGATAGAAGTTTGTATGTTTGAGCTTAATAATAAATTAATTCAATTTATTGCTAAAAGTTTCAAAGAAGTTTGGAAAGAATTAAAATTAGATTAAATGAAAAAAACGGTTTACATTGCTATAGAAGTTAAAGTTAGAGAGTTTTTGTCAAAAATATTATTAGCTCACCACCTAGCAATGAAAAATTATAGAGTTGTTCTAGGATCGAAAGATGAAATTTTAAAATATGTTGAAAATAAGAATACTAAAGGGGGTGTTTTTTTCTATAAAGCAGGTGTCCACAAAGATTTTATAAAAATTTTGAATAAAAAAGTAGATGTTCATGCAACAATTGATCAAGAAATGTCTCCTGGTTATGATTTAAAAACTTATGAAAAAATTATTCCAAATTCTTTTCATGAAAAAACATTAAATGATATAGATTTGTATTATTGTCTTAATAAAGTAACTTATTTAGCAGCTAAGAATTCGCTGGGTCATTCAATTAAAGACATCCAGTTTACTGGTTGGCCCAGATTTGAACTCTTTGAAAAAAAATACAGAAATTTATTTGATCATAAAGTAAAAAAAATAAAAAAAAAATATGGTGACTTTATTTTATTTAATTCAGATTTTTTGTTTAATTCAAAATATCACAAAGAAAGAGCATTACAATACCCTCCATGGGGACTAGAAAATCAAAAGAAGAAATTAAAACAGCATAAAAAATTTATACTAAATCATGCAAAAAATAATCATATTGAGTTTTTAAAAACAGTAGATTTTTTTAAGAAAATCTCAAATAAGATTGATTATAAAATTGTTATAAGACCACATCCTGGTGAGAACATAAAAGCTTGGGAAGAAAAACTTAAGAATACAGAAAATATTTATTTTGAAACTGCAATTGACGATGTTCATCCATGGATTATGGCTTGTAATGGATTACTGCATAGAGGTTGCACGACTTCATATCAATCTTTGTATATCAAAAAACCAGTTGGATATTTAATGGCAGTTAACACAAAAGATAAAAGAAAATTTTATCAAGACAGCTGGAATTTTAAAAAAATTCCTTTTAAGTACTCTACAAAAATAAATAATCTTATATCACTTAAAAAATGGTTAAAAAATCCAAAAAAACTTGGTAAAAAAGATATAAAAATTATAGAGGAAGAAATTGGATTGAATAAACTGCATCCCTGCAAACTCATATGTAAAAGTTTACAAAATTATAAAATTAATAAAGAAAAAAAACCAAAAATACAAAAAGTCAGTGCCTCAAAATTAAAACATTACTATTATGTTTTAAGAAATATAATTCTGAGAAGAATTTCTGTAATATTAACCTCAGCAGGAATATTACAAAAAAATATTGATAAGTTTTATATGGTTCCTAAAATTCCTGGAGGGATTACTGTTAAAGAGGTAAATTTCTATAATAAACTTCTTGATAAATTGATTATAAATAAAAAATTTAAAACTAATACTTATAAAATTGGTCAAGATTTAGTAGTAATTGAGAGAATTTAATTAAAAATATTTAATCATGTTTAATAATAAAGTATTATTTATAACTGGTGGCACAGGTTCGTTCGGATCACAATTTGCAAAATATATTTTACAAAATTACAAACCAAAAAAAATAATCATATATAGCAGAGATGAGCTAAAACAATTTCAGATGAAGAACGATTTTTTTTTTAAGAAATTTTTAAAAATCTTAAGATTTTTTATAGGTGACGTTAGAGATTTATATAGACTTGATTTTGCTATGGAAAAAGTAGATTTCGTTTTACATGCAGCAGCTTTAAAACAGGTGGATACAGGTGAGTATAATCCTTTTGAATTCATAAAGACAAATATAATTGGTGCTCAGAATATAATTGATGCTTCATTAAAAAATGGAATAAAAAAAGTAGTTGCTTTAAGCACTGATAAAGCATCATCTCCTATTAATCTGTATGGAGCTACAAAGCTATGTTCAGATAAATTATTTACATCTGCAAATAATTACACAGGTAATAGAAAAATTACTTTTTCTGTTGCGAGATATGGAAATGTTATGGGAAGTAGAGGTTCAGTTATAAAAAAATTTATAGAGTCAAAAAAAAAAAATTATGTTATTCCAATTACAGATTTAGATATGACAAGATTTAGCATTACGCTAAATCAAAGTGTAATCTTTGTAGAAAAATGTTTTAATGAAATGAAAGGTGGTGAAATATTTATTCCAAAAATAAAATCTTATAAAATTTTAGATCTAAAAAACTCAATTGCACCAAAAAGTAAAATTAAAGTAATAGGTAAAAGACAGGGTGAAAAAATTCATGAATCGTTATTATCGCAATTTGAGGCGGTAAATACTGTAGAATATTCAAAACATTTTTGTATTTTAGATCCTATAATTATTAAAAATAAAAAAATAGTAAAATATAAAAACGATTTAAAATCAAAAAAATGTAAAAAAGTTAAAAATGATTTTTCTTATGTAAGTAACAGAAATTCATTTCTTAAAGTTTCTGAAATAAAAAATCTAATTAAAAATAACATTTAATTTTATGAAGAATAAAATTATACTAGGCACTGCCCAGTTTGGGATGAATTATGGTATTTCAAACTCAAAAGGTAAAATTAATTTTATAGAAATAATTAAAATTTTAGATTTATTAAAAAAAAAAAAATTAAATTTTTTAGATACAGCTAGCTCTTATGACCTTAGTGAAAGTGAAATAGGAAAATACTACTTAAAATCAAAAAAGAAATTTAATATCATAACTAAATATACTTTAAAAAATAAAGGAGATATTTTTAAACAGTATGAAGATTCTATAAAAAATCTTAAATACAAGCCTAAAGTAATAATGGCCCATAGTTATAAAGATTACTTAGATAAAAACTTTAGAACTAGTTTATTTAAATTAAAAAAAAAATTTAAAATAAGTAAAATTGGCGTATCTATTTATAATAAACCTGAGTTATATAGTATTATAAAGTTAAAAACGCCTAATATAATTCAAGTTCCATGTAATATTTTAGACAAAAGATTTATTAGCAAAGATGTAGTAGAATTAGTAAACAAGAAAAAAATTGAAATTCATGCCAGGTCTATATTTTTACAAGGTTTACTTTTTAAAAGTAAAAGAGATATTATTAAAAAGTTCAAAGATGCTAAGGATGTTATTAAAAAATTAGAAAAACTTTGTATAAAGCATAACTTAAAGTTGTGGGAACTTTCTTTAATTTGGGCTTATCAAAAAAAAGAAATTAAAAAATTAATTATTGGTGTTGATACTCAAAAACAATTACAAAAAAATTTGAGAACGATTAAAAAAAAAATTAATACATCGCTAATTAAAGAGATAGAAAAAATAAACCTAAATAATAGTAAAATAATAAAACCGTATTTATGGAAAAAAAAATAACAGCAATTATCCAGGCAAGGACAACTTCCACAAGGTATCCTGGTAAAATTTTTGAAAAAATAGGTAATAAAACTTTGATTCAAATTATAATTGATAGATTAAAAGAATCAAAATCTATAAAACAAATAGTTTTAGCAATTCCAAATGACAAAATTAATCGAGAAATTTCAAAAAAGGTTAAAAATGTGAAAATTTATTTTGGAAGTGAACACGACGTCTTAAAAAGATACTATGGTGCTGCTAAAAAATATAATTCAGAAATAATCGTGAGAATTTGTGGAGACAGTCCATTTATAGATCCGAAAATCATTGACAAAATGTTGGATGAGTACATGAAGATCAAGGTAGATTATTTGTCAAACACTATTGTTCCTACATTTCCAGATGGACTTGATGTAGAAATTTTTGATTTTGAAACTTTAAAAGCCGTACACCAAAGAGCAAAAAAAATTTCTCATAGAGAGCATGTTACTAAATATATATTGGACAGAAACAATTTTAAAAAAAAAAATTTTTCATATAAATTTGATTTATCAAAGCTAAGACTCACTATTGATGAAAAAATAGATTTAGATATTTTGAAAGATGTCTACAAAAAAATTAATAAAAAATTAAAATTTTATGTAGAGGACATCCACAATCTTTACAAAAAGAACCCAGAAGTTTTCAGAGATAATATGAAGATTAAAAGGAATCAAGGTTCATACTTAAGTAAGGGCCAAAAACTATGGAAAAGAGCTAAAACAATTATACCAGGCGGTAATATGCTGTTATCGAAAAGACCAGAAATGTATCTGCCAGAAATTTGGCCTACTTACTATAGTAAAGCCAAAGGATGTTATGTTTGGGATCTAGAAAATAAAAAATATCTTGATTTTTCATTGATGAGTGTTGGAACAAATATTTTGGGGTATGCTAATAAAAAAGTAGATAATTATGTAATTCAGCAAATTAAAAAGAGCAATATGTCCTCATTAAATTGCTTTGAAGAGGTTCAGTTAGCAGAAAGGCTTATCAAAATGCACAAACATTTTGATATGGTCAGATTTGCAAAGACTGGGGGTGAGGCAAATTCTATTGCTATACGAATAGCAAGAGCAGCAACCGGGAAGGATAAAGTTGCTATTTGTGGATATCACGGTTGGTATGACTGGTATCTCGCGGCCAATATTAACTCTAAAGATAAAAGTGGCGCTTTAAGAGAACATTTATTACCAGGGTTATCTACCAAGGGCGTTCCCGAAAGTCTAAAAAATACAATTTATCCATTCAAATTCAATGATTTTAAATCATTAGAAAAAATATGTGATGAAAATAATATTGGAGTAATAAAAATGGAAGTTTTCAGAAACATAACTCCCAAAAAAAACTTTTTAAAAAAAATAAAAAACTTAGCAACCAAAAAAAAAATAATTCTAATTTTTGATGAATGCACGAGTGGATTTAGGGAAACAAATGGTGGTCTTCATTTAAAATATGGAGTTCAACCAGATATGTGTATTTTGGGTAAAGCACTTGGGAATGGATATTCAGTTACTGCTGTTTTAGGGAAAAAAGAAGTTATGCAAAATGCACAATCTACATTTATCAGTAGTACATATTGGGGAGAAAGATCAGGGTATGCGGCAGCTATAAAAACTTTAGATGAAATGAAAAGAATTAAATCTTGGAAAATTATATCAAAAAATGGAAAATATCTAAAACAAGAAATTAAAAAAATTTCCAAAAAAAATAAACTTAATATTCAAATATCAGGCTTAGATGCTTGTCCAAGCTTTAAAGTAATCTCTGATGATTGGTTAAAATACAAAACATTGATAAGTAAAAAAATGTTAGAAAGGAATATATTAGCTGCAAATACTACATATTTATCAATTTGTCATAACAAAAAACTTATAGATAAATACATTAAAGAACTAAGTAAAATATTCCAATTAATTTTCCTTTGTGAAAAAAAGAGATTAAAAATTAATGATGTACTTAATACGCCTGTTTGTCATACAGGATTTCAAAGATTAAACTAATGAAAAAAAAGGTTGCAGCAATTATTGAGGCAAGAATGAGCTCTTCAAGACTCCCTGGAAAAGTTTTACTAAAGGTAATGAATAAACCTTTGTTAATGCATCTTGTCAACAGAATTAAAAAAGTTTCTTCTATTGATGAAATAATTATAGCAACAACTACAAACCCAAAAGATAATAAAATCATTAACTTCTGTAAAAAAAATAATTTATCTTATTTCAGAGGATCAGAAGAAAATGTAATGGAAAGAGTATTGTTTACCGCAATCAAATTCAAAGTAGATGTTATAGTTGGAATTACTGCTGATTGTCCAATTATTGATCATAGATTAATTAGTTTATGTTTAAATACATATTTAAATAATAGAGTTGATTTTGTAAGCAATGCTAATTTAAGAAGTTATCCAGACGGTATGGACGTTCAAGTATATGCAAGAAAAGTTTTAAATAAATCCTATAAATTGGTTAAAAGCGACGAGGAGAAAGAGCATGTGACATTACACCTTAGAAAAAATCCCAAAATATTCAGATTGATAAATCTTTATTCTCCTGAACATCTATATTTTCCAAATCTAGGTCTAACCTTAGATTATTATAAAGACTATATTTTGATAAAAAAAATAATTGAATATTTTAAAAAAAGAAAAAATAACTTTTTTAGTTGTGATGATGTAATTGAATTATATAAAGAAAATAGAAATTTTTTTAAAATTAACAAAGGCCTAAAAAGAAATGTCCTCAAAATTTAAAATTAAAACAATAATAATTGGACTTGGAAATATTGGCATGGATTATGATTTGAAGTCGAAAAATTCGATTCTATCTCATTGTAAATCAGTATCAAAATCAAAACATTTTGAGCTTGAAGGTGCAGTCGACACTAGTAAAATAAAAAGAAAAATATTTGAACAAATTTACAAAAAAAAGGCTTTTTCTAGCATTAAAGAATTAATTAATAGAAAGCTTCATTTTGAATTAGCTATTATTTCAGCAAACACCTCTAATCATCTTAAAATAATTCAATCGATGTCATCTAAAAAATATAAGTTTTGTATACTAGAAAAACCAGGTGGTATAGATTTTAAACAATTTAAAAAAATATTAAGTATATTAAAAAAAAACAACACCAAAGTACTAATTAATTATTTCAGAAATTATTTAACGGAGTTTGAATTAATAAAAAATAAATTTAAAAGAAATACTACGTCCTATTTTTTTTATAACAGAGGTTTGGTAAATAATTGTTCGCATTTATTATCTTTTTGTTTAAAAAACTTTGGGAAACTAAAATATTTTAAACTAATAAAAATCCCACATTTTAAAAATAACAAAGAAGATCCATCTTTTTTTGCAAAATTTAAAAGAATAAATGCATTTTTTTTTAATATTGGATTAAAGAATTGTGGACAAAATAAATTTTTAACATTTGACTCAAATAAATTATTTGAAAGTAGAGAAAGTTTTAATTCATTTTATTTAAGCAATGTTTATAGAAGTGGTATGATAAAAAATACATATGATTTCAATGATAAATATCCAAAAAAAATAATTAAAACTAACAATAAAGCACAATTAGAAACACTTGAAAAAATGTATAAAATTTTTAATTCTAAAAATTTATATAAAAAATATTATAAAATAAATTTTAAAACGTATGAAATAATTGATAAAATTCAAAAAAAAACAAGATAATATTAAATTATTTAGTTATTTTTAAATTTTAGCAACAAAATTCAAATATTTTTAGGATGTTAGAGAAACAATATAAATTAAAAGAAAAAAAAGTATTAGTAGTTTGTTTTGATGCTGGTGGAGCTGAAATAATAAGTTCTTGGATTAATTTAATTAAGTATAATAATTTTGATTATTTTTTAAAAGGACCTTCGATAAAAATATTCAAGTCAAAGATTACAATTAAAAATAAAAAAAAAATTATTTTTGAAAATTATGATTTAATAATTACTGGAACAAGTTTGAATAGTAATCATGAAATTGATGTTATAAAAAAATCAAAAAAATTAAATATACCTGTAATAACTTTTATGGACCATTGGGTTAATTATAAAAAAAGGTTTTTAAGGAAAAGAAAATATATTTTACCAAATATTTTTATTGTCATGGATGTTTACGCAAAAAAAATTGCAAAAAAAAATTTCACAAGCAAAAAAGTTATCTTAATAGAAGATTTTAGAAAAAAATACTTTGATACATTTTATAAAAAATACAAAAATAAAGTAAACAATAATCAGTATTTATATTTTTCATCAAACTATGATTTAATAAAAAAAAATTTAGATCTTAAAATTTTAAAAAGATTTTTAGTTGTATTAAACATAAAAAAAATAAAAAATTATAAAATTTTTATTAAAAATCACCCATCAGAAAAAGATAATAAATATGATCACATAATTGATAATGAATTGTTTTTTAAAGATAAATCTAAAAATGTTTACGAGTGTATATCAAAATATAATAATTTTTTTGCTTCCGAGTCTATGGCATTAGTTTATGCAAAGTATGGGAATAAAAATATTTTTAATCTTCGAACAAAGAATCTTGGAAAAATACCAAAAGGTATGTTGTGATAAAATTTTAAAAAATAATAATATAATAATTATTTGTTTTATTATAATATATAAAATATAAATTGATGAACTTAGATAATATAAAAAAAAATTTTGAAGAAAACGGATTTATTTGGATAAAAAATTTTTTTGATCCACAAGATATTGATAATTATTTGGAAGTATTTAAAGATGAGAAGTGGATAAGTAGTTCTAATTTAAACAATTCACCTGAAATATCTTCTAATCCAAAACTAAAAAAAATTTTGACAAACAAAAAATTAGTTGATTTGCTTAAAATTCTTACTGATAATGATTTAACGTATTTTGGAATTAGTAATTGTCTTGGAAGTAAAAAAAATAACACTATTTCTTGGAGGAGACTTCATGTTGATACTAGAGGACACCCTTCAAACAAATATGGAAAAACCTACTATGATCCAAGCAAAAAGAAATGGCCCGTTATAAGTGTTTTCATATATTTAGAGGATTTTGAAAAATTTAGTGGATGTTTAAAAGTAATTAAAGGAAGTCATAGAAAATTTTTACCAACAATAGGAAATTATATTAAGACTTTTGTAAATATAAGAAAAAATACTAAATTCGATGGTACATATTCCATTAAAAGTATACCAATATTCAATATTTTTAAAATGAAAAATATCAGATCAAAACCAGGGGACTTATTTATTTTTAATCATGCACTTCATCATTCACCCAACTCTTTAATATTAAAAAAATTTCCAAATCTTGTTTTGCCAGTTTTTTTAGAAAATTTATTAGAAAAATTTTTACCAAAAATTTTTAAAGAGAAAAGTGAAATTAGAAGAATGATAAGTGTAGCCTATGGAAAACAATCTCAAGAATTAGAGAGATTTAACTTAAGCAGAACTCAGTTCTTTACCCAAAGTTTTATGAATGGAAGTGAGTTTTTTTATAATAAAGATTTTAGAGATAAACTTAATTCACTTGGTATTAAAACTAATACTAATTTAAAAAAATATTTACAAGAAAAGGAAGATTAATTTTTTTTTATTAATTTTTTAAGAAGAAAAATTTTTTCAAGGAAATAATTTTTTTGAGGAAAATGAGGTTTTCTATGATTAGACGCAGTAATTTTTAAATTAAAGAATTTTGATAGAATTTTATTTATAATATTTGAATTATTTTTAAAAATAAATTTTTTACCAATAGATTTTTCTTTTTTTTTCTCAGCAGTAATAAATAATAAGTTCGTTCCATTAATTTCTGCGCCTTTAATTTGGTCATAAATTAAATTATTGTTTATATCAAAATCACCACCGTTACTCTTAACGATATTTGAAAAACCAACTTTTTTTAAAATACTACTCAAAGTTTCAAAATTATGATTATATCTATGATCATGATACATTATTTGCGCAACAAAAAATTCACTATGATTATTTAAAGGAAAATCTTCACTGATTTCCCAAGCATCTTTTTCTTTAAGTGTTTTTTCTTTTTTTTCTAAAAAATGTTTTACCATCAAATCTAGATCCGGAACCGCAATTCTTAGTTTACCATTAATTTTTAAAACTCTATATGCTTCAATGAGATGATTATTAAGCTCTCTATAAGTTAGATGCTCAAGTGTTTCTCTAGAAAAAATTAAGTCAACTGAATTTGTATCAAAGGGCAATTTTTCTGATATATCACAAATAAAGTCAGGTTCATTTACAATTTCACCTTTCTTGAATCTTTTAGCATAATCAACATCAATGTGGATGAACCCTTTTAACCTATGATTGCCACAACCTACATAAACAAATTTATTCATTTATTTTTATTTTTTCAATTAGCCATTTATCGAAAAATTTAGTCAAATACAAACTTGCTTCTACACTTAAATTGTCGTTATCTTTATAAAGTAAAAAATCGCTTTTTTTATCATAAATTAAACAATTATTATCTTTGCAAAGAATAGGATTGGGATTAAATACAAATACATTTTTGTAGTTAATTGATAATTCTTTATAAATATTGCTAATTTTTTTTTGATATTTTACCCCTTTGTTGAGACTGGTTGAACATTTTTTACCTACAATTACGCATGATTCTGGACCATAATCAAAAGTTACTGTTGGCTCTATAAAAATAATTTTAATATTCTTATTTAATTTATTTAAAAATAAATCAAATACATTGTAATAATTATCTAAATTCATATTTGCGTTTTTTTCCGTCAAAAATAGCTTATTGATTAAAATAACTTCATCATATGTTTTGGCAAAGTCATTTATTTTTTTTATGGATATTTCATGATTTATTTTTGTTATTTTTTCATTTTTATTGCAAAGGTTGTTAATTAAACATTTTTCACTAAGTGTAGATAATGAAACATCTCCTATAAAAAATAAGTTATCGATAAATTTAGATTTATCTATCATTGGTATAAAGTGCTGTGCATGACAATCTCCATTCAGCACAAATAACTTTAAATTATTTTTCTTTTTTAGACACTTTGAGTTCAAAAAATTTTCATTACTCATAATAGATTTTCTTTGTATGAAACAATCATTAGATATGTCATTTCCATTTAAATAATAGTTTGGTAAAACCCTATCTCCTAGATTAAATTTTTTATTTATATAATTAAAATTATTAGTAGTGCTATAAATTTTTGTAAAATAATTATTTATAATAATTTTCGAATTATACAAACCATTCCATAAGATTACTGTCAAAATTATTATAAATATTGCTGGAGATATTTTTATTAAATTATTAATATATAGATCAAGGTTTAATTTTTTTCTAAATGGAGTTTCAATAAATTCATATGAAAATATGGATATTGAAAATATTAAGATTATTGAGATAATAAAAAATAGATAATTTGAAAAATATATTGACGAGATATAAATAACTGGTAGGTGCCACAAATAAAGAGAGTAGGAAATTTTACCCAAATAAACAAATAGGTGATTTTTTAAAAGGAGATTTTCAATGTAATTATTATCTATTTTTCTTTGTATTAGAAAAAAAAATGTTGAAAAAGAAATTATAAGAGTTTTTATTTTAAAATTAATAACACTTAGCTCAAAAAAAAAAATAATAATTAAAATCAAAACATATAAAATCGAGTAAAGTTTGATTGTAATATTTTTATTACTAAAAATAAAAAAAGCTAAACAGCCAAGGCTTAGCTCCCACATTCTTATAAAAGGTGAGTAAAAATTTCCAATAATTGATTTACTATAAAAAAAAAAGTATAAGGAAAAAATTATTAACATAACTAATACAAAGTATGATCTTTTTATAAAATGATTTTTTGAAGAAAATTTAAAAATTGTTACTAAAATTATTGGATATATTAGATAAAATTGCTCCTCTACTCCAAGAGACCAAGTGTGAGTGTAAGGATTATTTTCTTCATTTAAAAAATAATTATCACTCTTATAAATTAAAAAAATATTTGAAATACCTATTATTGAGAAAATTGCTGTTTTAAAATAAAAATGGAAATTGCTGAAATTTAACACACCTAAATATGATATTAATATTGATGATGTAATGACCATAAATATTAATGCTGGATAAATTCTTTTAACTCGTTTTAAAAAAAAATTTACAACTTTAAAACTTCCAACTTTATTTTTTTCCCTGAGAATCGTTTTTGTTATTACAAATCCTGAGATCACAAAAAAAAGATCAACTCCTAAATATCCATTAGGTGATAGATTTACTGAAAAATGATATAGAATTACTGGTATAATTGCCCAAGCTCTTAATCCGTCTATCTCTTTTTGATATCCAAAGCTTTGCATTTTTAATTAAAATTGTCTAAGTCGATTATCTTGTCAAAATACTTAAGAATACTTGTTTCATGTGTAGTAAGGATAACTGTTTTGTTCTCCTTTAATTTCGCAAGATTTTGAACAATATTTTTCATATTATTTTGGTCTAAATTCAATGTAAATTCATCTAATAACAAAATTTCAGAATTTCTATAAAAAATTTTTGCCAAAGCAATTCTTTGAGCTTCCCCACCAGAAATATATTTATTTTTTTCACCAACAATAAAATCAAGTTTATTAATTTTTTTGTTAATTAAATCATTAGCTGATGCAAAATTAATAGACTCCGTTAACTTTTGTTCATTTATTTTTTCATTTTCATTTATCAAAGTAATATTATTTTTTATGCTGTCGTTTATTAAAAATATATTTTGATCTAGATATGATATTTTTGAATGCCACTCATATAAATTATTATTTATATCTGCACCATCAGTCAGGATTTTACCATTATAAGGCTGAATAATTCCAGAGAGTAGGTTTAGTATTGTTGATTTTCCACTCCCACTTTTACCTATTATGACAACACTTTCATTTTTATTTATAGTAAGATTTATCTTCCTTGATTTTGTTTCTTTATTTTCGATATAGGGAAGTTCTATATTTCTAAATTCAATTGTTTTTTCAAAAGTCAAAGAAGATTTTGTATTTTCCTTTGAAAGAGTATCTTTTAATTTAATATCATTATAAATTGTATTTAAAACAGGCAAACCATATTTTATGTCTTTTATTCCATTTGATACTCTCACAAAACTTGGTAAAAGTTTGTAAAGAGCCACTGAATAGATTGTTAAATTCAAAACTAAATTAGTTGTATCAATGTTACCAGTGTGGAATAGAAAATATAAATATATTATAACGACTCCTATACCAAAAATCTCTAAAAAATGTCTTGGTAACTCAGATGCAAAATAATTTATAACATTTATATTTGCTAATCGTGTATGATCTGTAAGATTTTTTTTTATAAATCTATTTTTTAATTTATAAATAATAATCTCTTTTATAATATTAAATGTTTCAGTAAGATTGTTTATAATTTTATTTTCTGTTTCAAGTTTTTTTTCACCCCACTTTTTAAGGTAAGGTTTCAACAAAATATAATAAATTATAAGGACTGATGAAAGCATGAAAATTAAGGATAATGTTTCATAAGGCTGAATAACTAATAGAGATAGAGAAATTAATATAATCAAAATCGAATCTATACAAATCTGCAGTGGAGCTTGCAGAGCTATATACCTAAAATTCCCACACTCAGTATTTATATTTCTTAAAAAATATGAGACGTTTTTGTTTAAGAAAAAAGAATAATTTTGATTTAAATATTTATTTAGAAGTCTATCTCTTAATTTAACTTCAAAATTAAATAAAAATTTGTTTTTAATCCAAAATAGAATAAGCAATATCAATGATTTTAAAATTAAAAATATGAGTGAAAAAATTAAGAATAGTTTCAGAATACTATCTGTTTCTTTTTTTAAAAATATATTTTTTAATATTGGAAAATCTTTAATTAAATTATAAAATTTACTTTCATCTATTAGTATATTTGCTATAGCAACAAGGCTTCCTATGTTTAATATTTCAATAATATTTGTTACAACTATAATGAAAAAAATGATTATCATCATTTTTTTATCTTCAAAATCTAAAGTTTCTAAAATTTTGTTTAAAAAATTCATAATTGGCAAAAATTTGAATACTTAATTTAAAAGCTAATTTTTTAGAATACAATAATATACTGTTTATATATAATAAAATTATATTTTAAGTTATCTGAAATATAAAATTAAAGTTTTATATATATTCCTGAGTAAGAATTTGAGTCATAATTTTTTCAAATAATAAACTTAATTACTATTTTAAAATTATAGATTATAGAACTTATGTTTAAGTAAAATAAAAGATTGTTTTTTATAAACCTTCATGAAATAAAAATATAGCATATAATGTTAGTAAAGATGTTAAAAAATTCAAAAGTAGTTTTTTATATTATGAGAAAAAACGGTTATGAAGCTCTAAGATCCGTTTTAAATAAAAAATATTTAATATCACATGTAGTTATTGGTAAAAATAGGTTGTTAGTAAATGATTATAACCAAGAAATAAAAAAACTGTGTAAATTAAATAATATTAAATACTATTATAAAGGTAGCGAACCAAAAGTTCATAAAAGTTATTACATTTTTGCTATTTCATGGAGATGGATGATAAGCCATCCAAATAAAAATTTAATAATCTTTCATGACTCAATTTTACCCAAGTACAGAGGGTTTACACCCTTGGTGAATATGCTGATAAACGGAGAGAAGAAAATAGGTTACTCAGCAATTTTTGGCTCTAAAGAGTATGATAAAGGAGATATAATTGAAACAAAACAATCTAATATTTCATATCCAATAAAAATTTATGATGCTATAAATAAAAATAATTTAAATCTTAAGATACTCGTAAAAAATATTTTATATAAAATTTTTAATTCAGAAAAGATTAAATCTAAACCACAATCACAAAAAAGAGCATCTTATTCGGTTTGGCGGAATGAAGATGACTACTTCATCGATTGGAAAAAAAGTGCAGTTGAGATCAAAAGATTTATAGATGCTACAGGTTATCCATATCTAGGAGCAAAAACACGATATGGAAAAAATTTAGAAATATTCATTTATGATGTAGAAGTTTATAAAGATATTAATTGTGAAAATCGAGACGTAGGTAAGGTAATATTTATTGATAAAAAATTTCCAGTTGTAATTTGTGCTAAAGGATTAATTAAAATTACTCATGCCAAATATAATTTTAAAAAAAAAATGAAAAATTTTCTTCCTCTGAAATCAATGAGGATAAAATTTTGCTAATTTGACAATTAAATTTCATTTTAAGAAATTGTTTTTAATTTCAACTTTAAAATTTTTTTAATTGAAATAATTTTGGACAACAGATTCATATCATTATAATATTTTTTATGAAATTGAATTATTCCACCTAAAATTAAACTATAGTTTTGGCTCCATTGATTTTTATGACTAGTCCAATTCACTAATCTTTCTTTTAAGATTGAATATTTAATTTTATTTTTAATACATTTAATTAATATATCTTTATCTCCGCTACCAAGTATTTTTTCATCAAATCCTTTTATTTTTAAAAAAGTATCTTTACTAATTACCATATTTGAGCATAAGATCCCTGGATTCCATTTATACAACTCTTGCAATTCGATTTGTTCTGGAATGTGAAAATAAAATTTTTTTTTTTTATTTATATCAACAACATTATATTCTGTTATATTTAACTTCGATTTTGTTTCTTGAAATTTTTCACACACTTTTTGAATATATTTTTTGTCCCAGAAATCGTCGTCATCTAAGAATGCTAAATATTTTGACGTAGATAATTTTGAAGCAAAATTTCTTGATCCAAGAGCTCCTTTCTTAGAATGAATTTTTAAATATTTAATATTCAATTTAAATAAATTTATTGCTTTGTAGTATATAATTTTATTTTTATAAAATGGGTGGTTGTCTGCAATAAATACTTCTTTAGGTTCTATCGTTTGGTTATTTACACTTTCAAGAGCTCTTAAAAGCAAGTTAGGCCTATTATAAGTGGGAATAATTACAGAGTAGGAAAAGTATTTTTTCAATTTAGAAACTTTTTAATAAAAATTAACTATATATTATTACACTAGACTAAATATAATTATAGTGTTTATTAACAGTTTAAATTTTTGAATATTGAAAAATAATGATAAACATCTCAGAACCTTACATAGATAATTTAGAAATAAAATTTCTTAAACAAGTTTTAAATAAAAAAAATTTCACTGATGGTTTTTTTCAAAAATCTTCAGAAAATCTAATATCAAGACTAGTAAAAAAAAAAGTATTCTTAACTCAAAGTTGTAGTGCCGCATTAGAAGTTTCAGCTATTTTACTAGATTTAAAGAAAGATGATGAAGTCTTAGTCCCATCATATACTTTTAGTTCAACAGTTAACGCGATTGTTCACAGATCTGCCAAACCAATTTTCGTTGATATAAATAAAGAGACTCTTTGCATTGACATTGATGATTTAGAAAAAAAAATTACAAAAAAGACGAAAGCAATTTATCTAGTACATTATGGAGGAAATTGTTGTGATATTGAAAAATTATTAAAATTAAAAAAAAAACATAATATCAATTTAGTTGAAGATGCAGCACATGCATTTTTATCAAAATATAAAAAAAATTATTTAGGTACGATTGGAGATATTGGAACTTTCAGTTTTCATGAGACTAAAAATTTTAATGGAGCACAATGTGGAGCCATTGTTGTAAATAATAAAAAATTTTTAAAAAAAGTTGATATTATTTTAGATAAAGGAACCGATAGAAAGGCGGTTGTTGACTTTAAAAAAAGATTTTTAGTAAAAAACAAAAAATTTTATTCTTGGAAATATTTAGGTTCTGAATACAGAGCATCTGAATTATCCTCAGCAATCTTGTTAGCACAATTAAAAAAAATTAAAAAATTACAAGATATAAGAAAAAATGTTTTTTTAAGTTATAAAAACTTTTTTGATAAAATTCATAGTAAAAAGTGTTATCAATTAAAAATAAATAAATCAGTAAAAATTTCGTATCATTTATTTTGTCTTATTTTTTTCTCTTTGAAAGAAGCAAATAAATTTAAAAAATTTATGATAAAAAATAAAATTGCAGCTACTTTTCATTACGTTCCATTACACAACTCATCTTTTGGCAGATCGGTATCAGCTTATAGGAAATTACAGGTAACTGAGAATATTTATTCAAAAGTTGTTAGATTGCCTTTGCATTCTAATATAAATCAAAAATTGTTAAATCATATTTTAAAAACTTTGAATTTGTATTTTTCTAAAAAAAATTAATTTTTTTTATTAGCAAAAATTTAAAAAAACATTTTAAATAAAAGAAATTTAATTTAAGCGAATTCTTCAATCAATTTATGAAAAAATAAAATAAAAATTTTTTTTTTATAAACTTTAAAGAAATAAAGATATAGCATATATTGTTAGTAGAGATGTTAAAATATTTAAATGAAATAAAATAGTCGCGAAAGTATTAAAAATTTATACGTAAAAAATAAATATATAAATAAAAAAATTTGTGAAAAAAAAAAATTCTGTAAAATTAGTAAAATTTACTAAAAAATTTATTACTCAAGATTATATTGGTTGGCTAAATAATAAAACATTAATGAAATATAGCGAAAATAGGCATACTAGTCATGATATAAAAAGTTGTAAAAAATATTTAGAAAGTTTTAAAAATAAAAGTAATAAGTTTTTTGCTATTATCGATAGTAAAAACTTTGAATATGTTGGTAGTATAACAGCAATGATAGATAATAAAAATAAAACAGCAGATATTGGTATTTTAATTGGAAAAGGTAATAATGGATATGGATTTTTAGCATGGAAATATATGATGAATTATCTTTTTAAAAGAAAAATCAGAAAAATAACAGGTGGTTGCATGGCCAATAATAAAGCTATGATAAATATATTTATTAAATCAAAGATGAAGTTTGAATATAAAAAAAAAAAACAGTTTCTATACTCTAAAAATAAATCTGTGGACTTAGTAGTTTACTATAAATTTAATAAAATTAATTCTTTAGTTTAGTCAATTGTATGCATAAAGTTTAATAAATGAAATTAGGAGACAATATTTCAAGTTTAAATATCCCGCTGTCTTTGAAAAGCTTGAAACATATATTTTCTTTAATATACAAAAATAAGTCTCCTATAAGAATCTTTCATAATTATTTTTTAAAAAGTTTGGTGATTAACGGAAAGACTATAGACCTAGGATGTGGACATCATAGTTCATATTTAGAATTTTTGGAAAAAAAAAGTGATTACAAAATATTCTTTGCAGATAAAGATATCAGAGATCAAAAAAATTATTTTCAAGTTGATCTTGATAAAAAACTATTAATTAATGATAATGAATTTGACACCGTTCTTCTTTTTAATGTCCTTGAACATGTTTATAACTACAAAGGCTTAATAAAAGAAATTAATAGAATATTAAAAAAAAGAGGAAAATTAGAAATTTTTGTTCCATTCATGCACAGGTATCACGAAGATCCAAAAGATGTATTTAGACCAACTCATGCATATCTTAAAAAACTATTAGATGAAGCAGGTTTTGAAGTGAAAGTTTACCTTATTGGCGTGGGCCCTCTTTCCGTTTGCTCTGAAATATTATTTAAATACACAAAATTTAAATTTATTAAGGTTTTATTGGTAATCATATCCATATTATTAGATAAAATAATTAAAATTTTTTCAAAAGATCATAATACATTTTATACTGGGATACATTGTACCTGTGAAAAAAAATAATATTACAGAGGTAAATTATTTAGCAGAATTAGTTTTTCCATCTAAATCAGCTTATTCGATTCATGTTATGAAAATGTGTGATGAATTGGCAAAAAGAAAAATTAAAACAAATTTATATATTTTGAATAAAGAAAAAAATTTAAATTTTTTTAATTACTATAATTGCAAAAAAAAATTTAAAATTAACAATTTTAAAATAAAAAAAAATAACTTTGTGGGAAGAATCTTTTTTTCTTATAAATTATTAAAATTGATTGCACCAAAAAAAAATTCATTGATTATTTCAAGAAGTATAATTAGTGCTATTATACTGAATTTTTTTAAAAAGACTGTTATACTGGAACTTCATCATGAATTAACAGGATTTACCAAATATTTTTTTTTGTTTTGTAAAAATTTTTCTTCGTTTAAAAATTTAAAATTTATTTTTATAACCAAAAATTTGAGTAAGTACTATGGTTTGAAAAAAAATAAATCGATTATTTTAGATGATGGTGTTGATATTGAAAATTTCAAATTTAAAAAAAATATTAAAACTTTTAAAAATGTATGTGCATATACAGGTTCGTTTGCAAAAGGTAAGGGAATTGAAAATATAATAAATATCTCGAAATATAATCAAAATATTTTTTTTCATTTATATGGGGATTTTGCAAATTCAAATTTTTCCAAAAATAGTTTCAAAAAATTTAAAAATGTTGAATACAAAGGATACATAAAATACAAAAATATTCCAAAGGTACTTTCAAAATATAACATTTTGCTTCTACCTTATTCTGACAAAGTCTTTGTTAGATCAAAAAGTATTGAAACAAGTAACTATATGTCTCCATTAAAATTATTTGATTATATGGCATCAAAAAACATAATAGTTGCAAGCAAAATGAAAGTTTACAAACATATCTTAAATAAAAAAAATTCAATTTTAATTAATTCTAATTCCCCAAATGAGTGGGCAGATAAATTAGAAAATATTTTAAAAAATCTACATCGATATAAGGTGTTAAGAAATAATGCTTATGAATGTGTTAAGAAATATACTTGGAAACAAAGAGTTAATAAAATATTAAAATTTGCCAATGTTTGAAACCAATAATTTAGAAAAAAATTTTTTTTAGAAAAAGGATATTAAGTAAAAAAAATATTATTTAAAGTTTAGCTATAAAATTATAACCACTACATTGTGTTTTATTTTTTTCATTGGACGAAAATCTGTCAAGAAAACTATTAATTTTAAACTTTTCAAAATATTTTTTCCATATAGAGCCAATCAAAATATGCATAGATGAAGACAACCTGCCTCTAACTGGATATAGTTTAACTTCCTTAAAATCTTTTAATAAAAATGCTAACCCATCCTTTGAATATCTGTAGAAATCTTGAAACTCTAAATTTTTTGGAGCATGATAGTGATATAAAAAAGGAACGTATCCAAAAAGTACACCATCTTTCTTTAATATTGATTTAATATTACTTATGGCATTGAACGGGTTATATACATGTTCTAATACTGCTAAGCAGATTACAACATCAAATTTCTTAAATAAAGTCGACTTTTCATCTATTAATTCACCAGATAAATCAAATTGATAGTCAGGATAACCATCAAATATATTTAAGTCTAAAGTTTTCTTTTCTTTACATATAAGTTTTGAATATTTATCTCTCATGGATTTGCCAATATCAAGAACAGACATATCATCTTTAATTTTTGATAAAATTTCTTCTCTAAATTCAGTTTCATTAAATATATACTTTTCACTGAATACTGGTTTATCTAAAATTTTTTTTATAATTTCGTTATTCTTAAACGGATTACCTATAATTTTAGACATTTATTTAAGAGATAGTACTTTATTATACCAAATTTGAAAAAGAATATATACGTAAGTTTGATAATGTTTATTACAAAGGTTATGCAGATTATAATAGGATCCCTAAAATACTAAATAAATATAATTTATATTTAATGCCATATGAAAAAGAAGTATACGTAAGATCACATAATATTGAGGTTGGAAACTATATGTCTCCACTAAAATTATTCGAATATATGGCATCAAGAGGTGTCATTATGCTATCAAAAATGAATGTCTCTAAAATTATACTTAACAAAAAAAATTTAATTTTGATTGATGGTCAATCAATATTTAATTGGAAATCAAATATTTAAAATTTTTTATGAATGAAAAAAAATATGATCTGCTATCGAAGAATTCTTTAATTGATGTAAAAAAATATACATGGAATAATCGTGTAGAAAAAATTTTAAAATTTATAAATGTTTAAAATTAATCATAAAAAAAAACAATTATTTAAAGAAAATGGTTATGTTAAGCTTAGAGTATTAGAAAATAATAACGATTTTGCGAAATTCTTAAAGAGTTTTGAAAATGATTTAAGTATAATTTCAATAGATAATAAATTAAAGGATATTGGCGGATATAAGTCTGGAAATTTAAATATTAATCCTGGAAAATATGGACCATGGATATTAAAAATTTTAGAGAATATAAATTTCAAAAATTATTTTGAATTTCTCACAAATGATGAATTTAAAAATTATAAAATTATCTTTGGTGGAAATCTAAATTTAAAAAAAAGTAAAAAGCAATTATTTCATACAGACGGAAATTGGAATCCTAGAATGATTATATTAAATTTAGCAACTACGCAAATAGATGATAATAATGGACCATTAGAGGTTATAAAATCTTCTCATAAAGAACCGATACCTTATTGGCGTTTTTTAATAAAATATTTTAAAAAAGATGGTAAGATAAAATTAGACCTTAAAGTTGGAGAAGTAATAATTAGAGAACATAGACTTTGGCATAGAGCTACATCAAATAGATCAACTAATAACCGGGAAATGCTAAGCTTAATGCTTTTGAAAACTGATAAAACCATTGATAGTTATTCAGAATTTAAAGAAAATGAAATTAGATTTTATGACAATATGTACGATAAAAGTTTTAAAGGGAAACTTAGAGAATTTTTATTTGTAAATTTAAAGTTTGTATTAGTTTTTTATAAAGTGATACTATCAATTATTAAATGAAACAAGCACCAGTACTATTAATGACCTACATTAGGTCAAAAAATACAAAAAGAATTTTAGATTTAATTAAAAAATATAACCAAAAAAAAATATTTGTTTTTAATGATGGATTGAAGATTAAATCTCATAAAAATTCGCATGATGATACAAAAAAAGTTATATTTGATTTTAAAAAAAAAAATTCTGATACACAATTAATAATATCAAAAAAAAATCTTACTCAAAAAAATAATTTACCTTTTGCCTTATCAAAGGTTTTTCAAAAACACGACAACGTAATCGTTTTAGAGGATGATTGTATTCCAAATAAAGAATTTTTTAAATTTTGCAATATACTTTTAGAAAAATATAAAAGTGATACAAGAATTGCTCAAATTTCAGGAAATAATTTCCTTAATTTTAAAAAAATTAAAAGAAGAAACAATGACAGTTATTTTTTTTCAAAATTTACAAGTTCTTGGGGTTGGGCTACCTGGAAAGATAGGTGGAAAAATATATATGATAAAGACATGAAAGATTGGCCTGTAGTTGTATCTGAAAAATGGTTAGAAGATATACTAATAGATAAAAATTCAATTGATTTTTGGTCAAAATACTTCAACAGAAGATTCAAAATGCTGGATGATGATTGGGATAGACCCTGGACTTATATTAACTTTATCAATAGCAGATTAACAATTTTTCCATCAAAAAATTTAATTTCAAATATAGGTGATGACCAGTTTGCCTTACATAAAAATCCAAAAAAATGGGATAATCTGGAATTAGAAAAATTAAGATTTCCTTTGAAACATCCAAAAATAATTGTTGCAGATTTAAAATATGACAGATTTGTGAGTTCTCAAGGATTTACAATACCAAAACTTTCATACAGAATTAAAAACAAATTACTTAAGTTTCTATCATAGAACATTAATAACTCATATTTCATCGATAATTGATAAAAATTTAAATTTATTATTTTACCCCATGTTGCAAATTTTTTTTACAAAGAAAAACCAACGATGGGAATTTAGTTTTAATTTCATCAAATTGTAATAATGTAAAATCAGTAAATTTACATACCTCTTGAATTAATTTATAATTAAAAATATGATGATGCAAAATTCTATTATTAAAATTGTCCTCAGCTAATTCCTTAAATCTGTTAAATTCAGTAAAATTGTTTGTAAAATCTGTAAGCTTAAGTGATTCATCTAAATGAGTAAGATCATTTTCACTAATATTAAAATTGAAGTCGTCCAATAAATGACTGAAAGTTGTTATTTTTCTGTTATGATCAAAATCAAATTTTGAATTAGGTAATATTAAGATTAAATAACCGGTTTTTTTTAAAATACGTCTAAATTCTTTTATTGCTTTTAAAGGATTTGCCACATGTTCAATTTGATGGCAGGAAAGAATAAAGTCATAACTTTCGTTAGGTATTATTGACATATCGGTTGAACAACATATAAATTCTTTACCTATTTTATTTTTTGATTTGCTCCAAAGAAAACTGTTAAGATTTTTATTATTCTGCCACAAAGTTTTACTTTTGAAATTAACATTATCTAAACTTTCAATATTTTTATAGACTTTTAAAAAATTTCTAAAAAAAAAGCTTGGACCACCTATTTCAATCCCTTTTTTTTTAAAAATACTATTTATATAAATTTCACTATTTTTTAATTCGCAATTAAAAAATTTAATTTTTTCTAAATGAGGCTCTATATATGAAGAATAATTTCTTCTTAAAAATTTTCTAAATTTTTTAGGTATAATTTTTCTGATATGACTTAACATATATTAAGTTTATTTTTATATTAGAGAATAAATAACTTCAAATACAAAATATAAAAAAGGTAAAAAAGAGTATTTAATATTATCTAATAATCTTATGAAATTAAAATTATAAACTTAAAATTTATTAAATTAAATAAAATTATACATAGAATATATAAATATAATTAATCCAAGTTTAGTACCCTATCATACCAGATTTGAAACAATATAACCGTTGAGATCATTCTTTTTATTAAATATCCATTATTTGAATAAGATTTAAATAAATTTATTAATTCTGTATTATTAAATATTCCTTGTTGTTTAATTTTATGATCTTCAAAATATATATCCTTGATTTTTTCTAAATTAGTATCTAAAAAAATTCTTTCTGGTGTGAACCATCCTGTTTTAGGTCTATCTTTTATGTATTTTGGAATAAA
>MDTB01179186.1_pt1 | contig 28467 bp, 32 predicted proteins | sample 811161 | NCBI WGS metagenome assembly MDTB01 (sample SAMN05326650, study PRJNA326480) | marine metagenome | isolation source: seawater | place: Mediterranean Sea | collected 2009
ATGCTTATGCGACTTACAGAATGGGGGGCAGTGTGAAATACATTGAAGAACACTATGGGCAGATACAGACGGAGAAGATGACGGATTACATCACTCGCACAAAAAGCACGATGGATGAGGTGGATGCGTTGTTTTTGGATTGAGATACTGGAAGTACCAGTACCTTGATTTTATATATTACGAAATCATTGGCAGTTCTGGGTGGGGGGCAATCCCTATTCAACACCCTTTGTATTTCTTACGGACACATTCACGGGCATCACCTTGAATGATTGAACCCACCAAATCCGTCAGACCTAGAGTGTGAGCCATCGCTGTGATTGAACCCACCAAATCCGTCAGACCTAGAAGACTGAGCGGAAACAGTCTATGATGAGATTACAAACGAAAAAAGAAGAGCAAAGAATGTTGATGTGAACTTCATTAGTATACTTATTATATTAACAAGATCATACTAACTCAAGTATTGTATGTTTTTTGCGGGAAGTCAAGCAGGGGATGGTTAATTGGAATGAGGACTGGGTAGTACAGGGGTGTTTTTACATCTGTATGGAACCCCACTTTATGAGGTCTAACCGAACCCCCGTTTTCTCCCATTTTTAGGCACCAAAATATGAGGGGTAAAAACACCCCTTAATCTCGACTTCGTTCATCCCACCATAAGGTGGCATAATTCTCGTATGAAACGGTTTCTCGCACCTATACTCCTACTCACCCTCCTGTTTCCCACATTCTCATTTGGTGGGGAGGTCAAAATACCGAAGAATGCATATGCTCAAGGGGTAAACTGGTATTGCCATAACGGGTTTAAGGCGGATCGGGTAAACAACAAATGTGCTGAGATGAAAGAAGAAGAAAAGAGGATACAACTACTACAAATACAGGCACGCAGGCAGCAGGAGAGAAATCAGACATTGGAATATGATGGTGAAAACTTTACTTTGCGACAGATAGAAAAAAAATGTGAAATTTATAGATATTCAGAGAATTATGGAGAATTAGAATGCAGAGGTTTTCGTTTTATTGAACGAAAGTGTAAAGCATATTTTTCTGACAGAACAGATGGAATGGGAGTTATTAATATTTATAAGTATAGTTTACATAATAGAGAAACGATTACTTAGCTGGAAATTTATTTAAATTTAGTTGTTTTAAATAAATCCTAATTATTCTGAGCAGCAATTTTCTGAATCACTACAACACCCGTTACTGCAACAACTGCTGCTACACTCTCCAGTTTTGCAATCATCACTACAGCATCCCTCAGCACAACATGTATCTTTACAACAAATTTTTAAGTTATCAGAACTTTTTATCATAATAGATCCTTAAACATTTAAAAAAAAATATTGATTATTTTATAAATTACCATAAAAAACTATAACAGAAATATAAAGTTTTTTTGAAAAAAAGAATTTTGTTATAAATAAGGAATATTTGATTAAAAATTTCTTATCATTATTTTTAATTGTGTTCGTAAAAATTTTGAGTTTTTAAATCTTTTTTTGAGTCGTTTGAATAATTTCTGTAAGAATTTTAAAATAATAATTAAATCATATAAAACAAGGATTTATAGACATATTTTTATTGAATAAGAAAGTGTATATTTGTGTAATTTATTGAAATTAAACATTTTATTGATAGTTACACAAAATTTTCATTATTTTGATACACTATTGTTACGAAATTACAAGCAATATTATGTTTTTTCAATTAATATGTTACTTCGTCTTTAGAGGATTTAGTTTTTATGAAGTTTAAATTTGTAAACGGCTTTTATTTTCTAATCTTTATTTGTATTTCTAGCTTTTCTTTCAGTGGTGATAAAGAAGCTGGTGAAGCAAGATATAAAAAATCTTGCATTGCTTGCCACGGTCCTGCTGGTAAAGGTGCTGCCAGTTATCCAAAAATATCTGGTAGAGACATTTCGTATGTTAAAGCTAGGTTAGAAACTTACAGAAAAGGAGAGGAAATAGGACCTAATTCTGCTTTAATGATCATGATGGCTAAGCCTTTGACTGATGAAGAAATAGCAAATCTAGCTGCGTATTTGAAAGATGCGCGATATATTAATAATTAGGAGATAAAAATGAAAAGTAAGTTTTTCTCTATGTTCATAGTTGCAGTATCAATGCTTTTTGGAGCAACGATTACTGCTATAGCTGATGGGCATCAAGGAATGAATGTTCCGAAGATAAAAGCAAAAGCTGTCATGACAGGGCTTGAAAATCCTTGGGATATGGCTTTTTTATCAGATGGAACAATGTTTTACACTGAAAAGTGTAAAGGACTTTCTGTTAGAACAAAATCTGGCAAAACTCATGCATTGTATGGAATGAAAGATACCAAAGGCTACGCTGCTGCTGGTAGTGATCTATTCTGTGATGGACAAGCTGGAATGTTAGGAGTAGTTGCAGACAGAGATTTTGCATCAAATCGCACTTTGTATGTTTACTCAACCTCAACGAAGTATCACGGCTCAGGTTGTAAATCTAACTTTGAAAAGTGTGACGGAAATATTGTCATGAAATTCAAAGTAGCTAAAAACTTAAAAAGCGTATCTGATAGAGCTGATATTGTTAAAGATATACAATATAAGCCTTTTAAATCTGACCAACCTTTTGGTGGCCCAGGTGCTCACAATGGCGGAAGAATTCGTATAGGCCCAGGTGGTTATTTGTGGGTAGGTACAGGTGATCGTCACAGAGGTATTTGTCCGCAAGATAATTCATTATTATGTGGTGTAGTTTTAAGAATTGATGGAGATGGTAACGCGCATCCTGATAATAATCCTCCAGGAAATGGTGATAAGCGCATTTATACTTATGGTCACAGAAATGTTCAAGGAATTGATTTCCGTCCAAGTGATGGTAGAGCATTTACTGCTGAACATGGACCATGGCACAATGACGAAATTACTGCATTAGTTAACGGCGGTAATGGTGGATGGGACCCAGCAGAAAAAAGAGCTGGAAGAAGAGCATGCCCTGATAAATATTGTGGATACGAGCCAAATCAAAAGGACGGTATGGATCCAGCATTACGTGCTGCTTACACACCAATGAGTGATACACGTTTTGGTGATCTAATGCCACCTGCATGGAATAACAATGGTTATTCACAAGGTACAGGCTCAGCAGCTTTTCTTAAGGGAAGCAACTGGGGCATTTATGAAGGACGTTTAGCTGCAGGAGTTATGGGTATTGGTTTTGGTGACACACCAACTGGCCTTCGTATAGACATGTACGATATTGCTGCAGACGGATTGTCAATCAAAACAGTAGTTCGTATGCCTCTCGGCAAAGATATGTCTAAGAGATATCGTGGATTAGTAATGGGTCCAGGAAATGCTCTGTATGCGACGACTGATGAGGGTGAAATTTACAAAATAACTGCTAAGTAATTTTTTGTAAGTAATCCGAAAAGAGCTCGCGTTACTTTTGTAATGCGAGTTTTTTTTTGTTGTAATTTTAAATAAATAGTTAGCAAGAACTATAAATAATGTTTTTTTAGATTAATAATGTAAAAAAATATGAATAAATATGTAACTTTGCATTATTTAATTTTGTAGATGAAAAGATTAATTTTAAGTAGAAAAGGTTTTGATGCTAAATCAGGAGGAAATGCATCTCCTATTTTGAAAGATGGAAGAATTTTCTCGTTACCAATACCGCAAAAACATTTTTCACCTGTTAAGTATAAAAATTTAAATTTTGATGGTATCCCAGTTAGCGAATTATTAAGAGAAACTCGTTCGTTAGTTTTGCCAAGTGATTATTGTCATCATGATCCTATGTTAAATGTAAAGATTGGAATTTTTGGTCAAGCTGGTTCTTCTCAAACAGAACTTAAGAAAAATAAAGTAAATAAAGGTGATTTATTTTTGTTTTTTGGATGGTTTAAAGATTTTTTTAATAATGGTAATGATATACATCATCTTTTTGGTTGGTTACAAATCGAGCAGATAATCGATAACACAATAAGAATAAAAAAATTTCTTAAAGCTTTAAATATTAAACATCCTCATGGTTATGATGATGAAAATAGGTATAAAAATAATACTATCTATGTAGGAAAAAAAATGTTGGCTCTCCCAAAAATGAAGTCTTTATCAATAAGTGGTTTTGGTTTATTCAAAAATTATCATAAAGATTTAACTCTTACTGAACTGGATATGTCAAGATCAAGATGGAAACTTCCAAAAAGGTATTTTTTAAATTCAAAAAATTTATTTTTAAATAGACTAAAGTGGGATGATGAAAAAGAATGCAAAATCTTTTATAAAGGTTTTGGGCAAGAATTTATTTTAAATTCGGAAGAGAACCCAAAATTAATTGATTGGGCATATTTTTTAATCAACAACTACGGTAAAAAAAAGTAGTAATTTTTATTTAAATTTGTGATACCATACCTTAGATGGGTATAAATAGATTTTTTTTTATTTTTTTTTATTTTTTTTTAAACTTTTGTTACTCAAGACCTATTTCATATTCAGGCGGTTCTACGTTTATGATTTTTTCAAATAACTATAAGGATTCTATTTACTATCATTATTCTCCTTCAAGTAAATATTCTATTGGTGCTGAATTTGTAAAAAATAAGTTTTTTAATAATAAATATTCAAACTTAAGATTTACATACTTAATAGAAAGAAAAAATACACGTAAATCGCAAAGGAATTTATATTTTGAATCTGGATTTTCTTCAAATTTCACAAAAAACTTTTTTTACGGTTTTCGTGGTGATTGGGAAACAAGAAGAATTTACAACGGTTTTGGTATTACAAAAACATATGCATTTAATAAAAGCTTTTTAGATCATTATTTTGTTTTTGGAGTTGCTCCTTATTTAGGTGACTACGGGGATCTTCATTCTTGGATTATGTTAAAAGGAAAAAAAAATATTTTCACAAATCAATTTATAATTTATCCAATGTTCAAATTTTTTAAAAATAACACATTGTTAGAGATAGGTTTTAGTAACAAAGCAAGATTGGATATTCATTTAATGTATAGATTTTAAGGAAAACATATGAGACTCTTTTATTTAATTTTTTTTATTATTGCTTCTAATACTTTAGCTAATAATGATAACAATTTTAATTTAAATAATGAAATTAAGCATTTTAATAATTTAAATGAGTTTTTTATAGAAAAACAAACAAAAAAAAGAGATAAAAAGATATTAACTCAGTTATCATCAAAATTTTCTGATGTTAAAGTTGCTATAATTAGTGTTGAAGGTATGGTTTGTGATTTTTGTGCAAGGGGCATAGAGAAAGCTTTTTTAAAAGACAATAACGTTATTAAAGTTCTCGTAGATTTAAATAATGGAAATGTAATTTTAGTATTTACAAAGTCTAAAAAAATTGATTTTGAAGATATTAAAACCCTGATTGCTGACAATGGTCAGACTGTTTTTGATATAAATGTTGTATTACTCTAAATAGTAACTTAATTATGATTAAAGAGTTTTTAAAGTTTCCTGCTACTATTCTATCTTTATTTTTGTCAACATCAACATTAATTTGTTGTGCGATTCCAAGTTTTTTTATATTAATTGGAGCCGGTGCGACCTTAGCAAATTTTGTAAATAGTTTACCTTTTTTAATTATATTTTCTCAGAATAAACTGTATGTTACTTTAATGGCATTCTTTTTTCTTCTAGTTGCTTTCATAATCAATTATAATACTAGAGAAAGCACTTGTCCTTCTGAACTGAAGTTAAAGAGCAACTGCACAAGAAGTAAAACAATTTCGCAAAAAATACTTTTTATATCTTTTCTTATTTTTATATTTTCTTCAGCATATACTTACCTCATTACTTATTTACTTTAATATGAAAAATCCTTGTCATAAAGAGCATATTATAAGTTTGAAAAGAATTGAGGGACAAATTCGAGGAGTTGAAAAGATGATCAATGAAGAGAAATATTGCATAAAAATACTTGATCAAATTAAGGCTATTAAAAATTCATTAATCACTGTTGAGGGTAAAATTCTTAGAACACATTTAAAAGAATGTTTAAAAAATTCACTTTCCTCAAGTGAAGACTTTGATGATAAAGTTAAAGAAATCATAAAAGTTTTAAAAAGATAATTGGTTTATTTTTTTTAATAAATTTATTAAGTATTAAGTCAGTATCTTTTGGTATTTTAAGTTTTGATTCTTCAAAATCTTTTGTGTTTCATAAACTTAACATAAATTTATGAAATTTCTCTTGATTTCTAAAAATTTTAAATTTTTCGTCCATCTAAGATTTTATGAAAGAACATAATAAAAATAAAATAAAAATTTTTGGTTATTCTGGTCTTATTCCATTTGTTTTATTGTCATTAATTATTTGGAATTCATCAGAAATATGGATAATAGATATGATTTTTTATTTATTTTGTTTATATAGTTTGCTAATTCATTCATTTCTGACAGGTAATTTGTGGACACTGAGCATAAATCAGGATAAAAATGTTGGAATAGCTATTATTCTTTTTTTATCACCGTTATTACTGTATGTGAGCACATTATTTTTTTTTTCATTTTTTCAATTGCAAAATATTTTCCAAAATAAACTTGAAAAAATTATTTTAATTTTAATTTTAAATTTAAATTTTATTTTGGTACTTATTATTGAAATGAAAATTTTTAAAAGTGAAACATTTTATAAAAAGATGAGATTTAATTTAACAGCAATAGTTACATTTTGTCATATTTCAATAGGACTTTTCATAATTTATAGAGTAATTTAACTTTATAAAAAAATTATTTGCTACAGGCTATTTTTTTTCCGGAAACTCCTTCAAAATTAATTACTAATTCTAAATCTTCAAAATTCACAAATATTTCAGTATTTTTTGATGAATTACTTTTTTTTTCAGAATTTAAAATATCAAATGGATTATACAAAAATTGATCTCTATCTTTATTTTTTTTTGATGGGAACTCAATGCCATCAACAAAAAGTTTATTATTAAAATGCTTATATTCAGTTTGATTGGCATCGTCATATTTACAAAGCATCATGTTCTTTTTATTGTATTTTTCAAATTTATCTTTAATTTTTTTTGAATCATTATTTTCTTTATATTTTTTAATGAGATTATGTTTTATCTCTGCTATTTTCTTTTCATATTTTTTTTGGGTCTTTAATTTTTCTTCTTTAATTTGTTTTGAATATTTTTCTTGAAGTTTAATTTTTTGGTTTTGAAGAGCTTTTTTTATTTCATCTTTATGTTTTTTTTCAACCATTTCCATATCTGGTAAAAAGCCCATATCAGGAACAATTTTGCAACTAGTTATAAACACTAAAAAAAAAGTAAGCAGTGTATATTTCATAATATAAAATTTCGAAAATAATTTGAATTTTTTTTTATCTTGTTTAAATAATAGACTAATTCTACAAATATTGTTCAGGTAATTTATATTTATATTAATAAAAAGCTTTATTAGATTAAAATACTATTATCAAGCTTTAAGTTTAAATAATTTTATTTTTCAGGAAAAAATGTGAATCAAGAAAAAATATCGTATGCAAAGACTATGTATGGTGAGGCTGAAATAAATGCTGTTATCAAATGTTTAAATGAATCTACTCAAATGGGCAATTATGCAAGAAATTTTGAAGCAAAAATAGCTGAATTATTTGACAAAAATGAATGTCTATATGTAAATTCGGGTTCATCAGCATTATTTATTGGAATTGAATCTTTTGATTTCCCTGAAGGCGGAGAGGTTATTACTCCAGCTTTGACATTCGGTACTACAGTCGGGTGTTTGATTAAAAATAATTTAGTTCCGGTATTTGTTGATGTTGAACCATTAACCTATTGTATAGATGTAAATTTGATAGAAGAATTGATAAATAAAAATACAGTTGCAATTTTAGCGCCAAACTTAATGGGAAATATTTGTAATTGGAAAGAAATTAAATTAATAGCGGATAAATACAATTTAGTTGTAATTGAAGATTCAGCAGATACTTTGGGTGGTGAAATTAATGGTGTTAAATCTGGATATTACTCTGATATGTCAATTACAAGTTTTTATGGCTCTCATATAATTAATTGTGCTGGTAATGGTGGTGCCTTAGCTCTAAATGATAAAAAAATTATTTCAAAAGCAAAATTACTCAGATCATGGGGAAGAAGCTCATCTTTATTTGATGAGAAAAGTGAGGCAATTGAAAATAGATTTAATATAAAGCTTGATGGAATAGAATATGATGCAAAATTTGTTTTTGAGTCAGTTGGATATAACCTAGAGGGAAGCGAAGTAGGTGCTGCTTTTGGACTTGTTCAATTAGAAAATCTAAAAAATAATATCAAGATAAGACAAAAAAATTATAAAAAACAATACAATTTTTTTAAAAAATTCCCGCAATTTTTTTCGAATCCTGAGGAAACAAAAAATGTTGAAACAGGATGGCTAGCTTATCCAATTTTAATTAAAAATGATGCTATTTTTAAAAGAAGAGATTTTCAAATATTTTTAGAGAAAAGAAATATTCAAACCAGAGTTGTTTTTACGGGAAATATATTAAGACAACCAATGATGAAGGGTATAAATCATATAAAATCGCCAAAAGGTTTTAAAAATTCGGATGCTGTAATGGAACGAGGTGTATTGTTGCCTGTTCATCATGGCATGACCGAAAAAATGTTTGTTAGACTCCATGAAACTATTCAGGAATTTTTAGAGAAATATTTATAAAGATAAATTTTTTTAAATCTAAATATAATGATGAGGATTACAATACCAAAACTCAAGGAAAAGAAGTCAGTGACTCCTATTGTCTGTCTAACTTCTTACAATTTTTACACTTCAAAATTAATTGATCCTTATATAGATCTTCAACTTGTCGGTGATAGTTTGGGTATGGTAGTTTATGGTATGAAAAGCACAATTGGAGTTTCATTACAAATGATGATATTACACGGCAAGGCAGTTGTGAGTGGATCTTCAAGATCACTAGTTGTAATAGACATGCCGTTTGGCTCATATGAAGAAAGTCCAAGTATTGCTTTTAAAAATGCTTCTTTAATTTTAAAGGAAACTGGTTGTCAAGCTGTGAAAATTGAGGGTGGTTCTCATATGGCTGAAACTGTTAAATTTCTTGTTAATAGAGGAATACCTGTCATGGGTCACATTGGATTAACTCCTCAAAGTTTAAATAAATTTGGTGGTTTTAAAACTCAAGGTCTTACTTATAAAGAATGGGAACAGTTTGAAAAAGATGCTTTAGACCTGGAAAATGCAGGAGCTTTTGCTATCGTAATTGAGGGAGTGGCCTCTGATTTAGCAACAAAAATAACCCAAAATAGAGAAATCTTAACTATCGGAATTGGAGCATCTGCGAAGTGTGATGGTCAAATTTTAGTTACAGAAGATCTATTAGGTTTGAGTGATTATGTGCCAAAATTCGTAAAAAAATATATAAACTTAAATACGTTAGTAGCAGAAGCTGTTGAATCATATGCTAATGAAGTGAAAGAAAGAAAATTTCCTTCTAAAGATAATATATATGAAATGAAAAAAAAATAATAATTTTTTTTGTATTTCAAAGGACGAGGATGTGAAATGTCAGATTTTGATTTTGTTAATCAAATAGTTGAATTAAGAAAAAAAAGGATAAAAGAGCTTAATCTTAAAGAAGATATTCACTTTTTAATTTTTGGCGAAGCTTGTGGTCAGTATTGGGATTCATGGTTTATTAATGGAGAAAAAATTTTAATCGAAAATTTAAAAAATATTATTGGTATTTCTTCAATAACTGGTGAGAGAAAAGACTCATCTTTATTATCTAATCATAAAATAGATATCGAAACTAATTTCGGCAAATTTGGTTTTGAATTTATAAAATCATCATCTTCTGAAAGTAGTAGATTTAATCTGTATTTTAAAAATGAATCAGTATTTTCTTTTTCATATTTATCAATTACTAAACCAGTTGAAATAATTGAAATTTTTCAATTTATTGATAATGATTGGGTTAAAAATTTTAAGCTTTTTATGATAAAAGTTGAAGAGTTCGTTAAAATAAACAATCAATTAGAATTAGATCGAGTAAAAGCTGAAAAGGCCTTAGAATTAAAAGAAAAGTTTGGCATTACAGATGAGGAAATTAGTTTTTTTAAGATGCCAGATTGTAATGAAAAAGCCTATTTAACTAAAGAAATTAATTTATCGAAACCTCTTAATGAAAAGAAATTGAGTAATCTTCAAACTGCTGAAGGAAATAATTTAAATAAATTTTCAAAAAAAAATGAAAAAAACATTTTTATATTTTTTTTTATATTAATTTGCATTGTTTTTTTAGCAGCTTTTTTATAAAAAAATTTAAAACGCAAATCTTATTAATCTAGCTAAGAAATTTAATTTTAATACATAATGTTATGTCCTTTTCAAGAATATAATCTTTTTTAATTATATTAAAAATATTTAAAAAGCAATATATGAACTTTTATCAAGAAGACGGCTTAATAAGAGCACAAGGTAATTATAAAGATCAAAAAAAAATTGGATTATGGAAGTATTTTTATGATAATGGAGATCTCCAGGGTATTTCTAACTTCAAAAATGATGAAAAGGACGGATACAGTGAGTATTTTTATTTAAATGGTAATTCAAACTGGAAAGGAAATTATAAAAAAAATATAAAAGATGGTCATTGGGAGTATTTCTATAGTCAAGGAAATATAAATTGGAGAGGTAATTATAATAACGGATTAAAAGAAGGATTTTGGGAATTTTTTCATGAGACTGGTAAACATCAAAGTAACGGGAAATTTACAAAAGATAAAAAAGAAGGAGTGTGGAATTTTTATTACGAAAATGGAGTTTTAAAAACAACCGGTAGTTATTTGAATGATGAAAAAATAGATTTATGGAAATTTTTTTATACCAATGGAAATTTAAATTGGCAAGGTATATTTCTTGGAGAAAAAAAAAATGGAGAATGGGAACTTTTTTTTGATAATGGCCAATTAAATATAAGAGAACATTATAAAAATGGTTTAAAGCATGGGTTATGTGAGTTTTATTACATTGATGGTAAATATCAAGGTAAAGGATACTTTGATAAAGATAAACGTAATGGGAGTTGGGAATATATTTATGAAAATGGTATATGTCAATGTAGAGGGAATTATGCAGATGATATAAAAGATGGCGAGTGGTACTTTTTTTTTCAAAACGGCAATATTCATAGTAAAGAAATTTACTTAAATGGTGAAAAAACAGGTATCTGGGAATTTTTTTATGAAACTGGAGAAATTAAAGCAAAAAGGGTTTATAAAAATAATAAAAAGGAAGGTTTTTGGGAGTATTTTTATTTGAATGGAAATCTAAGAGAAAAAAGTAGTTGGAAAGGTGGAAAATTAAATGGTCGCTTCGAAATTCACGATTTAGATGGAAAAATAAGTATTTTAGAAGAGTATGAAAATGGAGAAAAAATTAGGTGAATTTTTTAATAGTTTTATTGAAATTTAAATTATGAAAAAAATTTCAATTTTTGTCGATGTTCAAAACATTTATTACACTACCACTCAAATGTATGGAAGAAACTTTAACTATAATCAATTTTGGAGAGATGTAACTAAAAATAGGATCGTGATTAAAGCATACGCATATGCTGTTTGTAGAAAAGATAAAAAACAAAAAGAATTTCAAAACATATTAAGAGGTATCGGTTTTGAAGTAAAGCTTAAACCTTTTATAAGTAGGTCTGATGGATCATCCAAAGGAGATTGGGATGTCGGAATTACAATTGATGTAATGGATTTAGCAAAAAAATCTGATATTGTTATTTTGGCTAGTGGTGATGGTGATTTTGAAATATTAATAAAAAAAATAAGAGATGAATTTAAGACTGAATGTGAGATTTACGGTGTACCTAAATTAACGTCGACTTCATTGATTTCTGCAGCAACAAGGTTTTTTCCAATTAGTGAAGAGCATTTAATCATTAGATAATTTGTGTTTGTGGTAAATTTTATTTGCAGCAAATATTAGAACCATGTGCGGAACAGTTAAAGCTGATAAACATATAAAGGTGTTCTTCAAATAAATTTCGTTAAAGGATATTTTCATCGAAAAGTAAATCTGATAAAAATAACTGAAAAATAGAATTATAAAAAAAATAGCTATTGCGATTATACTTAACAAATTAAAATTCTTTATTTTCAAGCGTTGCTGCCATAATGATAAATGTCGAATTGAATGAACTAGAATAAAATATAATGTAAATCCTAATAGGCCAAAGCTTAAATGACATATTAAAGAATAAAGAATAAGTAAATAAATTTTTTCGATTTTATTTTTAGTTATAAAGAAATTTAAACATAAAATAAGTGGAGTAATTGATTTTAATATTAAAATAAAACTTTTATTAAATTCGATATTAAGAAATAAATCAAATAAATTTTTAATTTCTTCTGTTTGAAAAAAAATTGGAATACAAATTATTGAAAAACCCCATAATATTTTTTCAAAAAAATACTGCTCAGGCCAATCAGAATCCCCAAAATGAAATGCAGAGTATAAAATAAATAATATGAAAATTAAGTTAGGTAGTAAAATCCAAAAGAAAATTGTGAATGAAAAAGATAATAAATAAATTATAAAAATTATCTTCGATTTAGAACCTTTAAAAAAATTACTAATTAAAAAAATATCATAAGCTCCATGAGGTAACCCAAATATCAATATTGCAGTAATTGTTAAAAAAAAATACAGATGAGTTTGTATATCAAAATTTAAAAAAAATAATGAGATGAATATACATGCCACTGAAAAAAAAATATTTTTTTTAAAAATTAAATACATAGTTTTTAGTTTCTTGTAAAAATATTTTTTTAGGAAGAGCGTTAATGATTTTTACATAATCTATTGGAGATGGTTTGTCGCTTAAAAACTTGATTAAAGATTTAGTTTCTACTTTTTCAAATAAATCCATAAATACTGATGGTGCCATTTCTGGACGATTTTCAAGAAATGATATAAATATACTATCAAACACATCACTAATCTGTGATCTTAATTCAATATTTTTAAACGAATTAAATTTAATAAAATTTAACGCCATTATTTTAGTTTGCAACTGGGCATTTATAAAAGAATAACCGGTTGATGGTTTTACAGTATTTCCATGAAGACCAAAGTGAATTATATTTTCTTTTTTATTTTTATTAAAACTCTTAAAAAGATTTATTCTTTTTTTATACATTGGAATAATGCCATTTTCTTTTCTTTTTATTGACCATTTTTTTATGCCTAAATTATTTTTAATATAATTTTCTAATTCTGTTTCATAGACTTTTTTATTTATTATATTCTTTGAAAAATGTGTGGTTTCTATAAGTGCATGTTTATCTGAGAATGGCAATATATAAAAAAAATGTACGTCTTTTTTGGAAGTGGGGATAAAATCCATTAGTACAACAGTTTTTGAATCAAAAGTTTTTTTATCTGTTTTTATTTCCCAACCAAAAAAATGTTGCACTAATGAATTAGGTTTTATTTGTCTTGGCCTACTATCAAAGATATTATTAACTTCAAATTCGTCTTTATTTGTTGAAATTAAAATGGAATTATTTTTTTTTTGTAGTTTATTAATCTTCGTATCTAAATAGATATCAAAAAGTGGCGATGTTTTAATTATTTCAAATGCTTTTTTGTAATAAATTTCACTATCTATGTAAACATAAGGAAAATCATGATTTTCTATAACAATTTTTTTATTTTTATTTTTAATAACCCAACGATTCCACTTGTGAGTAATTGCGGAGTCAAAAATAGTTTTGTTAGTTTGCCAATAACACCATGATTTATCTTTCAAATATTTTTTTCTTTGATCTATCAATACTATTTTTTTTGATTTTAGATTGTTTATACTTAAATTAGTAGCTAATGAAAGTCCACTCATACCAAGCCCAGTTAAAGCAACATCATAGTGAGTATTTTTTTTATAATTCATTTTTAGAAATCTAAATCGTAAAATTTTTTATAAAGGCTTGATTGATGGTTAATAAAATTTTTTCTGTTTTCTTTAGATATATTCAGAATCACATTTAAAACCTCACAGATTATTAAGAATATTTTCCTAACTAAACTCACAGAAATTCTTTTTCCCCAATAATGTTTTTTTTCACTTCTTATTTTATTCCCTATTTCTCGATAAAGCTTAGAAGCAATCATTATTGAATATCTTATTTTAATTGGTAAAAAAACATATCCTTTTTTTGCATTATCGTAATATTCATCTGCAATATTTAACAAAATTAAAATTATATCCATAGCAATTTTTTTTTGATTACTATTTTGCATTATTAATTTTTCAAGATTAAGTTCTTTTTTTGACAAATCAGAGGGTAAGTATATTCTTTTTTTATTTGCATCTTCTAAAACATCTCTACATATATTTGTTAATTGCATTGCAATTCCTAAATCTATTGCGTATGGTACTGCATCTTTATTTTTGACCTCGAAAATATAACAAATCATTAAACCAACTGTAGAGGCAACTCCATATGAAAAATTAACTAATTCATTTAAAGTTTTTAGTTTTCGTGGATATTGATCAACGATTAGTGCATCAAGAAAGTCAACAATAATTAAATTTGGAATTTTATATTCTTCTTTTAAAATTAAAAAATCTGAAATAATTTTTTGATCTGAAACACCTAATAGACAGTCATTTTTAATTTCAAGTAATTTATTATGATTAGATCCGAAAGGTTCTGAATCTGCAAGATCATCCGTTAATCGGCAAAAAGCGTAAAGTTTAATAATATCATTATATTTTTTTTGGGGTAAAAGTAATGCAGCAAGAGAGAAAGTTTTAGCTTTAGAGATAAATATTTTTTTTGAATCGTTTATTTTGCCACTCATATTTTAGTTTAAGTGATCTTCACAAAGTAAATTTTCAACAACCTTTGCAGAACTAAGTACTCCTGGCATTCCTGCACCTGGATGAGTTCCAGCACCCGTAAAATACAAATTTTTTATATCTTCAGATCTGTTATGAAATCGAAAGAAAGCAGATTGTGAAAAAATTGGTGCAATGGAAAAACCAGCGCCCCATTTTGAACAATATTCCCTTTGAAAATCACTCGGATCAAAATCAAAACATATATCTAAGTTATTTCTTAAATTTGGCAAAATTCTGTCTTCTAAAATATTTAATACTTTTTCTCTTAACTCAGATTTTTCTATTTTATTATTTTTAGTAAGATTCGGAACAGGAGCCAGTACATAAAATGCATCCTTATCAGGAGGAGCAAGATTTGAATCAGTTGCGGTTGGTCTGTGAAGATATAAGCTAAGATCGTTATCAATTTTTTCGTTGTTGAAGATCTTTTTCAATAATTTTTCGTACTCTTTTCCGAAAATAATTGTGTGATGTTCAACGTTTGAGTATTTTTTCTTTGTTCCAAAGTATATGCAATATAAACCCATTGAGAACTTTAATTTTTTAATTTTTTCATCTGTCCATTTTTTTCTAAATTTTTTGTTTATTAAATTCATATAGGTATAAGCAGGATCAACATTACTTATTATTATGTCAGCATTTATAAAACTCCCATTTTTAAAATTAATTCCAACTACTTTATTCTTTTCAATAGAAATTTCTTTAACCTCTTGGTTATATTTAATTGATATATTTTCTTCGATCATTAGCTTTCCTAATGCTTCAACTAATGCATTAGTACCTCCTTTTGGATAGTGAACACCCCATTTTTTTTCTAGAAAGTGTATTAATGAATAAATACAAGTTGTATTAAAAGGATTTCCTCCAACTAATAAAGGCTGGATACTAAAAGCTCTTCTTAAACGATCATCTTTTAGATATTTTTTTGTGAATTGCCAAACAGTTTTGTAACAACCAAGTCTAACTAGATCTGGTAATTGTTTAAGCATAAATTTAAAGTTAGAAAAAGGGACGTGTGCTAATTTAGAGAACCCAACATCAAAAATTTTTTCAGAAGCTGCTAGAAGTTTTTTATAACCTTCAACATCACTTGGACTTAATCGATATATTTCTTTGATAGTTTTTTCTAATTTATCTCCGTAGTTTAAATGTGTGCCATCATTAAATTCAAATTTATACCATGGTGATACTGGCATTAAAGTCACGTATTCAGACATATTTTTGTTAAAAAGCTTAAAAATTTCTTCAAACAAAAAAGGAGCGGTTAATACCGTCGGACCTGCATCAAATATAAAGCCTTTACTTTTAAAAGTTTGAGCGCGACCACCTAGTTGATCTAATCGTTCAACTAATGTTACATCAAAACCTAGTTTTTTTGCTCTTAAAGCGCTTGATATTCCACCAAAGCCACTTCCAATAACAATAACACTTTTTGATTTCATACTAATACTTCTTGAGTCTTATTAATTCGATTGATTTTAGATTTAATTTTACTATTTTTTTGATTATTTTTAATATTTATAAAATCAGCGTCAATTTTTTCAATAAAATAATCATTGATAAAATTTTTAATTGCAGAATCTATATTTTCTGGTAGTTTTTCTGATTCTTCAATACATAATTGAAGACAATTTTCAAGCCAAATATAACAAAAGTTTAAAATTTTATTGATTTTAACTTGATCACTTAAAGCAACTGAAAAGGGATTTTTATTTGGATAAAGTTTTTTTGTGGCAATAATTGGAGCTGTAATAATCTTCGAACTTAAATCACTGTCATCTTTGATCGATTTAAGGTTCTTGTAAGGGTTAAGATCATTCATTATTTGATAAGCTAAACCCAAATACTCACCACATTTAATGGCAGTTTTAATTAAGTCATCCTGAATATCATCTAAAAATTTTTTTTCACTGTTTAAAATCACAGAAAACTGCAAAGGAATTGCTAGTATTGCTCCAGTTTTTGATTTTGCTATTTTTTCATAATCTTCATTAATATTTGCTGAAGAATGATTAATATTCAATTGAGAGTGTTGACCAGATGCTGCAGTAATTATTGCATCACTTAAAATTGATACAAAAGAAACTTTTAATTTATCATCTAATTTAGATTCAACTATAACTTTAAATGCAGAGGAAATAAGATGATCACCTAGTAATATGGCTGTATTTGATCCAAATTTTTTCCATATTGTTTCTTGTCCTCTTCTGAAATTATCTGTGTCATTTACGTCATCATGAATCAAAGATGCTTCGTGAATTAGTTCAACTGAACTTGCTACTGATACTAATAAATTTTCACTTATAGAAGAATCTATTGCGTTAAAAAATAATTTTGCCCGAGTTCTTTTTCCACCCATTTTAAAGTGATGACTAGCAGCTTCTTTTAATGAATAGGAGTTTTCACCGAAGGCTCTTATATTTTTCTCAAGTTTTTCACTTAATTTATTAAAACTATCTTCAGATAAATTGACTTTTTTATTTTTTATATATTTCATTTGAACGAGCATAAAAAAAGGGTTACGAGATAAAAATAATTTATCTCGTAACTTTAATTGGAATAAGTTTTATTATGCGTGTTCAGCAGATTCTGTGGCAGCAATCCAAATAACAACACCGAAAGCTATTTTATTTATAAAGTCTGCTAAGTTATAAATAATATTCAAAGCAGCAGTATCACCATCTCCACCCATGCCTACGACGTATCCTATTGGATAAATTGCCCATCCAACAGTTACTATTAAACGTAATGCATTAAATGCTTTCTTACTGGCCTCTGTTCCTTCTGATGCATTAATTTGACTTGCTTCGCCTGCAAATATCTCATAGATAATATAAAGCCAAGCAGCCATACCTATAACAAATGCTATCCATTTGTCCATGGCTCCAACTTCGCCAAGATATCCACCTATAAGCATTACAACTGAGGCTATTAGTAATTTCCAAAATAGTTGAGCTCTAACAACTGCTATTGCAGCCAAAATTAAATAAAACTCTACAATTTGTAAAGGGACAGTTAATAGCCAATCAACATATCTAAATACTGTTGGACTTTCTGATGTAGCTATCCAATATCCTCTCATGTAAAAATAGTGAATAGCCGCAATACCACAAACTAGTGCAGCAACAGTTAGAGATGTTTTCCATTTTCCAACTGCTCTATCACGCTCTACAGTAAAAAAATATGTTGCAGCAACCATTGCTGCTGATATTAACCAAAATGTGACACCAACGTAATCACTTGGGTCTAGGAATGTACTATCCATATGCTTCTCCAAAAATTTAATTTTATTATTAATGAAATGACCAACACTATTTCAAAACAATTTAATTGATCAGACTAGATTCTATCTTAAGTCAGGTTATATATGGCTATTTATGCCCTTCTATGGTTTTTTTATACGTAAACTTGCTTAATAATAGTGCAAAATGTAAATATTTATTATATTTTTTGTAATAAATTTAAGTAATTTGATTAAAAAATAATAAATTAAAATCAAAAAGAATTTAAATTATTACATTATAATTTTAATAAATAAATAAGGTTTTTAAATTTTTTTAAAAAATTTGTTCTATTTAAATATGAAAAATAATCTCTGTCTAATAGCAATTTTTTTAATAACTTTTTCAACAAAAGTCTTAACTCAAAGTAATCTTCCAGATTGTCCTCCAGAAGATTTTACAAAAGAGGGTATCTTACAAATAAATCATTGGCATTTTTGTTATGGCACTTACATTCATATGCCAGATAATAAAAATAAAACAGTTAAATATGTTGGGGAATTTAAAAATGGCATTTTTCATGGTAATGGAATTTCCTCTTATGCAAATGGAGCGAAATATGAAGGAGAATATTTAGATGGGAAAAAAAATGGCTTTGGCAAGTATTTCTTTTCAAGCGGAGCTAAGTATATTGGAAATTATAAAGATGGAAAATATCATGGTCAAGGAACATATATTTTTTTAAATGGCGAGAGATACTCGGGGAACTACGAAAATGGTGAAAGAAGTGGGAAGGGTGAATATATTAATAAAAAAGGGGATGTTTATGTTGGAGAATATAAGTATGGAAGAAAGAATGGTTTAGGAGTCTTGAGTTATGCTAATGGAGATAGATATGAGGGTGAATATGAAGACGGTAAAAGAAATGGAAAAGGAACACTTATATATGTAGATGGTGATCGTTATATTGGAGATTTTAAAGACGATTTGTATGATAATTACGGAACGTTAAATTATTCAACAGGAGATAAGTACACAGGTGAGTATAAATTTGGAAAAAGGAATGGAAAAGGCATATATTCTTTTTCTAATGGAACTAATTATGAAGGTAATTTTGAAAATGATTTTTATCATGGAGTGGGTACTTTAAGATATGCAAATGGAGATGTTTATTCAGGAAGATTCAAAAATGGTCAAAGAAGCGGAGAGGGAATTTTTTTAAGTAAAATTGGCGATAAGTATGAAGGTGATTTTTCAGACGATTTATTTAATGGTGAAGGAATTTTAAATAAATCAAACGGTGATTACTATATTGGAAGTTTTAAAAATGGGCTTTTTAATGGATACGGAGTTTTAAAATACGGAAATAATGATATTTATCAAGGTGAATTTCAGTTTGGGAAAAAAAATGGATATGGAGTATTAGATTATGCAAACGGAAATAAATACGAAGGTGATTTTAGAAGTAATTTTTTTAATGGTAAAGGGATTTATGAAGAAATTAATGGGGATAAATATAATGGTGAATTCCGAATTGGTTTGTATAGTGGATTAGGTTCATTAATAACAAATAATGGTTATTTATACGAAGGTATTTTTTCAAATGGCCAGCCTATAATCTTAGATGCGATCAGTCAATTAAGGTTTGATTATTTTGACGAGTATTATGTCGAAAATTATTTTTTTGATGATTTTTTAACTTTTAATGATGGTATTGAAGAATCTGTCATTAATATTGATAAAAAAATATATGAAGAAATCAGTTTAATTAGTGAGGAAGATGGCAATTTTGAAAAAAAAATTAATAATACTAGTGATATACCATTAGATATAACTAACATAAGGGAAAGTGTTGAGAGTCAACCTTTATCAATTTTAGAGGATGAAGGAATTTTGTATTCAGAAAATTATGTTGAAGAAAATGAAAGTATAATTGCAGAAAGAAAATTTACAACAGGTCTTATTATTAGTAATTATGGTCATATTCTGACAACGTATAAAAATATAAAAAGTTCAAAAAATATTTATGTAAAAACAATTGATACAGACTTTTTAGAGGCTAAAATCTTAAGTGTGCAAGAAAAAAACAATTTGGCTATCCTTAAAATTAATGGAAAAAATTACATTAAAGCGCCAATTAAAATCTCTAATTTTTCTGAGGGTGAAAGTTATTATCACACACAATTTAATAACTTGAATAAAAATGAAAGTAAAATTGCAATAAACGATATTTTAATAACTAAGGTACTAAATGAAGAGCAAAATTTTTATGAATTTAGAGTTTCAGACCATTCTTATTTTGGTAATAAAAATGCTTTTTTATTTTCAAAAAAAGGATTTTTTGTAGGTTTAGTTACTTTAAAACAAGGTAACAAATTAACATTAGACGATAATTTAGTAAAGGTAAATATTTTAAGTACAAATACACTCAATGAGTTTATCAAAGGATATGTTGATTCTAAAGATATTGGCTTTAGCGAACTCGAGGTAAATCTTAATAGCACATTAAAGCAAATACAAAATTCTTTAGTTTTAATAGTTTCAAGATAAATCCTATAACCCTAAACATCAGAGAATTAATGAAATTCATAATTATATTAATTTTTTTATTACAAAGCTGTAGTATCAAGAAAATTTCTGAAGATTGGATAAAAGTTTCAGAGTCAGCGTCAAAGAATGATTTTGATTTATACGTAAATTATAATTCGTTAAAAAAATCTAAAAATATTTCTGAGATGTGGGATTTTAGGGATTTTAAAAAACCACAAGTTTTCTCTGTAAGTATTACAAAAAAAAGCTTAAACAAATCTGATGATTATTATGAGGAAAGCTATGATGAAAAATTAAGTAATAAAAATATTATTATTACTAATAGATACTACTTATCATCAATGGTTAAAAATGAATTCAATTGTTTAAATGAGACAAAGAGAGTAGTTGCCTTATCAAGGTATGAAAATAAATTAGCTAAAGGTGATGTCGTATTTTCAAATATGAATATTAACGGATTATGGAATACAATCTCTCCAGGAAGTGCGGGTGAAATTTTATGGAAGGTTGCCTGTGGTAAATTCAAAATAGATAGTTTTCAAAAAAAATCACCAACATTTTTAGAAAAATTCTTTTTATTTAGAGAGTAATGTTTTGTCTTATTTTGTTAAAGAAATATTTTATTCAATTCAAGGTGAAGGAGTTCAATCTGGAAGGCCTGCTATTTTTTGCAGATTTACAGGTTGTAATCTTTGGAATGGCAAAGAAGTAGAAAGAAAATCTTCTATTTGTTCATTTTGTGATACAGATTTTCTTGGTACGAATGGTATTTTAGGTGGTAAATATAAAAGCGCTAATTCACTTACTAGAGCCATATATTCTCAATGGCCACAAAAATTAAAATTAAAATTAAAAAAGTTTGTTATATTTACCGGGGGTGAACCATCTTTGCAAATTGACTCTAATATAATTAGATCCTTACATGATCTAAATTTTGAAATAGCAATTGAAACAAATGGCACAATTCCATTGCCTAAAGGTTTAGATTGGATATGTGTAAGTCCAAAAGAAGGTGCAGATCTTAAAGTAAAAAGTGGAAATGAGATCAAATTAGTGGTTCCTCAAAAAAACCAAAATTTAGATTTTTATAGTAAATTAGATTTTGATAATTTTTTATTACAACCAATGTACGGACCGAACTTAGAAGATAATACCAGACTTGCAATTAACTTGTGTAAAAATAATCCTATATGGAAAATTAGTTTGCAAACACATAAAATTTTATTTTTACCTTAAATTACTGTAAATAGTTAATGCTTACAATTACTAGAAAATTTGAATTTGATGCTGGCCATCGAATTCCTGACCATAAAAGCTTATGTAAAAATTTACATGGTCATAGGTATCAATTAGAAATAACTTTGAAAGGGAGTATTATTGAAAATGATGGGTGTTCAGAAAATGGAATGTTAATGGATTTTTCGGATATTAAACTTATTACCAAAAAAAATTTAATTGATATTTGGGATCATTCTTTTATTGTTTATGAAAAAGATTTTGAAGTTAAAAACTTTCTAGAAACAATCAAAAATCATAGAACAGTCGTTGTAAATAAAATACCCACAGTTGAAAATCTTGCTAAATTTGCTTTTGAAATACTCAAACCTCTTTTTAGAAGTAGATATGGTAACAATTTAAAGTTACATAGATTAAAACTAAATGAAACTCCAAATTGTTGGGCAGAGATAAATGAATCAGAATTTAATTGATGAAAAGTTTATGTCCATTGCAATAAAGTCTGCATTACAGGCTAATAAAAATGGTGAGGTGCCAGTTGGTGCAGTAATTGTTAAAAATAATAAGATCATTGCAAAAGGATATAATCAAATGGTTTCTTTGAATGATCCTACTGCTCATGCTGAAATAAATGTAATAAGATCTGCAGCAAAAAAACTAGGTAATTACAGGATGCCAGGGTGTACAATTTATGTGACTTTGGAGCCATGTATCATGTGTATTGGTGCAATTTTTCATTCAAGATTGAAAAGAGTAGTTTTTGGTACAAAAGATGAAGATAAAGAAATCCTATGTAATACTTTGGATTTATTTAAAAATAAAAAAATAAATCATCATTCTGAAATTATGGGTGGAATATTGTCCGAAAAATGTAAAGAAATTTTATCTAATTTCTTTAGATCAAAAAGATTGATAAAAGAAAAACATTTTGATTTAAATTAAAATGAAAAATATTTTAAAAAATTTAGCTGTAATTGCTCCAAGTGGTTATTTAGATGAGTGTTCTAACCTAGATTACTCAAAAAAGTATTTTTTCAAAAAAGGATTTAACCTTCATAGTTATTTTTGTTTTTCTGGAAAATTTGAGAGATTCGCTGCAAGGGATGAAGAAAGATTGAATAATTTACATAACGCTGTAAAAAATAAAAATGTTGATTTAGTCATGGCTTTAAGGGGTGGTTATGGATTGTCGCGTTTACTGCCTAATATAGATTTCGAATTACTTGCTAATAGTAAAAAATTATTTATAGGTTATAGTGATTTTACAGTCCTTCAACTAGCTATGTTGTCGCAAACGGGCACAATAACATTTTCTGGACCAATGATCTATAATGATTTTTTGAGTAATGACATTAGTGAATTCACATCGAGTAATTTTTGGAATTGCATATTAAAAGATCGTATTGAGTTTAGAGTAAATGAATCGCAATCGCATAATCTAGAAATCAAAGGTACTATTTGGGGAGGTAATTTATCAATTATTAACCACCTTTCTGGAACTAAATGGTTACCAATAATTAATGACGGAATCCTTTTTGTTGAAGATATTAATGAACATCCTTATCGGATAGAGAGAATGATATTGCAGTTATATCATTCTGGAATTTTAGATATGCAAAAAGCGATAATTTTCGGGGAGTTTTCGGGATATAAAATTTCAAAAATTGATAACGGTTATAATTTTGATAGTATGTTAAATTATTTGCAGAATTTAATAAAAATACCAATTTTAAAAGGTTTACCAGTAGGACATATTAAAGATAAATTGACTTTGCCTATAGGAGCAAAATGTAAAATAAAAGTTGATAATTTAGGATTTAATTTAAATATTTATGACTATCCTTATTTAATTTTTTAGTTAATTTAATTATTAATAAATAATTTTTTTTCTTCCTTTGGAGAGAATTTATGTCAAAAAAAACTATCGAATTTGATCAACCTAAATTAAATGGGGGTTTTAATACAAACTTGGCCTGGGCGAGTGTTCCAGAGCAAAAGTCATTTGTCGAAAGAAAATCAATAAAATCAAATTTAAAGAGTTTAGTGAAAAAAAAAGATGCAGTTGTTGTAGCTCATTACTATGTTGATTCTGATATTCAAGATTTGGCTGAAGAAACAGGAGGATGCGTATCTGATTCTTTAGAGATGGCTCGTTTTGGTAGAGATCACAATGCAAAAATATTGATTGTGGCTGGTGTTCGTTTTATGGGGGAAACAGCAAAAATTTTATCACCTGAAAAAACAATTCTCATGCCGGATATTAATGCAACTTGTTCTCTAGACTTGGGATGTCCTCCAAAAGAATTTAAGAAGTTTTGTGAATCTCACCCTGAAAGAACAGTTGTTGTATATGCTAATACAAGTGCAGAGATAAAAGCAATGGCTGATTGGGTTGTAACTTCTTCAGTTGCATTAGAAATCATTTCTTATCTTCATAAATGCGGAAAAAAAATTCTTTGGGCGCCAGACCGGCATTTAGGTAATTACATAAAAAATAAAACTGGAGCTGATATGATTTCTTGGAATGGGTCATGTATTGTTCATGATGAATTCAAAGCCTTAGAACTAGAAATACTTAAAGAGAAACACCCAGAAGCTTTAACATTGGTTCACCCAGAGTCACCTCCTGATGTAATCAAATTAGCCGATGTAGTTGGTTCTACATCAAAATTAATTGAAGCTACAAAATCAAAAAATATACAAAAATTTATTGTTGCAACAGATAACGGAATTCTTCATAGAATGCGTTCAATTTCACCTCAAAAAATTTTTTTGGAGGCTCCAACATCTGGAAATAGTGCAACATGTAAAAGTTGTGCACACTGTCCTTGGATGGCAATGAATGTATTACAAAATATTACTGACACATTACTATCAAGCAAAAATGAAATAAAAGTAGACTATTCTGTTCAAAAGAAAGCAAAACAAAGCATAAATAAAATGCTTGATTTTGCGAAAAATCATGCCACTAAAAAAAATAAAATATCTGAAAATATTTTTTCAGGTATTGGTCCGGCATGAGTAATTTAAAAAATCCATTTGCGCCATTTGATAAGGATTTAAACAACGCCCTTGAAAAAAATGTTTCCGAGGCAATTTTAGAGGATTTTGGCAAAGGTGATGCAACAACAAAAATCATAGCTAAAGATAAAATAATTAAAGCAAAAGTAGTTTCTAGAGAATATGCTGTTTTATGTGGTACTCCTTGGTTTGACGCTGTTTTAAAAAAAATAGACCCAAAAATTAAAATTATTTGGAATTATTGCGAAGGTGATATTATAGAAACAAATACGGAGTTATGTGAAATTTCATCATCAGCAAAATCGCTTCTGTCAGCAGAAAGAACAGCATTAAATTTTTTACAATTTTTATCTGGCGTAGCTACATTAACTTTAAAATATGTAAAAAAAATTTCAGGAACAAATGTTATAGTTTTAGATACCCGTAAGACAGTGCCTGGATTAAGATTAGCTCAAAAATATGCAGTTAGAGTTGGAGGAGGTGCTAATCAAAGGTTATCACTTAATGATGGGATATTGATTAAAGAAAATCATATTTTTATTTTTGGAAGTATTTCAGAGTCAATTAAGGGGGCAAGTTTAAATAACTTAAATACTCCAATTCAAATAGAGGTAGAAAATTTAATTGAATTGAATGAGGCTATTGAAGCAGGAGCTAAATCTATAATTTTGGATAATTTTTCTATAGATAATATTCTTAAAGCAGTCAAAATATCAAATAATAGAGTCCAATTGGAGGTCTCTGGTGGAGTAAATTTAGACAATATAAAATTAATTGCAGAAACGGGAGTAGATAGAATTTCTGTAGGAGAGCTAACAAAAAATATAAAATCTATTGATTTTTCCTTAAGATTTTTAAATTAGGATAAATTTTTCCTCTTTTTTTTTCACTCTTGGGGTTAAAACTGTTGGTAAAGCTTTTGAAAATGTTTCCGGAAAATCTAAGCTGAAATGCAAGCCTCTACTTTCCCTTCTAGCTAATGCACTTTTAACTATTAAAGAAGCAACTTCAACTAAATTTCTCAGTTCTAAAAGATCACTTGTAATTCTAAAATTTGCATAATATTCATCAATTTCTTCTTTAAGAAGTATTATTCTATTTTGAGCACGTTCCAATCTTTTAGTTGTTCTTACAATTCCAACAAAATTCCACATAAATCTTCTTAATTCATCCCAATTTTGAGTAATTACTACTTCCTCATCAGCATTTGAGACTCGACTTTCATCCCATAGGTTTAAGTTATATTTGTTAATTTTGATACTTTTGAGAATTTTTTCAGATGTGGCTTTACCTGTAACAATGCATTCTAACAGAGAATTACTTGCCAACCTATTTGCGCCATGAAGCCCAGTATATGCAGTTTCACCTACTGCATAAAGTCTATTTATATCAGTACAACCATCGATATCAGTGACAATTCCTCCACAAATGTAATGTGTTGCTGGTACAACTGGGATAGGTTGTTTAGTTATATCGATTCCTAACTCAAAACATCTAGAAAAAATTGTTGGAAAGTGCTTCTTTAAAAAATTAGATGGTTTATGACTTATGTCAAGATCAACATGTTCTAAACCTCTTTTTTTCATTTCAAAGTCTATAGCTCTAGCAACAATATCTCTTGGCGCTAATTCTTTTTGTTCATGGTGAAAACTCATGAATTCTTTTCCAGAGTGATTTTCTGATGATAATGGTAATTTTAAAACCCCACCTTCACCTCTTACTGATTCAGAAACTAAAAAAGATTTAGCGAAAGGGTGATATAAACAAGTTGGGTGAAATTGAATAAATTCCATATTTGCAACTCTACAACCCGCTCTCCATGCCATAGCTACTCCATCACCAGTGGCTGTATCAGGATTTGTGGTGTACAAATAAACTTTTCCCGCGCCGCCAGTTGCTAAGACAGTATGATCTGCAGATACTGTAACAACTTCTTTGGTTCTCAAATTTTGAACATACAAACCATAACAAGAGGTTACCTGAGAATTTTCTTCATTTGACATTAAAGTTATCAAATCTATAGCAAAATAATATTCTAAAATACTAATATTAGGGTGATTTCTTACTTTCGTTTCTAATGTCGTTTGAACTGCATCTCCAGTCGAATCACCTGAGTGTATTATTCTTCTGTTACTATGGCCAGCTTCTCTAGTAAAGTGAAGACCAATTTTTGATTTTGAATCCTCAGTAAAAATCACACCTTGAGAAATTAACCAATTAATTGCTTCTTCACTTTTAGAAAGTATTTTTTGGGTGACTTCCAAATCACAAAGACCTGCACCAGCCTTTATTGTGTCGGTAATATGTTTATCCAGACTATCCTCAAAATCAAGAGCTGCAGCTATTCCTCCTTGAGCCCATCTTGTAGCGCCGTCTTTTATCTCTCCTTTTGAAATTATTACTACCTTTTTTTTCTCAGCTAAATTGAGTGCAACTGTTAAACCAGCTAATCCACTCCCTATAATGGCTACATCAAATTTGATCATAAAAAATAAAAAATAGTAGATTGGCAAAAAAATATTTACATTTAACAAAGAAAGTATTTATTTAAAAAGATAAATCTTGATCATTTACTTGATCGCAGTTACCATATTATAGATTATGTTTGTTGGTTCGTTTATATTCGAGTAGAAGTATGCGGTATCATCTGTTATATCTTACTTGGTAGAAACGTTATTTTGACGATTTATTTGTCTAAACTTGCTAAGACGGGATATTTAATGGCAACTGGTACTGTAAAATGGTTTAATGATGCAAAAGGATTTGGTTTTATAACACCTGATGAAGGAGGCGAGGATCTATTTGCTCATTTTTCGGCTATACAATCAAGCGGTTTCAAGTCACTTCAAGAAAATCAAAGAGTTGAATTTGAGGTTACAACAGGACCAAAGGGAAAACAAGCTTCAAATATTCAACCTATTTAATAAGATTTTATAGGTACAGATTAATCTTATTGCTAGCTTTTGTTTACTTAGATTTTTTATTACTTTGTAAAAAATTTAATTTTTTTCTTAATCTGAGTAACTAAATTTGAGATTTAAGAAGAACTCTTAGATTATTTTTATTCTGTTTAATATTGTGACTGCCTGTTTCTTTTGAATTAATTATTTCTTTGATATTTGAAGTGTTTTTATTTAAAAACATCAAAATTTGACTTATTTCTGGGGTCATAGTCCCATAAAAAAGTATTGAATCGTGAACTTGTATTAATATTGTTGGGAAATTATCAACTTCAAAGCTTTCTGAGATTTCACATTGATCTTCAATATCTATCCATACAAGCTGTAAATTTAAAAATTTTGATTCTAATAATCGGAATTTTTGTTTGTATTCATTGCATACATCACACCAAGCCGCACATAAACATACAACTATAACTTTATCTTCCTCAAAAGATTTTAAAATTTCAGAAATATTTTGCTTTGTAAGTGTTAACATTTTTAGAAGAATAATTTTTTTTGTTTTAAAAATATAATAATAAGTTAATATTTATAATTTAATTTAATTTAATTTAAT
>MDTB01242668.1_pt1 | contig 28467 bp, 30 predicted proteins | sample 811161 | NCBI WGS metagenome assembly MDTB01 (sample SAMN05326650, study PRJNA326480) | marine metagenome | isolation source: seawater | place: Mediterranean Sea | collected 2009
AAAAATAATTTATTATGATCGAGGTTTTTAAGAAATTTTAGTGTATCTTTTAACCAAATAATTTTATTAAAATCATAGGCATATCCAGTATCTTTATTTATTACACCATCTCTATCTAAAAAAATTGCTGGTTTTTTAATTATTTGAATTAATTTTTTTTTTGCAAAATTTAAATTTTCTTTTAAGCCGATATCAATAAAAAAATCTTTAGAATAAATTCCTTTAATTTTTTTATTCTTGATTAGGTATGGCAAAATATCATTTTCCAACGAAGTTCGTTTATTTTTAGGTATAAAATTGAATATTTCTTTTTTAAAGAAATAAATACCGCTATTCATATATATTGAATTATTACTTTTTTTGATAAATTTTTTTTCTATTCTTAATTTGTTAAGTTTATTGTTACTTTGGTAATTTATATTTTTAACCAAAATCATTGAATGAGATTTATTTTTAATATTAAAATCATCGAATTCTTTAAAATTATAGTCTAAATAGCTATCTCCATTAATAATTATCATATCTCCTTTAACCTTATCTCTTATTGTATTTAACGCTCCAGCTGTATCCAAAGGTTTTTCTTCTTTAATAAACTCGCACTTTATAAAATTAAATTCTTTGCCTTGATATAATTTTTCAAATTGTGAATGTTTATAATAACCAAGTAAGTAAATTTTATTAAAATTAAATCTTTGATAAAAATTAATTAGATACTCAATAAATGGTTTTTTATTTATTCTAATCAAAGGTTTGGGTATTTTTTGGGTAATTTTTCCTAATCGTGTACCCTTACCACCACAAAGAATAACGAGACTAATGTCATTTCTCATTTGATAAATATTTTTTTAAAAACAAAATTATAAATAATTATTATTATAATTGAGTTAAATATTAAAAATTTTCCCAATATACCATGTTTGTTATTTTCAAACATTTTTTTTGAAATTAATCTATATTTTTTTAAATTAAATTTCCCTGTAGTTGTTTTTTTTGTAACCATTGATAATGTTAATGATTGATTGTAAATTTTTGGCTTATACTCTTTGTTTAATTTCATCCATAAAATATAGTCTGACCCTGGTTTTTTTGATTTACCAAAACATCCGTGCTTTATACAGACATCTTTTCTAATAAATACTGAAGGTGTCATAATAAAATTTATTATAGATAAATCTATTAATCCAAAATTATTGAGTAAAAAATTTTTAATTACTGTCATAAATTTTCGAACAATCAAAAATTTATCATTAATATAATTACCTTTGAAAATTAACCATTCATATTTATTTATAAATAAATTCTTGTTCAAAAATTTACTCTGTTTCATATAAAAAAAATCATCATCACCATGAAAATTAATATATTTTCCATTAGCCTTAAAAACACCTACGGTAAAAGCTTTGTCTGCACTTCCATATTCTCCTATCAAAACTTTGACAAATTTTTCTTTTATTGTTTTCGTAAATTTAATTGTTGATTTATCTTTTTTTTCTACGACTAGAATCCACTCAAATTTATTAAAATGAAATCGTAAAGATCTCATTTGTTTAAGTTTTTTTTTTAAATAAGTTTCCCTGTTATATGTGGGGGTAACTATTGAAAGTAACATTTTTAAAGATTTAAATTAATTAAAACTTAATTACACATCTAACATATAAAATCTTAATAATCTAAATATCTATTATTATTATCAATAATTATTTTACTGCCTTCTTTGCTTATTCCTGGTTTTATAATGTTATATGATTTTAACTTTTTAAATATTCTTTTGTGATCCTTTTTATCTGCTAAAAAACAAATAAAACCCCCACCACCAGCTCCAAGAAGTTTGCCCCCATATGCTCCTTCTTTTTTGGTTATATTGTAAATTTTATCAATCATTTTGTTAGAAACACTTCCGGAGAGTTTTTTTTTTTCTCTCCATGTCTCATCCAACAATTTTCCAAATTCTTTTATACTAAAATTATTACTTTTTAACATTTTTTCACCAATAACTGCTCTTTGGTAGATTTTATCTAAGTGATTACTATTTTTTTTAATTTTCAAGATTTTGTGTTTTTCTATATGTGATGCCACCCTGGTTAATCCTGTAAAAACTAAAAACATCGACTCAATTATTTTTTTAGAATTTTTGTTATTAATATTTTTAACTGTGTAATTATCTTTTTTAAAATTTATTATATTAAATCCACCATGTGCAGCGAAAACTTGATCTTGAGAGCCAACATATTCTTTACTTAATTTGTGCTCAATTTCTAATGCATTTTTTGCTAAAATTCTTTTATTAATCTTTAATTTATTTATTTTTCTAAAAATATTAGTCATCCCAACTGTAAATGATGAGGAAGATCCTAGACCAGATTTAGCAGGCAGATCCCCGTTATGAAGAATATCAAACGGCTTAGTGTGATCAAAAAATTTTGCAGAATATTTAACTGACCTATGTTCTATTTGGTCAATTTTTTTTGTTAATTCGATTTTTGAATAAGCTATCCTGAAATTATAATCCATAATATTATTGCCATTTCTAAACAAAATATAACAATATTTATTTATCGCCATTCCAATTACTTTTCCTGGCTTATTTTTATAATAATTAGGAAAATCTGTACCTCCACCTAATAAAGATACCCTAAAAGGTGTTTTTGAAATTATCATTTTAAAATTTACTGAATTTTTGTCTTAGTGATGTAATCACATGCTAACAATAACCAAACATGGTGAACCATCTCTATAATATTATAATTTTTAGAGTCAACAATAAGATTTATTTTACCTAATCTAGAAAGTTTATTTTTTCCATTAAATCCAGTTAAAGTTACTAATGATATTTTTTCTTTTTTACAAAAATTTCCAGCTACTATATGGTTTTTTGAATTACCACTGCTACTAATTAATATAACCAAATCTCCTTTGTCATAATATTTTTTTATTGCCTCTTTCATCCAATTATCATGTCCGTAATCATTAGCAAAACAAGTTATTAAATCAGCTTCATTAAAATTAATTGCTCTAATTCCACATTGTTTTGTTAAATCAACACTCACATGACTTGACATTGCAGCACTACCTCCATTTCCCAATAAGATAATTTTTTTTTTATTTAATTTTATCTTATTGAATAATTTAACAATTTTATTGAAAGACATATGATCTAATGAATTTAACTCAGATAACATAAATTCAAAATATTTATTAATATAGTTTTTATTAATCATAATATTATTATATTTTTTTTAAGCTAAATTTAATACCTTTATCAAGAGACATTTTTGGTCTCCAGCCCTTATCAAACAAAAGATTTGTATTCAATAATTTTTTTTTTGCTCCTTCATTTTTGGTTTTTTTCCAGTAAATTTTCCCTTTATAATTTAGAATTTTTGAAATTAATTTACTTAAGTTTTTAATAGTAATATCATAACCAACTCCAATATTCATTATTGGATTAAATATTCTCTTTCTGTCAATAAAAAAAATTGCACTTATCAGATCCTGAATATGAATAAACTCTCTTTTTATATTTCCAGTTCCAAAAAAAAATACTTTTTTTTTCTGATACTTTAATTTTGATATCATTGCATTTATAACATGCATATCCTCATTATTTTTCTTAATTTCTTTTTGACCATATATTGTTGCTGGAACTATTGTCATCCATTGATAATTTTTTTTTTCATAATTAACTTTATAACAATACAGCGAACCTATCATTTTACTAGAAGCGTATGCTAGGCTCGTTCTTTCTAGGTTAGGTTTTAGAAAATCATGATGATTTAATATGGATAAGTTTTTTGGATAAGTGCACGATGCTGAAATAAAAAAAACTTTCTTTATTTTGCAAATTTCAAGTATTGAAAGTATTTTTAAATAAGTTTCAGTATTATATTCTAAAATCTTATCAGAGTTTTTAATATTATAAAAAATGCCACCAGACAATCCTGAAAATACTGCAACAAATTTTGGTTTTAATAGTTTTATTTTTGTAATAATTGATCGTTTCTTAAAATCATTATCTTTCAAATAATATAAAGCAAAATTTTTTTTATCTTTTATATAATATTCAAAACTTTTTTTGTAAAACTGGTTGGAACCTACAAGTATTATATTCTTCATATGTTTCTCATGGAAACATCTGGTATTAGGTAATTGTAGAATTTTTTTAATTCTTGAATACCTTCATCCAACGAAACTGAAGCTTTGAATCCAACTTTTTCAATTTTATTATTTGATACAATATAATCTCTTTTATCTATATCTGTTCCAATTTCACTAGTAGATATTTCAAAATTTGGAATATATTCTTTAATTTTGTTACATAATTCTAACTTAGATAAATTAGCAGAACTCAAACCTAAATTAAAAGTTTCACTTTTAACTTTTTGAAAATTTTCAATTGAAAACATTATAGCTGCACAAACATCTTTTATATGAATATAATTTCTTTTAAAATTTGCCTCAAACAAAACTACGTATCCATCTTTTACAGCTTTTAAAACAAAATCATTTACCAAAAGATCCAATCTCATTCTTGGCGAACACCCAAAAACTGTAGCAAGTCTAAACCTAACACTATTTGAATGATTATCTGCAATATAATTTTCTGCTTGAGTCTTAGTCTGACCATATAGTGAAATAGGATTTAGAGGTGTTTCTTCTGTGCAAAATTTATCTTTTTCACCAACTCCATAACCACTATTGGTAGTTGGGTAAATTAGAATTTGATTTTTTGACATATTATCAACTAAGTTTTTTAAAGAGTCTAAATTTACATCAATTGCTTCTTTTTCTTTTAACTTACAAAGTGGTGCACCAACCAATGCAGCAAGAGGAATAATTAGATCAAATTTTTTAGCAATATTATTTACTTCACTGTGATTTCTGACGTCAATTTTCAAAACATTAAAGTTTTTATGATTCATATAAGTCAAAAGAGAGTTATAAGAAAAAGTAAAATTATCTAAGATTGTAACTTTAAAATTTTTATCAAGTAAATATTTAGATAAACTTGATCCTATATATCCTGCTCCTCCTGTTATCAAAATATTCATAATTATTCTTACTTTAATACTTTTTTTAAATAATTTAGTTCTTTATCAAGCTTTTTAGGGTGATTGCCAACAAAAAAACCATTATTATGAACATAATCAACATTTTTTGATCCATTAAATAACTTATAATCAAAATATTTGCTTACTGGATGTTTAAAAAAACTTCCTCCAGTTATCAGTCTAAATTCAATTCCTGCTTTTTTTAACTTTTCTAAATAGTATTTTTTTTTGTGTAAATATTTTTCTCTAAGTATCATTGTGAAAGCAAAAGAAGATGGGGAATGAATATTTTTTTGCAATATAAATCTTTCATCATTTTTAAATAATTTTTGAAAAATTTTATGATTATGATTTCTAATTTTTACAAATCTATCAAGTTTTTTTATTTGTTCTAATCCAATTGCTGCATTAATATTTGTAGGTCTTAAATTATATCCTGGTAAAACAAAACAGTAGTCTTCATATTTTTTCTGACTCTTTTTTAAATAGTTTTTCTTATCAAGATCTCTTGTCCAGCCATGTGATCTAAGAGATAAAATAATATTATAAATTTCAGAGTTGTTTGTTAAGATTAATCCACCTTCGATTGTAGAGATATGATGGGAAAAAAATGTACTGAATGTATTAACTATACCAAAAGTTCCTGTAAATCTTTTACCTACTTTAGCTCCCATAGACTCACAATTATCTTCCATTAAATATATTTTTTTTTTTGCTACAAAATTTTCTTAATTTTTCTAACTCTACAGGATTTCCAAGAATACTTACTGCAACTATTAACTTAGTTTTTTTTGTTACTGCTGCAATAATATCTTCAACCTTAACATTTAGAGTATTTATGTCTATATCTACAAATTTTAATTTAAGACCATATTGGTGAAGAGGATGATATGTTGTACTCCATGAAAGTGTGGGAACTATTACCTCATCCCCAGGTTTAAGTTTTTCTTTTTGTTTATAAAACAATGAGGCAACTGATAATAAATTTGCAGATGATCCCGAATTTACCATCACACAATATTTCATTTTAAAATATTTAGCAAAAGTCTTTTCAAATTTTTTTACATACTTTCCTTTGTAAGTATATATTTTTGAAGAGATTACTTTTTTAATTGCATCGACTTCTTTTTTGTTCCAGCTATCTGAAACTAATTCATATTTAAATTTTGGCATAAAGTTCTGAGTACTCCACTAATATTGATGAGTTTTCACTTTCTATAGCATTTTTGTAACTTTTTAAAACCGTCTGGTTATCTTTTAAATCATAAACACTAATATATTTACACATTCTTTTTATTTCATTCACATAATTGTTTGTATGTTGAAGGCCAGCGTCCAATGGTTTTTTTGAACCAACTAAAACTCTTACTATAACTTTAGGCTTAAAGTTACCTTTACTAATTATTTCAATTTTGTCTAAATGATTAACCAATTGATTCATTGAAAGAATAAAAAAATCGAACCTAGGATATGTCGTAATAGGTAAATAGCCAGCTAAGGCAAGCCCTGTACTTATCCCCATCTGATTATCTTCAAATACTGGTACTTCAAATTTCTTAGATTTTGGTACTTTTAAAAGAGATTTATAGATTAGATTTCCAGGATAAGATACTGATTGTCCAATAAAAATAGATTTTTTATTATTGGAAATACTCTTCATTATATTTTGAATATTATTCAAATATTTTTTTTTTAAAATGTTACCCATTTTCCTGTGCCATGATGAGGATACTTATTTTTATATTTATAATAAATTGCTTTACTAAAAAAGTATTTATTAAATTTTTTTCGTCCCCAAACAATATTTGTTGGTGAGTTGGTGCTTAAATTATTATCTTCAATAACAAATGTTATGGGAAGATCGAAATTAATTGAATATTTATAAGCTTCATAAAAAACTCCACTTTCTCCAGCCATATCACCAAGAAAACACCAAACTTTTTCTTTTTTTTTATCTTTTTTTAAACCTATTGCCACACCTACTGCAATTGGAATTGTACCATTTACAATTGAGCTTGATAAAAAATTTTTATCTTTACAAGAAATACTCATACTCTTGCCCTCATATATAAATTTTTTAACTTTTTCTGGATCTAATCCATGAAGAAGAGCATGGTAATGATTTCGCCAATTAGAAAAAATCCAATCTTTATGACTTACATATTTGAAAATACCTATCAACTCTTTCTCATTTCCGTTTGATAAATGAATGGGGCCTTTTATTTTTCCAAGATTATAATCGGCAAATATCTGTTCTTCAAAATTTACTAAAAAACTTTTAGTAATTTTGACAACTCTTTTTTTCTTAAGATGATTGGGAATATAAACCATACTGTTATGGCGAATTATTATCAAATTTAGTTTTATTTTAAAGTTAAATGTTATAATTATATATTAGGTTATTTATATTATGACTAAGATTCATCCCTCAAATTTAAATTTGTATAATAAAAAATACAATAAGCTTGATGTAAAAATTTTAAAAAAAATCTTTGCGATGATGAGCTTTATAAGAGAATTTGAGCTTCAAGCTTATGAAAAAAGAAAAAATAATGCTTTCAAAACTCTTATATATCTGTGTTTAGGTCAAGAAAGCATTTATGCTTCAGTTAATTTAGCCCTACCCAAGGTTTCAATTTTTGGTCAACATAGAGGACATGGTATATATCTTGCCTACGGTGGTAACCCAGGAAAACTTGTTGACGAGTTAATAGGTTTAAAAAATGGTACAAACAAAGGAATGGGTGGATCACCAGCAGTATTTGATAAAAAAATTGGTATGTTTGGACATGTAGGTTTAATAGGAGATCAAGTTCCAGTTGCAGCTGGATATTCCTTGATTAAAAAAAACTTAACAACTCTATGTTTTTTTGGTGATGGAGCCGCTGAGGAAGATTATGTTTTAGCAACTTTAGGTTTTGTAAAAAAAAATAATTTAAAGATTATATTTATTTGTGATGATAATGATTTATCAGTTTTAACACCTACTAGAGATAGAAGAAAATGGAATTTAGCAGAAGTCGCTAAATCTTTTGGATTAAATACTTTAGATATAACAGATGATCCTTTAACTATATATTATTCAATAAAAAAATTGAAAAAAAATTTACCTGCGTTGATAAATATTCGTACATGCAGAGAATATTGGCATGAAGGTGCTGGAAAAGATGAGCCAGATAAAAATTTTTGGAACAGATATCAAATTATCAAAAATTTTTTTTTAAAAAATAATGAATATAATTTTGTAAAAAATTGTGAAAATAAAAATAAAGATTGGTCAAAAAAATTATGGGAAGCACGGTTGCAGAAACTATAAGGAATTTATCTAAAAAAATTTTAGATAAAAATAAGGGTATCGTTATAGGTCAATGTCTTTCAGCTGTTGGTTGGGTACAAAATACTGTTCCAGCTCAAAAAAAAGGGATTGTTGAATTACCTATGACAGATGTTGCGGGTGCAGGATTTGCTGTTGGCGCAGCTTTAGCAGGTATAAGACCAATTTTTATTTTAAGATTTCAAAGTTTTTTATGGCTTAATGCTAGTCCAATTATTAATCATGCTGCAAAGTCAAAAGAAATTTTTGGTTACGGTGCTCCAGTTTTTATAAGAGCGATAGCATCTGAAGGACCAAGCTCTGGTCCAATACATACTAATTGTTATCACTCACCATTTGCTCATATGCCTGGATTACCAATTTGTGCTCCAATGACACCAAAAGAATATAATGAGATATGGAATAAATATTTAAAAAGTGACTCACCCATGCTGGTAAGTGAACACAGAAGATCCTACAAAGAGTCAATCGAATTTAAAGATGAAATTAATAAAGATTCACGATTAACATTATTTTTAATCTCCGCTTCTAGGTTTGAAGCAAATAAAATAAAAGAGAAACTTAAAAAAAAAGGAATACAGATTGATATATTTCACATACTTTGGCTTAAACCTTTTATAATAAAAAAAAAATATATTGAATCATTAAAAAAAACTAAAATTGGTCTCGTAGTAGACTCAACTTATGAAATTTGTAGTGTATCAGAACATATCTCTATTAAATTAATCCAAAAAGCAAACATTAACAAAGTTTTTAATTATGGGATGAAAGATAAATCTCCAGGTTGTTCTCCATCTTTGTTGAATGGAACTCCTAATTCAGATATGATAGCAAAAAAAATAATCAAATTAATTAAAAAATAATCCAAATGTCATTAGATGTATTGCTTATTACACCTCCATCAAGGTTGGAAGTATATCAAAAATTAGCTAGTGAATTTGCTGCGATAGAGCCACCAGTATGGTCATCTTTGATTGCAAAATATTTGGCAGTGAGAGGGTATAATGTTAAAATTTTAGACGCAGAAGCTGAATTTTTAACTCATAGAGAAACTGCAGATATTATTATTAAAGAAAATCCAACATTATCTGTTTATATGATTTATGGTCAGCAACCATCTGCATCAACTCAATGTATGCCTGCGGGAAGAAAAACGGTAAAATTGGTAAATGAAGAAACTTCTAATGAGTTAAAATCAATAGTTATTGGTACTCATGCATCTGCTTTACCGCAAAGAACTCTAAAAGATGAACCGTATACATTTGTTTGTCAAGGTGAGGGTCCTTTGACTATTGAGGGATTGCTTAAAGAAATAAAAAAAGAAAAATATAATTACAAAAATGTTCCAGGACTTTGGTATATGGATGAAGGTCAGGTAAAATTTAATAAGTCAGCAGAAATGTTTCAGGATCTTGATAACACACTTCCCGGACAAGCTTGGGATCTTTTAGATATGAACAAATATAAAGCTCATAACTGGCATACATTTCACAATCTAGATACAAGAAATAAATATGCATCTCTTCAAACTAGCTTAGGATGCCCGTTTAAGTGTACATTTTGCTGTATTAATGCTCCTTTTGAGAGAAATACGATTAGATTTTGGTCTCCAAAACATATTATAAAAGAAATAAAGTATTTAGTGGAAGAACACGGTATTTACAATATTAAGATTCCAGATGAAATGTTTGTTTTAAATCCTAAGCAAGTAACAGGAATATGTGATGAGATTTTAAAAGAAGGGCTTGGTGATAAATTAAATTTTTGGGCCTATGCAAGAATAGATACTCTAGAAGATAATGAAATGTTAAAGAAAATGTTGAAATCGGGTTTTAGATGGCTTGCATTGGGGATAGAGTCAAGCTCCAAACATGTTAGAGATGGCGTTGTGAAGGGAAGATTTGACAACTATGATATTGAAGGAATTGTTAAAAAAGTTAGAGACATGGGATTTTATGTGGGAGCAAATTATATATTTGGTTTACCTGATGATGATCAAAGTACTATGCAAGAAACATTGGACTTGTCATTAAGAGTAAATAGTGAATGGGCAAATTTTTATTCAGCAATGGCTTATCCTGGTTCTCAGCTTTATCCTATGGCTAAAGAAAAAAAATGGAAATTACCAGATGATGTAAATGGGCCTGGTTGGATAGGTTACTCTCAACATGCATATGATACTTTGCCTTTACCAACAGAGCATATTAAAGCTTCAGAAGTATTAGATTTTAGAGACAAAGCTTTTGATGCATATTTTAATAATTCTGATTATTTATCCATGATTAATAAAACTTATGGTCAAAATACTCTTGAGCATATTAAAAAAATGACTAATCACAAAATTAAAAGAAAACATCATAATGAAGAAGTTGAATACTAAATGAGTAAAATTAGATCTATAATTATATCCGGTGACCAAGCTCAAGATCATGAATTTATCTACCCTTACTATAGAATGTTAGAAGAAGGTTATCATGTTGATGTGTGTATTATAGGAGGAAAACCAGTTAAAGGAATTTTGGGTACCACGTTGCCACCTAATAAAAATCATCCAATTAAAGATATAGATCAAATTAAACCTGAAGATTATGAATTATTGGTTTTACCAGGTGGTGTGAAGGCTATGGAAAAAATTAGATTGGAAAAAAAATTAATAAAATTTATTTATCAATTCAATGAATTAAAAAAAACAATAGCTTGTATATGTAGCGGAGTTCAATTGTTAATTTCAGCTAAGATTGTAAAAGACAAAAAAATAGCTGGTTATTACGCTTTAGAGGATGATATTACAAATGCTGGGGCAATATATACAGACTTACCTGCTGTTATTCATGAAAATATAGTTACTACAGCACACTATAAAGATATGGGGCCTTGGATAAAAGAGGCAATAAGCATAGTTAATAAAAAAAAATAATTTTATCTTAAATATTCTGCAATTTTATTATCATTCAAATTCATTTGTTTTTTAAAAATCTTTATTTTATTAAAATACTCTTTTATAAACTCATCAATATTTGATTGATTTTTGATTAAATTTTTTAAATTTATAGCCATATTGATTGAATATAAATCTCCGAAATCTTTGATAATAATTGGAATTTCATTTTTTTGAAGACTATTAATATATCTTGCCGGACTAGAGTAAGGCCATATCTCAGACTTTTCTATATGTAGAGAAAATTTTGTTTCACTTGATTTTTTTGAAGAGATAAATTCATTATTATTTGTTTTCGAAATAATGTCCTCTAATTTTTCTGTAGAGAAAACATTAGAAAAATTTTTAAAATTCTCAATTATTTCTTTAATTTTTTTGTGCCTATAAGTATTAAATTGACCAGAAAAATCAAAATTTATTTTTTTAACTCTAAAGTTGTTGTTTAAAGTATCTGTGTCAAACTGTGAGAAAAATATCACATCATTTTCTACATCTATAATATCTTTATCAATTTTTATTTGCTCATGCGTTCTTAAAATATAATCAAATTTATTTATACATTTCATTAAATTTATATATCTTATTTTAAAATAAACATAATTATGAAGATATTCTCGAAATGTATTTATTTTTTGATTAATTATTAAAAAATTATGCAGAATGTATTTTTTAATAAAATAAAATTTTTTAATTATGTTTAATATTGGTCTAGTTATATATGATAATCCAGTTCTTAAATCATTATTTAATCCAACATTAAAATACATGACATTATTAAACACAAATTGTTGTACCCAGACTATTTTTTTATAAAGTTTGTAATTACTATCAGATAATTCAAGATCAGTATCATTATATTTTTCAAAAAATAATTTTAAATATCTTATAAATAAAATACTGTTATATTTTAAATTTAAATTAATCATATACTTTTCAATAGATTTAAATTCTTCAATTTTTTTTAAAATAAATTTTTTTTGAAAACAAACTAAAAAAAGGATTAAAAAAATATATGTTTAAAATATCTATTAAAAAAAATACAAACTTTAATGATGAGATTGGATTAAATAAAAGATAAATAAATTTCAAAATAAATTGAATTAGTTTTTGAATTACGAATAAGAAAAAAAAAATTAAATATTTTATTAAATGTAAAAAGCCTTTAAAACAATGGATTGGTAATAAAAATAAGCTTTTTAAAAATTCGTATTTAAATGTTAAAAATTGATTTACTTCAATTTTATTAATTTTTAAAGAAATAAATAAATTTGATAGAAATGCCCCAATAAGAAAAAATATACCAAAAGTTTTTATAAAAAATTTAAATTTTTTAGGAGTAATAAATGAATTTAAATTATTATCTTTATGATCAAAAAATTCAGTTAAAACTAAAATTTTTTTAGATTTTAAAGAGTCTAATTTTTGATTTATTTTTAAATATTGACTTGTTTTTGAAAATTCTTCTACAACAACAAAGGTTTCATTGATACTTTTGGGTAATTTAGATGATAAAGTTAATTTGATATTGTTCTTTTCACACAAATTTTTAAAATAATCAACAATATCAGCTATACCCGCAATTTTATTATGATTACCGGTATAAAAAAAAATTTTAGAACTATTAAATTTTTTCAATTTTTTTTATACTTCCATTTTCCATATAAATTTTAATATTACAAAATTGATCTATCATTTCTTCATCATGAGATGAAAAGATTACAATTTTTGAATTTTTTATTTTCGAAATCATGTAATTAAATAGCTTATTTTTAAAATCCTTGTCTCCAGTAGAAATAAATTCATCTAAAATCAATATATCACTATGAAAATTTATAATTATTGATGCGGCAAGTCTGGTTAGCATTCCTGATGAATATGTTCTAGTTGGTTTGTATATGCTCTCACCTAATTCTGAAAACTCAATTATTTGTGGTATCTTTTCATCAATTTCTTTTTTTTTATAACCCCTTAAATATGAAGTTAAATAAATATTTTCTACACCATCCATTTCTAAATCCAAACCTGTAGTTAAAGAAATTAATGTTGATATACTTCCATTAACAATTACTTTTCCATTATTTGGATGATATATGCCAGAAATAATTTTTAACAATGAAGTTTTTCCTGACCCATTTGGACCAAGTAGACCAACTTTATCACCTTCTTTTAAATTCAAACTAATGTCTTTGAGAGCTGAATAATATGGAAATTGATCGTTTTTTTTTATAAATCTATCTATGAATTCTGTTCTAATACTTTTTCCATAACTTAATGGAAATTCTAAATAAACATTCTCTAAAAATATATTAGTCATTAAATTATATCCAAAATATTATTCTGTTGCCTTTATACTTAAGAACAAAAAAAAGAACAAAATAAAGTATTATTAACAAAAAAATATTATAAAAATAAACGTTCAAACTTGGAATGATTCCAATTATTGGATCCCTTACTATTTCAATCATAAATGCAAGTGGATTTAAATAAACATAATTCATTTTTTCTCCAAGCATCTCTTTATTCCACATAATTGGGGTAAGAAGAGTTAATGCTGATAATATAGATTGTATTAAAGGAACAAGATCTCTAAATCTAGTCGTAATTATTGAACAAATATAACTTATTAAAATGACATTTACTGAAAATATAATTAATCCGAAAAAATAAAATAATATATTTACAATATTAAAATTATAAAAAAATAAATACATAATGAGAATAATAAAAAAAAAGTGTAAATATAAAATCAGGTTTGTTGTAAAATTTCTAAGAATTAAAGATAAAGGAGAAATTGGTATATTTAATATAATATCTTTATATTGACCAGTCAAAATTTGACAAGCTGAGGCTATCGTATTGTTAAATAAAAAAAAAACAATAAACCCATTAAATATATATGGAAAGTAAACTTTTAAATCTAGTTTAAAAACGTATGACCAAACAAAGGCCATGATTGATAAGGTTATTATAGTTGCAATTACGTTCCAAATAGCACCTAAATAAGTTCTCTTATATTTGCTACGAATATCATTTAAAGATGGGTTTAACCAATTCTGCCAAGAATAAATGCTATCTTTTATTTGTAAGTTAAAAGAAATATAAAAATTATTTACTTTCATTTTACGATCACAATAATAATTGTTTATTACAATTGTTGAATGAATACATTTAATTTATAATAATACAACAAATTAAATAATAAATACAAATCGTAATTTAATAAAAAATTTATTATGAAAAAAGATTATTTTGATACAAATGTAATTAAAAAGCCGTGGGGAGTAGAATATGTTGTTTATCGAAATAAAAAAAATTTGAGTGTTACTTATTTAAGAATAAAACCAAATCAACAAACTTCTTTACATTGTCATTTTAAAAAAAAAACTGGTTTTATAATAGTTTCTGGTATCGCCAAAATACAATTGGGTCTTTATGAAAAATCAAGACAAAAATTTACCGCGCCTTCAAAATTGATGATAAGAACAGGATTATTTCATCAAATAAAAAATGTTGGTAAAAATGATTTAGAAGCTTTTGAATTTGAGAGTCCTGCAGACAAATTTGATTTAATAAGATTTCAAGATAGTTATGGGAGAACAAAAAAAGATTATGAGACGAGCAAAGTAAAAAAAACTAAAAAAAAGTACAATTTTTTTTCAAATAAAAATATTGAACATAAATTTAAAAAATGCACCATAAATGTAAGATATTATAAAAGCTTTGAAGAAATTCTAAAAAATACAACAAATTCAACAATTCATACTTTAATGGATGGCAACATAGTAAATGATCTTAACAGAAATGTTGTACCTCTAGGCGATATCGTCAAAAATGGTACGATTAAGAAACTAGCAGAAAAATTTAAAATTAAAAGTAAAGTAAAAATCTTTAGTCTAAATAATATATAAACATTATTCGTTTATATTATCGTCCAACTTTTGTCTCCAATGGTTTAGAGTTGACAACAAAATTTCATCAAAACTTATTTTAGGTTTCCATGATGTTAGTTTCTTAAATTTAGATACATCAGCTAATAAAAATGGAACTTTTGTTGGTCTTGTAAATTCTGAAACTTGAATAATTTTTACTTTTTTATTAATTTTTGAGAATTTAATTAATTTATTTAAACAATCTTTGAATGTAAAAATATTTTTTTTTGACTCTGTTCCTACCAGATAAAGTTCTCCTTTTTTACATAGTGTGATACATTTCCAATAAGCATCACAAACATCTTTAACATGTGTAAAATTTCTTAAATCTCCTGTATCACCAGTTTTGATAATTGGCCTCTGTAAACCTCTTTCAATTTTAGCTATCTGATAAGCATACCAAGATATTCCAAATACTTTTTCTCTTCTTGGTCCTTCATGATTAAAAGTCCTACATCTGTATACATTTAATCCATAAGATTTATAGTATACATAAGAGATCAAATCTTGAGCAATTTTAGAAACAGCATATGGATTAACAGGTTTTAATGTTGTTTCAGTAGTTATAGGCATTTCCTTTTTTGAAAGCTCTCCATATTCTTCTCCAGATCCAGGTATTAATATTTTTGTTTTTTTTGAAAAATTTTTTATAGCCTCCAGTAAATTTAAAGTGCCATTATAATTTACATTCATATATCTATTCGGATGTAACCATGAAGGTGAAACAAAGCTTTCAGCTGCGAAATGAAAGATCATGTCTGGTTTAACTCTTTTTATTAAGTTACTAACTGAAACATTATCTGTTAGATCACAATCAACAAAATTTAAGTATTTTTTAATATGCATTAAATTATCTAATTTAGATAAATGATATCTTTTTGTTACATATATTTTCTTTGTCAGTTTATTTTCTATTAAATAATCACAAAAATGTGAACCAACGAATCCTGTTGCTCCAGTGACTAAAATTTTTTTCATTTTATCTGAGAGTAATATTAAAATTAATTACGTTTATAATATTCTTGATCATTATACATGTCAAAAACATTTGCAATTTGTGGAGAAAAATGCTCACCTAATGGAGTTAAAACAATATTATTATCACTTATCTTTAACAAACCATCTTTCTCAAAATGTTTAAGTCTATTTAACTCTTTGTTAAAATAATCTTTAAATTCTTTTTTATACTTACTATTGAAGAAATTAAATTCAATATTGAAAAAAGTTCTTATATGTCTTATGACTTCTCTTCTAATAACATCGTCTTCACTTAATCTCATTCCTCTGTAGATTGGAAATTTATTTTCCTCTAAAGCTTTTCTATATAAAGGTTGCTCATAAAAGTTTTGAAAATAAAACTCATCATTTAAAACTCCATGTGCTGAACTTCCAACCGCAATAAAATTTGTTGCCTCTCCTTTTTGAGTTCCAAGAGAATTGTAAACGGCTTGTTTTTTTTTCATAGACTGAGCTAGAGGGTCATTTGGAAGAGAATAACTCTCAAAACCAGCTCTTTCATAACCAGATTTAATTAAAAGTTCACTTGCTTTTTGGAACACAGCTTTTCTATCATAAAAATCTAACATTGGTTCATTTCTGACCATCTTAATCATATACTTTCTAGTGCCAGGTTTATAATGAACATACATTGTCTGTAACTGAGTAGGTTTCAAATCAACAACATGTTTAATTGTTTCAGAAATGGTTTTAACACTCTGTCTAGGCAATCCAATCAACAAATCAAAATTTATTGCTGGAAAGAGTTTTCTCACTTTTTCCGTAAGAAGGTTATGAACTAAACTTGGAGGTTGTGGTCTATTTATTTCCTCTTGAACACCACTATCAAAATCTTGAATTCCAAAAGATAATCTATTTACTCCCATTTCATGGTAATAAATTAACCTTGCTTCATCTACTCTACGCGGATCTATCTCTACTGTGAAATCACCTAAATTATTAAAATCTATAAATTTTTTTAGTCTATTTATTAAATATGTAAATTCTTTTTCTCTATAATATGTGGGAGATCCTCCACCAAAATATATTTCTTTATAGTTAAAATTTATTTTATTCTTTGTTATAAAATCTTCATACAAATCCAATTCTTTAGAAAGATAATTGTATAAATAATCTTTAACTCTATCGTAATCCTTAGTTATTTCCTTGCTACACAAACAAAAATTACAAAGTTGCTCACAAAAAGGAGTGTGAACATAAAACAAAATTGGTTTTTGAGGGTTCTTTGGAAACCACTCTAAAATTGCATTTTTATAGTCTTCTTCAGAAAAAGTTTCTTTCCAAATACCTTTGGTTGGATATTCGGTATAATCATATACAAGATTTGCATGATATTTTTTTATTAGATTTGCATTCTCTAATACTTTTGCTGCTTCACTTATTTTGTAATCTTCTAATTCCATAAAATATATTCTAATTAATTAAACTTTTTTATAAATTTGTCTATTCTTTTTTCTTTAAAATCATTAAAATTTCACTTGAAAGTGAAATTTCCAAAATATTAAATAATTTAAATATTGGATAACAGAATACTCTTAAAAAAAATCTATAGATTAAAAATCTCGATAAATGAGTATCTAAATATTTATAATGAAATACATAAGGAAGATTTCTATTATAAATTACTTTAAATGAATTTTTTTCAAAGAGGAATTTAAGAGATTTTCTACTAAATAACTGTATATGTTGACCAATAACATACCACCATTTTTTTCTCAGTATTTTTGAATAAATCGAATCATAATCTCCAGTCCAAAGAACAACTAATCCACCTTTATGTAAATACTTTTTAATAATATTAATTTCTTTTAATGGGAATTCTAAGTGCTCAATTACCCCCATCATAACTATAATGTCAAATTTTTTATTACCAATTTTTTTTGATAAATTTTTTAATTCACAATTAAATATTTTTTGTTTGAGTTGTTTGCTAAATTTTGAGGCATAAATTGATAATTCAAGACCAGTACAATTATATCCTTTTTTTTCAGCTGAATATATAAAGTCACCCATACCAGAACCAATTTCTAAAATTTTTCCTTTTTTCTTAAATTTACCTAAAATATTAACTACTTTTGAATAAGTTAATCTTCGAAATGATGAGTTCTTAATATAATTATGATCAACTTTATCTATATAATACTTATACATATTAATTACTCTTGGTGATGCATAAACATGGTGACAATTTATACATTCAACATAAGCAAAAGTTTTATCTTGATTTTGATCACTATAATCATATCCAATAACGGGAATTTCATTTTTCTCTAAATTTGAAGAATATACTTTAATATTCTTTTTATTATTACAAACTGGGCAATTAAAATTTTTGTATTTTACTTTCATTATTTACAAAATTGATTTTTCATAATCGATTATGTACGGCGGTCTTTTAGTGGATATTTGATATAACCTAGCAACATATAATGATAAAATCGATAAATTAAAAATTATATAGATTGCATCTAAAATAATTAAGAAATTTGTGATTTTAAAAAAAAAAATTGTCAAAAGATTTAACCCCACAATAAAAGGTAAACCATAGCCAAATAATCTTAAGAAAAAGGTTGAGCTAGTTAGAAAACCAGTTATTGCAAACTCAAACATAGTTAAAATATTATACTTAGTTTGACCAGCAACTCTTTTTTCCCTTTTATAGTCTATACCAAATGTTTTTAATCCTAGAAAAGCTATTTCAGATCTAAAAAAAGTAAAAGTTGGGTTTATTTTAAGAATATTTTCCCTCACTCTTCGAGAAATTAAACAAAATTCTGCCATTTGATCGTTTATTTTGAAATCTGCAGTAAGACTCAAAATTCTATAAAAATTATCTCTCATTTTTTTAATCAACCAATTTTCTTGTCGATCAATTCTTTTTCCGTATACAACTTCGTAGCCTTTATTCCACTGAACTATAAATTCAACTATTAACTCTGGTGGATCCTCCAAATCAGTATCAATAACTATTGATGCATCCCCTGTAGAATGATTATAACCAGCAAGTAGAGATTTTTGATAACCAAAATTTCTTGAAAATGAAATAATTTTGAAAGTTATTTGTTCGTTATTTTTTTTTTTTAATAATAATTCTTTTAATTTCTCTAGTGAACCATCTGTACTTGAATTATTAACAAATATAATTTCAAAATGAATATCATTTAAAGAAGATATGACCTTGATCAATCTATCAAAAAACATCGGAATAGCATCTAATTCATTGTAAAAAGGACATATAATTGATATTTTTTTTTTATTCATGAAATTAAAATTAATTAAAATCAAAATAAATGAAATTTATAAGATTGTATATAATAAGTTTGTAGATAAAAGAGGTTCTTTTCAAAGATTATTTTGCAATAAAGATATTGAAAAACTTAAATTTAGTCTAAAACAAATTAATCTATCAAAAAATAAAACTAAAGGAACATTTAGAGGACTACACTATCAGTCAAAATTTAAAGAAAAAAAAATTATAAAAGTTTTAAAGGGTGAAGTAATATTCTATTTATTAAACATCAATTTAAATTCAAAAGACTATTTAAAAATGAAAAAAATTAAAATTTCTGAAAAAGATGATTTTCTTATCTATGTAACTAAGAATTATGCTACTGCATATTTTACACTAAAGAAAAACACAGAGATTTTATATTTCATGAGTAATTATTATTCACCTAAACATTCTAAGGGCATCAATTACAAAGACCCAAAAATAAAACTTAAATTACCATTCGAGCCAAAGGTAATTTCAAAAAAAGATAAAGAATGGAAAAATATAAAGTGAGTAAATTTATTTGCAGAGTATGTAAAAAAAGGGAGGGTAAAATTGTAATTGATCTGGGTAATCAACCTCTTGCAAATGCAATTATAAATAGAAAAAAAAAAGAAAAAGAATATCCACTTAAAGTATTTATTTGCTCTTCATGTAAAACATTGCAATTAACTAATATTGTAAATCCTAAAATTCTTTTTGATAAATATGTGTGGGTAACAGGAACTTCAAACACTACCAAGAGATATCTATTAAATCTTTCAAATTATATATCAAATAAATTTAATAAAGATAAAAATTTGAGAGTTCTAGAAGTTGCCAGTAATGATGGTTCTTTTTTAAAAATACTAAAAAAAAAATTTAACAATGTATATGGTGTCGAACCAGCAAAAAATATAGCGAAGTTAGCAAATAAAAATAAACTACTGACCTATAATTATTATTTTAATTTCAAAAATTCAAAAAAAATAAAAAAAAAAATTAACTCTAAATTAGATTTAATAATTTGTAGAAATGTAATTCCTCATATCAGCAATTTAAATACCGTTTTTAAAGCAGTAAATTATTTGTTAAAAAAAGATGGTAAACTAATTGTAGAGTTTCATTATGCTAAAAATATTCTTAGTAAAATGCAATTTGACTATATTTATCACGAGCATACTTACTATTTCACCATTAAGACGTTATCTGAGTATTTAAAAAAATACAATTTATTTGCAAATGATGTTGTAGAAAGCAAAATAAGTGGTGGATCTCTAGTTTTAACATTTTCCTATAAAAACAACCAGTCAAAAAAGTTAAAGAAAATGATTAATGTTGAAAATAAACATCGTATTAATTCTTATAATAAAATAAAAACAGTTAACCAAAAATTAGTTAAATATAAAAGAGACTTTAAAAAATTACTATATAGAAATAAAAATTATAAAATTGCTGGTTACGGCTCATCAGCTAGAAGTAATACATTGATTAACTTTCTAGAATTTAGTGAAGACAATTTAGATTGCATATTTGATAAAAATACACTTAAACACAATAAATTTACACCAGGTAAAAACTTAAAAATTTTAAAACCAATTAAAAAAGAAATAATAAAGTTTGATATTATTATAATTTTTGCATGGAATTTTTACGAAGAAATAAAAAACTACCTAAAAAATATTGGTTTTAAAGGAAGAATAGTAAAGACATTGCCAAAGTTAAAAATTGAAAAAATTTAAATTTTTTTAATTATAAATTGCTTAATTGCTCCTTTATTAACAGAAAAAGAAATTATTGTTAATATAAGACTAATAGGTCCAAGTAACAATATTTGAAATAAACCAATCAAAAATGATATTTTATTATTATAAAAATCAGACAATGATTTAAAAAATAAATTTTTGTTATTAAATAGTTTATTATTTAATGTTTGAAACCAGCCATAAAGTTCCCAAATTAAACCCGTACTTTTGTAATTTAATATTTTTAAGTTATTTTGCTTAGCATAATCAAAAAAAAAATTATCATCGAACAACTGAAGATGTCGCGGTACATCCAAATGAAACCAGTCACCTTTTCCAAATTGATATTGAAAACTATTCACTGAAGGAATATTTATAATTAAAAGACCATTTTTTTTTAGTTTTTTTTTTAAATAATTTTTAACAATTCTAAAATCAACTAAATGTTCAAGACTATTATTAAGTAAAATAAGGTCAAAAAAGTTATTCTCAAAATCATTAATTTTTTTATCTTTTATATTTAGATCTATTTCATTTTGATAATTAATTGAATTTTTTCTCTCTGTTCCAAATACTTTCCAACCATTAAGTTTAAAAATTTTTAATAAAAAACCATTTCCACAACCAATTTCAAGAATCGTTTTTTTTTTATTGTTTTTAAATAATTTGATAAATGATAGAGCTTTTTTTTTGTAGAAAACATTAAAAATAAATTTAATTAGTTGGTTGTAATCTCTGTAATTTTTAGGGTAAAATTTATCAATTTTAGATGGCCTAGGTATAGGAAAGTCTATATGGCATTTTTTGCATCTATAAATTTTAAATTTTTTTTTGCTGATAAAATCAGTAGATGAAAAAAGATAAATAATACTTTTAGAATAGCAATTAAAACATTTCATGTTATATGTTCTGCATTAATGAGTTTGAAATTATGATAATTACAAAAACACCATTAAGAGTAAGTTTTTTAGGTGGTGGAACTGATTTCCCAATATTCATAAACAATAACAATTTTGGATGTGTTATATCAACTACAATAGATAAATTTATATATATATCAATTAAAAAACACGGAGAATTATTTAACGAAAAAATTAGATTAAATTATTCAAATGCAGAAAATACAAACAACGTTCAAAAAATTAAAAATGACATTATAAGAGAAACACTTAAATTTTTAAAAATTAAAGAGAGAATATATATATCTACTGTTTCTGATATTCCTTCAAACAGTGGCTTAGGCTCATCAAGCTCTTTCTGTGTTGGTTTGTTAAAGGGGTTGTATAAATTTATAGGAAAAAAAGTAACTCCTTTAAAAATTGCAAGAGATGCATTTCACATAGAAAAAAACTTACTTGGTAAAAATGTTGGTTATCAAGATCACTATATTGCAGCATTAGGAGGCTTAAACTTTATAAAGTTTTATAAAAATAAAATTGTTAATAAAAAAATTACAGATACAAAAACAATTAATATACTGAATAATAGTTATTTATGTTTTGCCACAAACAAATATCGAAAAGCAGAAAGTATATTATCTGATCAAAATAGGAATTTTAAAATTAACGAATTAAATCTTAAAAATATTAAAAAACTGACACTAGAAGGAAATATTTTTTTAAGTAAAAAAAAATATAATGATTTTTTCTATAATATTAATAAATCATGGGAACAGAAAAAATTATTATCAAAAAAAATTTCCAATAAATCAATAGATAAAGCATATGATCTTTGTATAAAAAATAATGCTTTAGGTGGAAAGATTTCTGGCGCTGGTGGCGGTGGTTTCTTAAGTATATTTGCAAAAAAAAAGCATCATAAAAATATAATATCAGCAATGAAAAACATAGGCTACAAACATATTGCTATTAAACTAGAGAGTTGTGGTAGCAAGGTAATTAAATTTTAATGAAAATATTAATTACTGGTGCTAGTGGATTTATAGGTTCATATTTAATTAAAAAACTTAAAAAAAAAAATTTATTATTAACTTCAAAAAAAAATAAAAATTATATTTCAATTGATTTAATAAAAGAAAATTTTACTAAATTAGACTCACATAAAATTGATACTTGCATCCACTTAGCCTGGAGTGGAATACCAGATTATTCTAAAAAAAATAGCCAAAAAAATTATAATGCTTCTATAAAATTATTTAATTATTTATATAAAAGTGGATGTAAGAAAATTATTTCACTTGGATCTTGTTGGGAATATAATGAAGATTTTGGCAAAAAAAACGAAAATAGTTCTGACAAATCTCAAAATATATTCGGTCACTACAAAAAAAAACTTGCTAAAGATGGACTGAAATTATCGAAAAAATTTAATTCTGAATTTGTGTGGTTAAGAATTTTCTATGTTTATGGTGATAGGAAAAAAGGTCTTTTAAAAATCCTAAATGAAAATTATCAAAAAAAAACAAAAATCAATTTACTATATCCGTATAAATTTAATGATTTTATCTTTATTGATGATGTTGTTGATTTCATAAAAAAATCTATCAAATTAAAAAAAAATGGAATATTTAATGTAGGAACAGGCAAAAAAGTCAGTACACTTGATTTTTGTAATAAATTTTGTGAAATAAAGAAAATAAATCCTAATGAAATAATTAAATACGACATTAAGAAAAAAAAAGCTAATCATGGAATTTGGGCAGATATGAAAAAAAGCAAAAATCTATTTAATAAAAGAAAATTTTATTCCTTAAAACAAGGAATTTCAAAGTCATTAAAATATATAAATTGACTAAACAAGTAATAATTTTTGTTGGTGGTAAGGGAAATAGGTTGCGACCACTTACAAAAAATATGCCTAAACCATTAATTGAAATTAATAACAAACCATTTCTTTTTTATTTAATTCAACAACTAGAAAATTTTCAATTTACTGAAGTAATTCTGCTTACAGGGTATAAGTCTAGTAAATTTATAACTTTCAAAAATGATTATCAAAAATATTTCAATTTAAAAATCAATATCATTAAACAACCAGTACAGTGGCAAACTGCTAAAAGGCTTTTTCAAATAAAAAAAAAAATTAATAAATATTTTTATTTATTATATGGAGATAATTTAGTTAATTTAAATAAATGTTATTTTAGAAAAAAAATTAATAAGGTAATTATACAACATAAAACTTTAGCAAATGAAAAAGGTAATATTAAATTAAAAAAAAATTTTATTGATAAATATGATGAAAAAAGAATAAAAAATTATTCATTTGTTGAACTGGGATATTTTGGTTTTTATAAAAAAGATTTAAATAAATTTCTTATAAATAGGAATATTTCTTTTTCAAAAATTATTAAAGAATTTATAAATGAAGAAAAATTATTTTTTTTCAAAACAAGTGCAAAATATTGCAGTATAACTGACCAAAAAAGGTTAAACACAACAAAGGTATTAATTAAAAAATATTTTTAATGTTTGATTTTTTTTTTAAGTTTATTTTTAAGTAAATATTAAATAAAAATTTATTAAATATAATGGAAAAAATTAAAAAAAATAATTTTCTGAAGATTGCATCATTTATTTTTTTATTATCTGTATTTCTTTTTATTTGTTTAAATAAATTTAATAATGATCCTAGATTAAGTTATAAATATACTTATTATGCGATACCAATATCTATTTCAAATACTGTTGGTAACGATTATAGCTATACACAATTCGACAATATAAGAAAAAATATAATAAATGAAAGCCATGCTCTTGAGAGAGATGAGTTAAATCAATTAATAAATTTAAGTTTTACTCAACAACCAACTGGTGCTCATGCAGCTGCAGTGCCTGGAGCTGAAGATTTGGGACTAGTTGATTTTGTAACATATAGTTTTTTTTTATTTGGTAATGAGAAAGATAGTATTTTTAAATTCTATCTACTAATATTTATTACTTCTTTTTTAATTTTCTTTTTTCAATTTAAAAATAAGAATGAATTTTACTTATTCTCCATATCTTACTTAGGGGCATTAATTCTTTTTAATGAAAATTTTATCTGGCACCATCCTTCAGTTCCAACGGAGAGGTTTACTGACAATAGAAATTTTTCACTACTTGGAATAATACCTTACATGCACTTAAGTTTTTATCTTTTTTTTTGAGATTAAAAATAAAATAAGAAATATAGTATTACTTACATCTCAAATAATCATTTTAAATTTCATTATTTTTTGCCGATCATCAATAGTTTTAGAAGCAACAATTATACTAAGTTTAATTATCATTTTAATAATTTTAAAATATCTTAAATCTAACCAAAATTTTTCAAATTTTATTAAAGATTTTGATAATTCGTTTAAAGTAAACTTAAGTGTTCTACTTTTGTTTTGCTTAATTTTAATGCCAAATATTAACAAAATATTTTTAAAACATGTCTATTCAGAATTCACAGGAGAAAGACATCCAACCATTGTAATGTTAAGAGCTGGTTTGATGTTTGATAATCCAAAACTTAAAAAAAAATATGATTTTGTTTTTAATAATACTCAAATGAATATCGATTTAGCAATAAATGACTCTGGCTTAAAATTTTACAATGAATTTTATAATAAAAATAATAACAAAAAAGAAATTTTTTTTCCAAGTGGTGGAGTAAATATTGTCGAGCAGCGAAAAATGGAGATAAGTTTTATTATACATCTAATTTTAAATGATTCTTTAGAATTAATAAAAAATTTTGTTTACTACAAACCTTTAGCAATTTTTAACGCATTTAAGACTGAAATGCAAAATTATGAAACTGAAACTAATTTTTTAAAAGTCTTAGTCTTTATGACAATATTTTTTATATTCTTGCTTTTAAAAATTAAAATTATGATCTCGATTAAACTCTTCTTGCTAACAATTGCTCCTGTAACTATAAAAAATTTATTATTTTGGGGCCTTGCTCATGTTTATTTTTTTGATTTATTTATTATTTATATATGTGGAGGATTATTATTAATTTATATATTAACTTATTTGTTTAAAAAATTAATTATAAAAAAAATAATAAAGAATGACTCTATAGCTCATTGATTGATATAGGCTTAAAAATATTTGCTAACATTCAAAATTAACGTAATACCTATATACATATCTTTCAAAAAAACTTTTGTTTAAATTTTTTTTAATTTTAGAATATTCAATTCTCTTTGGTATAAATCTTCTTAATATTTTATGACTAATGCAATATCTTGTTGTTCCAACTGATGTTAAACTAAAAGATAGCCAAAAAATAATCCTATCATTTTGATTTTTAATTGATTTATGTAGGCCAAAATTATCTTCAGCAAATACTTTTCCTGCATTTCCGTGAACATCAATTTCTAAATCTTTTAATTCATCAAAAATTTTTTCAAAACCATAGCTATCTTTTGGTAAATTACATAAGTCATCTAATGTAGATAATATAATTCCATAATTTTCTTTTGCTATTACTTTTATTTTTTTGAACTTTGTTTCGGTAATTTTTTCTTTTAATGTGTAAGGATTGTGACTTCTTCTGATAAATGCATGTCCACCATCTTTAGGCTTTGTTTTTTTTAATAAAAAGAAAATGTTTAAAGTTTTGAAATCTTCATTATCCCTATGAAAAAGTTGAACACCCTTTTCACTTGTACTTTTAGTTGTTACATAAACATTAAAACTATTTAAAGTTGGTAAACAATTAAAATAACTACTGACAAAATTTTTTAAACTATCATTATTCAAAATCTTTTGGACTTCAGGAATTTCTAAAATTTTTCTTGTGTCAAAACAATAAAAATTGTTTTCTTGCATTTCATTTTTAAAAACTGGATTTCCTTCAGAATGATGTATTGTATGTCCTTTATATCTGGGTAATAAATCAAGGCTATTAGTAATGTTATCTACCTCAATCTTACTTAAATTGAGAAATTCCATATCGGTTATTCCCTCTTTATTTAATTCTATTAAATTTTTATTTATTAATTTGTCTTCTTTTGTCTCAAAATTTGAATATTTATTTAAAATATTTTTTATTAAATTATAGTTTCTCAATCTATCTTTAAAACTAATATTACTTAATAAATCTAAATTTCTATTTATATCTAACTCTTTTGGAATTTTGGAAAAATAAGTTTTGATAAAATTATTTACTTCAGGATCAAATTTAACATTATATTCTTTTTCGAATTTTTGATTTTTAAAATTCTGAGATAATATAAATTTAATATTTTTGAAAAAAGGATTTATATTCATTAAAGTACGATTTTTATTAATAATAATAAATAAATAATTTATATAAATATATAAATAATGAAATGTTAAAAAAAAAAATTACTATATCTTTATTACTATTAATACTTTATGCATTATTTCAATATATAGTTCAAATAAATTACTCTATTGAATACTTTAAAAATATTAATCCATCAGGCGACTCATATACTTACGAATTAGGTCATTATATATATTTTAATTTTATCAAAAATAACAATATATTAGATAGCATATTATATTTAATAAACGGTCAATGGTATTGGTCTCAAAGATTCTCAGTTTTAATTTCAAATTTTTTTTTAGTAAAAGAAACTTATAGTTTTAATTTTATTAATTATTTATCTTTTTTAATAGCAAGCTTTGTAATTTTTTATTTTCTTAATAATATTAATCAAAGTCTAAAGACTAACTTTTTGTTATCTTTGTTAATTTGGATTTTCCCAATTAATTATCATTTTTTTTATTATGGTTCACTTTTAAATTCTGGCCTGGATTCTATATTCATTGCTTATCTTTATTGTTTAATATTTTCGTTATTTTTACTTATTAATAATATTACAAAAAAAACTAATCAAATTATCTTTATTCTATCTTTTATTTTTTGCTTATCAAGTAGAGGTAATTCTCTTCCTATATTATTAACTGTCTCTCTAATACCTGGATTAATTTTGTTAATTAGACTCTATGATAAAAAAATTAAATTAGAAGATTTAATATTTATTGTTTGTTTGCCTTTAATTTTTAGTTTTTATTTTTATTATAAAAATATAAACAATATTTTTTCTTATTATGGAGATTTTAATTTTATAAAAAATCCATATTTTTTTGAATATTTTCTTATATTTTTAAGAAACATTCCTGGTATTTTTTTCTATTATCCTCACTCATTTGAGGTCGATTTAATGAAACAATTTAATTTGTATACTTTTGTTATATCTATGTTTTTTCACTTTATTTTTTTAGTTTCTATTTTTTA
>MDTB01163050.1_pt1 | contig 28466 bp, 33 predicted proteins | sample 811161 | NCBI WGS metagenome assembly MDTB01 (sample SAMN05326650, study PRJNA326480) | marine metagenome | isolation source: seawater | place: Mediterranean Sea | collected 2009
TAAGAAATAAATCAGTTGAACCCTCTTGAATTGTCCATGAACCAGATGTACCATCTACCTCATTTTTTCTTGTATGTGTATTATTTAAATTCAAGTCTCCTGTATATACATCTCTAAATACTTTAGAACTAGAACCTAAATCATAAGCGTCATTAGTGGCTGGAATAAGTGCTGTGCTTGTAACTGATAGCACATCTGAGTTTCCTACTTTAATGTCTATTTGATCGTCTGTATCTGCTGTAATTGAGCTGTCTCCATCTACATCTAATATTAGTTCGTTACCATTCATATCAACAGTGTTGCCATTAGCATCTAATGTTCCACCAAGTTGAGGTGTTGTATCGCTAACAACATTTGCTAAAAATCCTGAATCATTGGTAAACATACTAATGTTTCCAGATTTGTTGGTAAGCGTATCTGTTGAAGACGCAGTAAATGTAATATTAGAAGTAAGGGCAAATGTGCCTGTACCACCAGGAATTGTGTGTGTATTTACTGTACCTAAATTTGTTATGTTATTTGATTGTGCGTCTAATGCTCCGCCTAGTTGTGGTGTTGTGTCTTCTACGACATTCGCTATACTTCCTGAAGCTATTTCAGAAAATTTAGCTAGTCTTTCTCCACCAGCAGTAGAGCCATCATGCACTCTTAGTGTTTTTAAATCAGTATCAACAGTTACTTCTCTTACAGAACCTGTAAACGAGCCATGTGCAGATGTTGTACCTCCTCTTAATTGTAGTTTTTTAGCCATTATGTTATACCTCCAAAGTCTAGCTGTAAGTTAGTACCATCTATTGTACCAATGTTGCTCATGTTGTTATTTTGCCCATCTAATGCACCACCTAATTGTGGCGTAGAATCTTCTACAACATTAGCTATGCCAGCAGTTATACTAGCCCATGCACTACCATTGTAAAATTTTAATTGATTATCTGTTGAATTATATGCTAAATCACCCTCATCTAAACTAGATGTTGGATCGCTTGAACCTACTCTGTATCGTTCAGCAAAGCTATTAACTCCAGATATATTGGTAGCTACTGTATTTATATTTGTAACTGCACCAGCTACTGTAGAAATATTTGAATTAGCTCCAGCTACTGTTGTAATGTTTGAATTTGCTGACGCTACTGTATTAACATTTGATATTGCTCCAGCAACTGTACCAATATCTGTAGCGTCTCCAGCTACTGCTGTTACATTTGATGAAATGCCAGCTACTGTTGTTATGTTACCTGATATTCCAGCGACTGTATTTACATTGGCTATATCTGTAGCAACAGTATTTATGGTATTTCCAGAGCCAGTTGTTATTGCTCCTAAATCTCCTAAGTCTTCTGTAAATAATATTTGACCAGCCACTGCATTAATGTTTGTTGCATTGCCAGCAACTGATGTAACGTTTGTGCTGATACCAGCAACTGTAGCTACCTCAGTAGATACTCCAGCAACTGTTGATATGTCACTCGAGCTTAGTCCAGACAATGCAGTAATTTCACTGCTTTGATTAGCTACTGATGTTACATCGCTAGATATACCAGCAACTGTTGTAACATTAGCTTGAATTCCAGCTACTGTGTTTATATTAGATAAACCGCCTGCTACTGTATTAACATTGGAAATACTGCCACCAACATTATTTACATTGGTTATAGCTCCAGCTACAACTTCTATTTCTGATGATGTTTCATTTAGATCATCAGCTACAGTTTCTATTTCAGATACTGCCTCAGCTAAATCATTTGCTACAGCTACTACTTTAGTTATGTCCGCAGCGACTGTATTAACTGAGGTTATGTTTGTAGCTACTGTGTTAATGTTAGTAGCATTGCTAACCGCAGAATTTATGTTGCTAGCATTAGATACTGCTGCATTTATATTACTTGCATTTGATACTGCTGAATTTATGTTACTAGCATTAGATACTGCTGAGTTTATGTTACTTGCATTTCCAGCAACAGATGTAACATTGCTTGATATACCAGCGACTGTAGTTATATCAGATGCTATGCCAGCCAAGGTGTCAATGTTGGTTGTTGTGGATCCTAGCTCAAACGCATTTCCTGATGAATTAAATTTGATAATTCTGTTGGCGTTACTGCTCTCTGTGTTGTTATAGGGTAACTCCAGGGGCGTTGTTGCGTCTGTGTTTATTGGTAAAGTAAAAGCTCTGTCTACCCTTTCTGATAATTGTGAGATCAGCAAAGTTTGTGAGTTTAATTCGTTTTCAAGTGATGCTGCTGTAAGCGGTCCTCCAGACGTAAAAGCTGTGGTCCTGCTGATAGATCTATCACCTATGATTGTAACTAAAACCCCAGTGCCTGGCGTATTCCCAGTAGTCGTTGTAATGGATCCTGTGCCATCTGATCCGATAGTAACTGTATAGTGAGTGGTCAGCGTCTTTTTAGTGCCATCGAAGTAAACAGCTATATCTGCTGCTGCCTCTATAACAAAAGTAAAGGCAAAGCTCGTGGTCGAGTTGTTACCTGTATACTGTACTCGCCTGGTCGTACTGGTTATGGCGTTTAGTGCCATTGTTAGTTACCCTCCAATATATCTCTTAATGGTTCTATATTACGTTTATTTACTGTGTTATTCAAATATAATGCCTTTTCCTTAAGATCAGGATACATGATTGTTAGTAGCCTTTGAGGTCCATCTAGGGGGATAGTATCTAAATCTTCTAGGCTGCGTTGTTTTTGTGCAGACTTTCCAAGCGTGTGAAAGTTGGTCTGTCTACTGATCATCTTGCTCCTAGCTGTATCTGTAATATCATCATCATTCCCATATAAGAAATACTCTTCGCTTTTGATCAGGCTCCTTAGTCTGTCCTTATAAGTTTCTCCTGATGTGAAAAATTCGTAGTATTCTGGACTTAAAGCCGCAGCAGCCTCTATTTTTTGATCCTCGGATAACTCGCTAAAGTCTCCATTGATAAATCTAACAAAGCTATTTTTCTGATCAGAGTTAAGAGGAATCTTAAATCCTTGCATACTAATATAGTTTGGATGTCTTCTGGGCGGACTACCCAATCTTTCCATTTCGCCCATGACTCCTATAATGTCTATCATAGATGTCCATGAGCTAAATCCTTTTATGTCTCTTGCATTTGCTATCTCGTTTGCCCTTTTGTTGTTAAACATTAAAGGCAGAGAAGAAAAGTCATCTTCATTAAATAAACCAAAGTCTATTAGTTCTTGCCTGTTATAAGGTAGATCCCTACTAGCTATTGGTGAATAGGTAACAGCCCAGTCTCCACCTACTCTAGGATCGTTATACGCTTGTTCTCCCCAATAGTTTAATTTTCTTGGCAAAACTTTTCTGTCAATCTTTTTATCTATTTCGTTTTGAAAGTCTATTGCAAACTTCTCTAAAGAGGTTTCTCCTACGTTCCTGTCTTTTTCAGGAACCATATCGTAAGATCCATCTCCATTGTCTATAAAAATCATATCAACGCCTTCCTCGTTTTTCATTCTAAAAACAGCAGGTAACTCGCCAGATCTTGCTATAACGTTACCATCCTCGTCTTGATCAAATAATTGTTCAATGTTTGCTCCAAATCTGCCAGTAAATGGCACAAAGTTAGCTAAAGACTTAGCTCCCCACCTAACAAATTTATCTGTAGCCATTTGCTCTGACGTAAATATTTCAGTGAAGTCTGCTATATTTACAGCAAAAGAGCTATCTGCTATTTTTCCAAAAACATTAAAAGTGAATTTAACCATAGCCTCACCCAATGCTTTTTCATCATCTACTGATTCGATAAGCTGTGCTATTGCATAACCATTACTTAAGAAAATGCCTAATGGATCTAGTCTGTCTATCGCATAGGACTTGTCTTTGCCATCATGTAGTTCGCCCAGATATTTACCCTCTGGATCAATAGATCCCCAAGGAATAACAATGCTGTAGTCTTGTGGACCATTTCTTAATATTGACATTTTCCTGCTTGTTTGTGTATTCATGCCTTGTGGGCTACCGCCTTGCACGTATCCATTCATAGCTCCCATGATAAAAGGCAATGTTAGAAGATGCGAAGTAATCAAGTGTCCTTTAGCCATGTCTCTTTGTATTGGATCTGGCGATCTTAACATTTTGCCGAGTTTGCCAATATCTGCTCCTGCTAAAATTGCATTGATTCCAGGGGTTACTTCTAAACCTACTTTGGTTAAGTTATAAAGGGTGTTGAAAAATGGCACTAATACTTTTGCGAAACCTTCACCCAATGCTCCTGACACACCACCTCCTTTGTCTTCTTTTAAAAATCTATTTATAGACTGACCTATCTTATCCATAGGTCTTTGCAACACTGTCTCTCTTGCAACGTCCATGCTTTCGATTCTAATCTCTGGTGCTTGTTTACTAGGATCATTCATTATTTCATCCATCCTTTTGCTAAAATCTTTTGCTGGTAAAGCTCCAGATGCCACTTCTTCTGATACCTGTTTGTATGCGTAAGTATGTAGCTGGGATCTGTAAAAAATATATTTCATAAAATCATCCCCAGACTTCATCATCCTAGGGGCTATTCTGGTGCTAATATCTAGTATAGAATCTATGATCTGGAAAAAAGGTTCGTCTGCTAAATATTCTGGATTGTTTTCTAGCTTTTCTCTTACGCTTGATCCTGCTTTGCTTTTACCTAGAGTAAGTCTGTCTTTGTTTTTAATTGTATTGTAGACAATATTTCTTGTAGTAATTTTTCCCTGAGTTCCTCCATAAGGTATTTTAGAAAACGTATCAATAGATTTGCCAGTTAGAAGAGAAGATCCTCCTATTCGCAAGCCATCAAATATAGATGCTATATAACCATAATAACTTGATAATCCATTTTCAAAAGTAAGACCTCCTGTGTCTTTTCCCATAACCTTATTTCTAATAGATCCATAGCCTCCTCCCATTAATCTGCTCATGTGCCAAAAGTGTTGATACACAAGTCCTGCACCTAAATTAACAGATTGTGTCGTTACGCCATTTAGTAAGTTGTTGTAGTAAACCTGGTATAGCATTGACCTGGTTGTTGCTAGATTTATTTCTCTAGCCCCTTTAGCCGCCCTTGTAGGATCTCTATCTATAATTCCATATAGAGCCTCAAGTTTAGATTCTGTCATTTCTCTGCCTTCTGTTTTATCGAAGATGTCTTTTAGTGCTGCGTCTTCATCTCCTATATTATCTAGGGATCCCTTCATGGTTTTAAGTATTCTAAATGATCTACCAATCTCTGCCCTAGCTCCCATGATCTGGTTTGTTAAAGCACTGTAGGTTTGTGTCATTTGCATGGCAAAAATCTTTTCTCTATCACCAGCTCCATCTGACATAGCTTTTTTGAGAGACTTATGTAAGGCTACTCTGAATCTTTTTAAAAGTTCTATAGATCCATACATTTGCTCTACATTGTAGATATCTCCTATGTTTCTACGTAGTACATCGTCTATTTGTAAATTTAGCTCACCTGCTAAATCTTTGACTACCTTGTCTTTTAGAACGCCTTTTCTGTCTCCACGTCTACCCTTGATTCTAGCTTTTTCGTAGTATTTGCCTATAACCTCTATAACAGCATCTACCTCACCAGGATCTTTAACTTTATACCAAAGGCTGTTTTTGTATGAGTTGAAATCGTCAGGGAACAGTTCTTTTGGCAGATCTCCATTGTCCATTGCTTTGAGCAAGTTATTCATAAACTTAGGATCTAGCGTTTGCTCTATTGATTTCTCAGACTTGCCTATAATATCTTGTGATTTTTTTTGTGTTTGCACAGTTTTTTCTGTAGCACTATCCATCTCTGGAATATTTTTTGTCATCCAGGCACTTACTTTATCTGCTATTTCTTGTGAGTTGAAGTTACCAAATCTTGACATTATTGAAATACCTCTCTCATATTTATGTTTAGGCTGCCTTCTATTTCTCTTAGCTTAACAAGAGTCCTGCCATATACCCTAGTAATATATCTTTCTTGAGCAGGCGTAAATACATATACAGACATTAGTTTTTTAGCAGGACTATAATAAGCCTTATGCTGTTCGTCTAAAATGTCGTTAGCATATTTAGGTCTAAGTTGTAGCTCAGTGCTAATTCCTAAATCGTGCTTAATTTGTATATGTATTGATCTGAGTTCTGGTTTGTAATCTATCTCTAATACATTAAAGTTTTGTTGTATTTTAGATATAACGTTTTTTGCCTGTGTTGAAAACTCGACAGGATTATTAAATACCATTCTTTGACCTAGATAATCTCCTATTTCATTTGGTTTTTTATTTTGTCTTTTCAGCTTATCTTCCAGCCCTTGAGAATCTTTTACCCTAGATTCTATTTTTATATCTAAATCTGATGCTACGTTTTTTACTTTATCATCAAGGTTGTTTTGATTTTCCTTGGCTATTTTTAATATTTCATCTGTGGTATCATAGTCTTGTATGGAACGATTACTAATACCACCATCAGTTGTAGATGGATCAGTTGTTGGGTTATCCAAAGACTCAATGTCGTCTGTTCTTTGGGACGAAGGTACGTCTTCATTTAAGTCAGGTGATGGTCTCTTTACAGTTGCAGAGGTAGCTGACGCACCTCCAGCATCATCTAAACTCCTAGAATCTGTAGGATTAACGTCTGATAAGTTCGAGGTACTTGCAACATCTTCTCCTGATCTTACAGACTGAATATCTTTTCTAACTTTAGTTAGAGATTCCATGTCAGATCTAGCTGGATCTACTGTCCCTCTACTTTCAAGGAAATTGTCATAGAACGATTTTGTTCCCATGTTGTCTTGATTGACAGCTGTGTTCATGTGTTCTTTTGCTTTTGCTACAAACTCTGGAAATTGTGATGCTATTTTTACAGTAGCAAATATTGATGATATAACTGCTCCAATGAAAATGCCTTCTGCGGTTTGTTTACCTCTAGCTGCAAATTTTGCTTTTATGTCTTTTTCAAACTGATCAACCTCTTCTGGTCTACTATCTAAAGCCTGTATAAATTCATTGGCAACGCCCATTTCTACCAATACACTTGATAGATTTCCATGAGTAGGATCAAACATAAAATCTGCAACAGCACCAGCTGAGTAATGCCTGAATAAGTTACCTCCAGCTGTTGTTGCTTTTGTCATTTTCAAAAACGACACATAAGGAACCATAAACGAGAATATTCCAGATAAAACATTTCCTGTTGTAGACTGAGGAGCATCTACTAAATCTAGCTTATATGGCTCATAGCCTTCGCCTAAATCGTCAAGCTCCTGTCTTGTTAAATAATCAAATTCCCCATCGTTGTATACAAAAGCTCCTACACCAGTAAGTCTGTCTAGGTCTTCACCTAATACAAATATGTTATTAGCCGCTGACTGTATGCCATGCCCTATAGTTGTAAGAGCCTCTTCAACAAATCCATTTTCTTTTTCGTCAAATTCTATGGTTTCTGTTAAGATCTTAGCTGATTCATAGTTCCCATCTTTTACAGCAGTATTGACAAGATCTATGTTATCTTGCCTTTCTTTAGCTATTGATAAGTTTTCTGGTTTTTGCATATTGTTTTCATAATGCCTAAGCTGCACTGCTCGATCAATATGATCAGCTCCATCTAGGTTATCAACATGATTTCTACGATCCTGAACATTTACGTCTTTTTCTATCGGTCCTGGATATACATTTATTGGGGCTAGATCTATTGTTTCACTCATTATTGATCTCCAAATAATATTCTGTATCTTTCTTTTTCTGCCATAGGCACTACATCACTTGTCATTAATAAGTCTTGTATGGTGTCAGAGTTAAGTTCAAATACAAAATTATCTTTTTTGTAATATGTTCTGCCTAGCACAAATTTTATATTTGAAGTTTCTAGTAATTTTTTTTCTGCATTTATATCATCCATATTAAATACTTTTAACTTTTCTTGCTCTTCTGCAATGCTTTGTAGTATAGGCTCCCTTTCTTCTTCTGATGTAGCTTTTGCTAGTTTATTTCTTTGCTGTCTTATTTTCTCTGTTATGATTTCAAATCTTTTTAGTTCATCTGATTTTTCTTTACCAGATCCAGCAAGCGTATTAAATGTCTGTTTGTCTGTTGCAATGTTTTTTGTTTGTGAAAGATCATCAATTATTCTGCCAATATGGTTTGAATTAACATCTTGTGTACTAAAGTTAAAACCTTCTCCTTCAAGACCTAAGTGTAAATCGCTATATATTCCTCTTAATTCTTTTGTGTTGTCAGTCGATCCAAAATTGATGAATCCCATACCTCCTTCTGACTTTGTAATATGTTTCATACCTCTTTTGTATATATCATCATCTGTATAATCTCTTCCTCCTAGCTGGTAATTAATGGCACTTTCAATAATCTTTGCTTTTGATTTTCTAGTAAGTGATGAAGAATAAAGCATTTCACTGTAGTCTAACTCGCCATCTCTTGCTTGTTTCATGTATTCCATAAGGATTACAGCATCATCGCTAGGTCCTGAGTTTTTATCGAGCAATAATTCACGCAGGGGATCAGTAACTTTTTTGGCATCAAATGTTGGATAATCTCTTTCTAGTTGCTTTATTCTGGAAAAAATAACATCTTCTGTAGTTCTGTTTTGCTGTCCTTGATCTAAGTAATTAAAAATATCTGTTATAACAGTTTTTGATTCTTGTTTTAATAGATTAAGATTTTTCGAGTTTTCTTTTTCTGTAAGAGAATTAAGTTTTTCTGTTTCAAAAATAACTTGTTTATATATCTCGTCAGCTAGCTCGTTTCTTTGCTTTTCGCTAAAACCTAGTTGAGATATCGTGGTCTCTTTGTTGCCAAGTATTGTAGATCCATCTTGAGCCATCATGGGTTCGTAAAAATCTTTAGTTACATATTCGCCAGTCCTAATTGCTGATAGTTCTTTAACCAAGCCAGTTACGTCTCCATGCTCAAACTGGTTCGTAAACTTGTCAGCAAGATAATGATATTGGAATCTTGTTCTTGCGTACAAAAGCTCTTTGTTCATTTTTTCAGCACTAAATAAATTTGTTCTGGTAGGATCAGCACTGAATGATACTCCTGCTGCTATAAATTCTGTGGATGGTCCATGTTGTATGTAGTTACCAAAAGCACCATTTATAAATTTACCTACATTGATAGCCGATTGAGGACTATTTCTATATGTTTCAAACATACTCTCTATATGACCAGAATCTACGATATTTCTAAAAGACGTGCTTACAATGTCTTCTTGTTGTTTTGCATAATTAGCATATACATTTTTACTAGCTGCAAAAATCTTTTGATCAAAATCATATCTAAAATAATCAAACATAGCTGGGTTTTTTTCTTGTATTGATGACAATAACCCATCTCTAATGTCTGTTGTTTCTGCGTTAAAAGCATTGGGATCGTATTTGTTTTTTAAAAATGCTGTTTGTAGTTTTTGTTGAAACAAAGTATCTATCTGATACTTAGCGTTTTGTTGTGCCGCTTTGTAATAAGTCGTATCGTAATCTGTGGTTCCTCTTTGCGGTGCATCGTTAAATGTTAAACTTCCATCTTGCTCTTGCCTAAATGCTTGGTACTTTTCTGCGTCTTGTCCTGCTCTAAGTTGGCTCTCTTTCGATACTTGTTTTATAGCCACGTTTGTAAGCTGATTGATTCTGTTCGATAAATTACCAAACATCCTCTCTTCGCCTGTTCCAATCTGGACTCCAGGCACAGTTCTAAGCGATGCTCCTAATGGTTTATATTTTATATTTTTTACTGCCATTACCTAAATATACTCATAAATCCTTGATTAGCTGGCTGTATTGTTTGCCCTCTGCTATCCATCAATGTTCTGCCTGCTACATTACCGCCCTGGTTTCCAAGACCGCTGAATCCGCCTGCCTGATATATAGATGCTGATCCCATAGCCATTGTTGTAAGTGCGTTTGTCATCCCTTGTTTTTTGGCTATCCTTCCTTCATACCTTAACATCTCTGCCTGGTGTTGAGACATATCGAGTGCAATAGTTTGGTTATAGCCATTAATATTAAATTCCCTTATGCCTTTAGACTGTAAAGACAAACCAACCCCCAGCTTAGATCCAGAAAATGGATCAATAGATCCTGCTCCAGCATAAGCGTTTGCGTAAGACATCTGTTCAAGCATATTGTCTAAAATTTTTACTCCATCCATTTTGTGTTTTACCGCTTGACTCCTGCCTTGCAATTCTACTAATTCCGCTTGCCTATCAAGCCTGTCTTGTTGTGCTTTACCTTGCTGGTATTGCGAATATGCCGACATGGCTGTTAATGCTAATGCTGCGTATTGCATAATTTTCTCCTAAATGCTTACCTTATACTCTATTCCCAGCAAGAAAAAAAACAAAGGCTGGTCTAGCGTTATTGTTAGTTGCGTCTCTTCTGTGAATCCATTTACTGGCTGTATTGTTTTTATGCCTGTAAAAAACTCTACACCTGATCCGAGTTTTAAGTCTGTCAAATTTCTAAAAGTTAATACCTCGCCATCTACTGTGGCGGTTTGCGACAGATGTAATATTAAATTGACCTCTGTAATTTTTTTTAAAAATCCCTGGACATTGCCATTCGGTAGCTTTGTTTCTATCGGCAAGGTTTTTAGCCTTACTGGATATGGAATACCTACCTCTACATAAGTAGATGGTATAGCGTCCAAAGTAATTTGATTCGAGGCTACAGTTTGTTTTGACAAGGCAAGATCATCTCTTACTATGTCAGCATTAAATCCATCAATATGATCTAATCCTGTAGCGGTTGTGTTGCTGATAGCGTTACCTAAAACGCTAGAATATTGTTTAGCTGCATCTGTAGTAAAGTCTTCATCAAACTTTTCTAAATAATAATTAGATTCGGTTCCTAAAGAAAACTGAGTAACAGCTAATCTTGTAGGATCTGCTGACGTAACAGTTAAGTTTTCATAACCGCTGACAGCTCTTGTAACTGTAACAGTGTTTGTCGAGACAGACGCACTGAAGTTAGGATCAGCATCTATCAAGGTTTTTAGGTTTGTAGCTGTAGCATTGTTGCTAGTTTCTACTACAAATTCACTAGATCCTGCTGTGCCTGTTACAGCTGTAAAAGTGGATTCGGTGCCATCTGGCTGCTGCAATATAATAGGTGAATTGTTTGAAATGTTTGCATAATCGGTAACTGTAATAGTGCAAGATGCAAAGTTACTTGCAGGTCTTTTTACGACTACATATATTTCGTCAAAATCTACACAAGTAGAAACAAAAGATCCTGCTGTGTTCCATAGAGTAGGAGCTACCACTTTTTGATCACGCAAAAAAGGGTAACACGCAATAGTTCCATCGCTGTTTATAATAATTAATTTGTCAGAATCGTTTGTGTTTACTTGCCTTCTTAATGTCATGTCTACAGGATCATTAAGTAAATGAGATGAAAACAAAGAAAAGTTTATAGATTTGTAGTTTACATCTGTGTCAGCAAATAAATATTCTCTAAGCTGCTTGCCTTGTTTTTGTATAAAGTATGTAGCGTTTTCAGTTGCCAATGGTTTTATCTGTTTTGCTCCTACCCTGGTTGTGCTTTTAAAAACAATGTTTGTAGGCTGAATTGGATCTAGGTTTCCTTGTGGGACAAAAAACTCACCACCAGTCGTAAAGATTAATAAATCTCTATTAGATAATATGGCTGTAATCGCATTAACCTGGTCGGTACTTATTGTTGCCTCTAGCCCTTCGTCTGCTAGTTGCTGCCCTGGATTGAAGTTAAAAAAATCAGATACATTAGATCCCCAAATTGTAGATGGTCTGTTTTTGGATCCGCCAAAATATAACCTGCCTTCATGGAAAGTAGATGATCTAGGATAGCCATAAGTGCTGGACCAAACGTCTACGTAGCCACTTTCTAGCTCCCAGTCTCCATTTGCTACTGCATTGGTGTTAGCAAATGGTATTTCAACAAAAGCCTCAACAGTCGTGCTGGTTAAAAATTTAATTACTCTTGCTCTCCCAAAACCATTTTCTGCATTTATGTACTGATTAACGTATGAAGAGCTTGCTACTGCACTACTAAAAGTCAAAGTAACATTTCCATCTATAGCACTTGGCGTTAAAGTTCCTGCTGGATTTGATGTGCTTAAGCTAAAAGCGTATTTAGGAATAAAACCAAAAGATATGTTAGCTACAGTCCAGGTTGTATGGTTTGCTCCCCTTGTAATAGATACAGGGTTCATGTCCTCTTGTGTTATTATCATTGTGTCAGCTGATTGTGAAAAATATAACTCACTAATATTTGTTGAAGATATGCCTGTAGAAGACAAATCTAAATAATCATTTCCTGATCCATTAATATTGGTTTGCAAAACTCCTAATTTATATATATATAATCTGTTGTTTGAGAACAAGAATACGTATTGTTGTGTCGTAGAAAATTCAAAATTGACAAGCCTTACTCCATTTTGTGGAGCAGCCGCACCTGGGATTGTGCCGATATATTCTAGTCCTGGTCTTCTTTCTATCGGACCTTGTGGCAAACACAAAAAGTTAGTTAGCTCGTCTGCTGCCGCAAAATACTGATCGAGATCAACACGCCCTCTTAGCAGAGGATCAAACTCACCTGCTGTAAAGTTAGATTGTAATCTTATAATGTTTTCGTTATCTGCCATTATCTCATGTTGGTTAGTACATAATCTGTTATAACATTAGGCGGCTGTCCTTGTGCGTCTATTTGAGTTGCTACCCTGAAGTAGCCTCCACGCCCTTGATCAATCGGATTACCCAAAGCTGTTTTTTTCCAGTAATCAGCTTTTGTTGTTTGATCTGTTAAAGGTTCCGCTAGGTGCCAGGCAGCCTGGTATACTAATAAAGTTATAAAATAAGAAGGCATAGCGTCTTCTTGCACATCATATACGTAATCAACAAAGACAGTTTCTGCATCAGTTAATATTTTTTTCTCGTAGACATCAAATCTCAATTCGGATCTAGCTCCGACTTCGCCACTAAAAAATACAGCGTTAGGTAAACCGCTTATGCTGTCGCTTGGCATTGAATATTGATAAGTCCATTCGTTATTTGGTGTAGCTGAGTCTCTGGCAAGTTCTACTTTTTTAAGAGCAAACTTCCAGGGATACATGGATAGGGTGTGATTTTTAACAAACTCGTAGACACCATCGGCAATAGACGATTTCTTTGATCCATCAGAAAATGAGGTGATTGTATCTACCCCCAACAGTCTAATGGCATTGTTTACTGTTGATAAACTTGTATCGCCAGCTGCCATAATATCTCCAAAGTGATCCCCCTGTACCTCTACAGAGGGATCGTTTATTTAGTGATTAATCACTATCTGTTGCACTAATAGCTGTACCATCACCAATATCGACAACGCCAGAGGCGTTGCTTACTACTGGGTGAAAGCTAAATGTAGCAGTTCCACCAGTTGAGGCGAAAACATAAATAAGATCACCGACCTTTAAAAGATCAGATGCACTATTGAAATATCCACTAGCGTCTATCGCTGTTTTTGCATCAGTTGATGTGTAGCTCCATACTTGAGGAGCATTTCCTGCTTTTGCTTGACCGCCTATTGGCTGTAAGCCTGTACTTGAATATGCCATGATTTACTCCTCCTATTCTTCGCAAGTTATTTTTACAATGCCTTCGTCATCAATAGCGATAGCACCTGCTGAGAACATGCTATTTACCAAGAAAGATGTTTTTTCTGGTACATAGTTAATCTCAGTTTTGATTCCCATACCTTCTGCCATACCGCAAGAATCTTTATGGAACGCAAAAATAGTTCTGTCGCTTGATGATAGAGGCAAGCCGCCTTCGTCTCGATCTCCAATCTGTATGATTCTGAAACCAAGCATACTAGCCACTTCTCCATTCAATAACGCTTTTACAGCGAAATCGTTAGAGATTGCTCTTTCATCGCCTAATAACCCACTCAAACTGTTGGCATGAATGACTAAGCATCTGTCCTCAGCTGGTACGTTTTTAGCGTCTAACGCTTTTTTAGCAGCAATGATCTTACCAACATTAAGGTTACTAGCAGTAGCAGAACCAGAGGTTACAACTGTTTTAGCAACTGTTGAAGGTGAAGATGCTGCGTCTAAAGCATCAATGATTAATTGATCTTGTCTTCTGGAAATCGCTTTACTGACTACCTGAACAAGCTCCTGTCTTTCGTCAAAATTAACTTTTGCTTGATGGAATATATCGCTATATTCAGCAGCGTTGAAGTCTGACATTGTTGCTGTAACTTGTGAATAAGTTACATTTAATGGTGTTACGTCTGTTTGCGGAATACGTACTGTAGCAGCTCCTTTACCTATTTTTGGAAACTTCACAGTATTTGAACCTGATCCAGATCTTAAACGTACAGTATCACGTAGCTTTGATTCGCCTTGATATGCTTGTTTTACTTCTTGATCAAACAGGGTAACAAAAGCATTGGTTATACCTTGTGCCATAATTTAGTTACTCCTATATTGTTAATTACTTATTTTCTGTGTAGTTGTCTTAGATAAGGCTACAGCTAACTTTATTAACTGAGGTCCTAAAAGGATTGTCTCTTATGGGTAAGAATAAACTATGAGTATTTGTAATGCAACACTAAGGTTGCACTACATTGATAACATCTAAATATTTTCAGCTACCCTGTGTAGCATGAATTATTTAATAGTTTAACCTGGTTTATATTCGCCTGGGTATCTTTTTTCAAACATTTTTTCTGTTTCAGCCCTGAAACTAGGATCAGTTTTGTATTGAGGACTCGCTACTCTAGCCTTAAGCTCTTCGTCTGAGATCCCTAGATCAGCATTTGCCTCAACAACAGGTATGTTTTTTTCGCCATAGTAATTAAATACTTTATTGAAAACCCTGACACCAAGGGCTGTATTGCCCATATATTTAAACTCTTCGTACTCTTCGTCTGATAGTACGCCTTTCGAGTGCAAATTAGCTCCCAGCCTTCCTGTGTTCTTAAGAAGTTCATCTGCTTTTGGTCCGAGTATTTCCATTTGCTCTTGATTGTTTGACTCTATACGATCAAGTTCTACATCAGTAGTTGATAACACTTTTGAAACCAAATCTTTGACCATAGCTTGTGGGGCGTTATATTGTTTTGCAACATCCAAAAGGGTTCCCAAAACAGGATCATCTTTTTCTACTTTACCCTCTATGATGTTTTCTAGCTGATAATTGCCATCTTTTGGAGCTTTATGCTCCCCCATAGAAAACTGTTTGCTCATTTCCCCATAGCTCTTAACTAACTTTTCTATTTGCGGACCTTCTTCTTCATCCCAAAACTTTTCTGGGAAATACTCAGGTCTTTCAAATTCAACGTTCTCTGGATCTATATCATCCTCTTCTCGGTGCGACATAGGTTCTGGTTCTGCGGTCTGATCTTGATCGTCTAGTTTTACCGAATCTAATAAAAGACCTTCGCCTTGTTCTTCTGTTTCACGTGAAACGTTCTCTTGTTGGTTGTCGTTCTCTGTTGCTGCCTCTGCCATAGTTGCCTCCTATTGCTTGGTTGTAGCTCTATTTATTCTTTTCAAGATTTCTCTCACTAAGCTGTTTTGTCCTTCCCTTACATATCCATAACTTGGATCTGATCCAGGAAACCATGATGGACTCTCAAGTGTTTTAACAATTAAGTAATCCAAAACCTTTTTACCCTCTGGAGTTGTAAAAACTTTAGCACATAAAATGTCAAGCTCCAGATCTTGTTTTGAAACATTCGTATTACTTTCGTAAAAATTAAGACCATCCCAGCCATTTTCTGAATAATCTATATCATTGCTCATTCGTCATCTCCTGTTCTGGCTGACCTTGAGGCTGACCTTCTGGCTGTTGCATTTGCTGCTGCATTTGAGCTGCCTGCATCATCTGTTGAGCCATAGCCTCTCTTTCTTGTGGCGTTGTCCTAAGCTCTGTAGGCACACCTAGTTTGTCAGCAATATAGTCAGCTGCTCTGTCGATATTGACCGCCATTTGTCCAGATGGACCTAGCTGCCCAGCTATCTGAATAAACTGCATAGCTGTTTGTACCTCTTCATTAGACGCTGCTACAGCTAATGGACTTGTTGGTTGTACGCTTACCTCTAATCCATTTATCTTTAAAGGCAGAGAAATCAGACCTTTGTCGTCCATAACAGATAATGTCCTGGACACTATTGGTAGTACAGCCTCTGATATCAGTCTACCGAAAGCTGATCCTAGGTTTTGAGACAATTCTTTCATTCTTTCTACTATCTCTGTAGCTGATCTAGCAGACATATTGTCAGGCGGCAGACTCTCGTCTAATAATATTTTCTTAATATTTATCCTGAGATCGTTGATAACTAACTGACTTAAATTTACGTCCCCAGATCTAGCCAAAGGGGTGAGTGATGGACCTTGGGGACCAGCGTTCCTAGCAACAGGAATGATAGCTCCTGGTGCAATTCTCACTGTGTTCGGGTTTAAAACGCCATCATCGCTTGCGGTGTATACGCCAGCAATGTTAATACTTGCATTTTTTAATAATAATTCTACTGTCTTATTTAGACTCTTAATGTCAGGCATTGCTGTCAGTAGAGGACCTCTACCATAGATTTCGCCAGCTACTTTCATGTATCTGCTGACTATCCAGGGCATGGTTTTATAAGATCTTTCTACAATTTTTTCAGAAGTTTTTTTGTAAATAACGCAATATTTATATTGATCTGTAGCTGGATCTAGCATGGTTGCCTCAACAAATTCTGTAAAATCTTCTGGTTTTCTATCTATTTTTTGCTGTAGATCTTGTGGTATTTTTGCATCTTCAAACTGCCTTGTAATTACTGAGTTCTTGAGTCTGAGCTTTCTATATACGTTGTCAATCTCCCCATAAGGTCCCTCGTCAAAAGATATCAAATACTGTGGCACAGCTATAAAATTGATTGGTTTATCGTCTGATTTGCCAGGAAGTATTAGCATACACGCTGTTCCTACGCACAGATCTAATAAAAATTCACCAATAGCAACGTCAAAATTAGTCTGTCTTAGAACAGAAAACATAGTTTCGTTCATCTTGTCTAACGCTAACTGAACCTCTAATTTTCTGTCTTCTGGGATTTCTCCTCCAGGATTGAGTTTCACCCAGTTTTTATAAGGCGGAAACAATGCCGATTGAATCCTGTTTGCAAACCTCATAGTAGAGTGAATAGCTGTAGAATCGAAAACCTTTGATGTTTTTCTTTGCCCAGGTACATTGCCCTCATAGTATCCATCGTATAGATTTCTTTGAGGTAAGGCGTACTCGTAGCACTCCTCGTACATATCTCTCCAAAGACTTTTTCTTGATTCAGCCTTTTTATAAAGATGCAATATTTGTCTTGCGTCCACTAAGAACCTTTTTTGCCTCTTTTCTTAGGTTTCTTAGCTGGATTTCTAGGGTACCCCATTATGTTCTAGGGTTCCTGCCATACCCAAGGGTGTTGGTGGTTTCAAATTCCACTCCAGTTGCCCCTCTTTCTCCCAGCAACATTCTTTGTCCGCCTGTAGTTCTTGCTCTGCTTTTACGAGCTATTTCTAGTTTTTTCCTAGATTCTTGTGCATCAGCTGCTTGTTCCGCCCTACTAACAGTATCTTCTGTTTTTTTTGGTGGTGGTGGAGCTGAAGGTCTACTAAATATTCCGCCCATTTTTGATATCTCCTAGCACTCTGCTAAACATTATGTAATCGTTTTGAGTAGGACCAAACTTACGCATTGTCCCCTCTTCTACAAACTCCATTGTTCTGATCCATTTGTCAGCAATTTCGTTTGTTACGTCAATGGTAACTTGTATTCTATGTAATTGAAACAAAGAAAAAGCATTATCAAAAAACAGTTTGGTAGCCTTATGGAAAGGTAATGCGAATGAAATTGATGATCTAAGCTCTAAACTAGGAATCAACCATGCCTCAGCTGTCCCAGGAAACATTTTTACAAGACCAAAACACACTATAGGTTTGTTGTCTATAAAGGCTGTAAAAGATGAATTTTTTATAGAGTTCTCATAAAGATAATCCTCGTAGTTGGGAATCTGATTGAAATAGTCTTTTTCGTGTTTCGGCAAACTTATGGTCCACAAGTCTTTCCTTTGGTAAAAGTCTACCTTTTTGTTTGTGTCAGACAGCTGCATCTCATCGTTAAGTACCTTGAGCATATCCATTAGAAGATCTCGAAATCAGTTTTTGCCACAGCGTCTTTTACGAAATATGGGTTTACTCCGCCCCTAATTAGCCTGGTATGCTCCCCTCCACCTAACAAACAATAACCTAAAGCATCCCCAACGTGGGAATGTTGATTTTTGTTTGGAGCATCTCTGTACCTTTCTTGCCCAGATATTTGTACCCTTTTAAAATGGTACCCACCTGCCAGACTTTTTCGCACCTTAGTGCATTTTGTATCTACCAAAAATCCTGGTTTATGGCTAATTAGCCTGGTCATAGGACCTGCTACAGCCTCACGTCTTGATTTGAAGTCGTTGGTAGCAGTAGGTCTAGCAACAATTCCTAGAGTCTTTAGGTGATCAAAAGCTGTGGTTTCATAGATCTGGTCTCTAGCTACACCAGCTGGATCGCCCCATACTTGAAAATCAAACTTAGGAAACCGCATCTCCATCTCGCCTTTCAGTAAATGACCGAATCTTTCTAGCCCCATCTCGAATGTAACCAGCTCATGCAAAACGTGCCAAGCACCGCTTGTCTGTCTTTGTGCAAACACAGCAGCTGGCGTAAGCCCAAAATCCAGCCCTATAATGATTGGTAGTCCTTTTTCAGGTTCTAGCCCTTCTGCTGACATCGTTGTATCTTCGTATTCGTGCCAAACAGGTTTTCCTTCCTGGACGAAAGTATATTTGCCTTGGGCATAACACTTGATCCAGTCTCTGGTTTTACCAGCTAAGATCTGAGAGTAATAGCCAGATGGCAGATTATCTATATTCTCAGCTTTTCTGTTCTCTTTCCACCAATGCCCTGCTGAAAAGATATAACCATTAGCCTCTGGCATATCAGGTAGTTCTTCTTTTTCTGCTTGTAGTACACCTGATGGTTGTTCAAAAAATTTCCAACCAAACTTGCCTTTGGGCAGAGTTTCTTTTTTAGATGTAACATACCACCAATGATCATCTTCCATGGGGTTTGTGTCCATCCATACGCCACGCCAGGTAGGACCGCCATCAGCCTTGCTAGGATATCTTCCAACCCTGTGTGTCAGCCCATCAATGACTTGTTTTGGCAGCTCCCTTGCCTCGTTTACCCAAGCACCAGTAAGCTCTAATGACAGCAGCTTTCTTACGTCTTTGGGTTGATCAAGAGCTAAGAATATAACCTCGCAGTCAATTCCTGCTGCACCCTCTCTTGAGGGTAACCTAATGTGGTGTGAAATCGGAGGAGACCATCGCATAGGTCCCCAAGTGTTTTCTGGGAATATCTCTTGCCAAGTCTTGATCGTTGTTGTTCTTAGCTCTGGGTATGAGTTTCTAACGATAACAAAACGTGAATATTTGATCCCATCTTTGGGTGATGGTTTTTGCTTGACTGCTCGCATAAAGATCTCAGCAGCACAAGCGTATGACTTGCCTGATCCTACAGGACCTACAACGCCTCTTACAAACGAGTTGTCCTGGAGAAACTTATAGATCGTAGGCGATTTTTTAAAATTAAATTTAAGATCATGACTCATCTTCTTTGACCTCAATGACATCTGGTCCTTGGATCTGGATGCCAATGACAGAAGGTTTGTCGCTTTCTGATTCTGGCTGATCGAGTAATCCAGCAGCTTTGGCTACAGTCTGTAGGGACCTGATCTTGTCGTGCATCTCAATCTCAAGATTCTCGCCATCTTTGCCAGACACTTTGATTTTTTTTATAGATCTCAATGCCGCCTCTGGAATATTTGCTGGATCTTTGAGGAACACTTTGCCGCCCTGCCAGTCCAGGACATCAGTGATATTGCTGGTAGAAATATTAACCAGCTCCTGGGCTACAGCGTCTTTGTTGTGATCTATAATTTCGGATCGTTTGATCCTTTTTTGGATCATCTTCACGCCACCATATTTGACTACAGGGTTTGATTTATCTGTCTTCTGTCTTCCCATCTATATCCTCAAATATTCTTTCAAAAATGTCTGATCTTATTTCATCAATCTTTTTTTTACCTGACAACATAGCACGTAATTTGTTTTGAGGTACACCGCACAACCTATGAAGTTCCTCAACGCTGACTCTGTGTTTCAAACAAAGCTGCTGCAAAATCGAAAAGTGCATTAGAAGTTATCTTTTTGGTAGGGTTCCTTAACCTTGATACTTAGATACTCACCTTTGTCTCCTTGGTTTCTAAAACAATCAAGATCATACTCTCCAGGCTCTAGTGTAACAGGCTCTGTTATCTTAAATTTCTTAAAAGAATAAGGGGGTGCGTTTTCGTTGGTGGTGTCATTTTTATACGCTATCAGGCTCAAATAAACTTTCTCTCTTTCTTTTGGCATAAAAACCTCTCTAAACTAGCGGCTGGATTGAATTGTGGGAAACAAGGCAACCGCTAGTCATGTTATATACAAAAAAGGAAAATATGAATGAATCAAAAACCTTTTGGTTGATTCTACGACTTTTTGTTACGTTTTGCAAAATTTCTTGCCGATGCTACTGATCTGAATCCCCATCTTCTGAGGGCTAAAGCCTTACGTGTTGGTCTACCTTTGGAGTCTTTCATGCCTCCACGCATCCCAGCAAACCTAGCAGCAAACGATACACGTCTTGGATTCTTGCCTGATTTGACTGGTGCTTTGAGATTCGATCCTTCCTTGCGTTTAAAAAAAGCACGCCCTGCTGCGTTCAATCCGCCTTTAGGGTTTTGGTATTTCTTGGCTACCATTACGCAAATGTACTCACGTTAGTTGGTTTCCCGCCTACTCCTTGTCTGACTTTTCTTTTTCTAGCCACAGCTGATTTGATCTGGGACTTGGTCATGCTTGCCGCCTTACTAGCTGGGACACACTTTGGATAGCCTCTCTTAGATCCTTTCGCAGATGATCTACCGCATTTTTGAAACTTTCCATTTTTTTTCTTAGCCCCAATATCCACCCAGTTTTCTCTGAACCAGTTGGTCAGACCACCAGGTTTAGCCACGTCTGTAGCCTCCCCCTTTCTTTTTGTAGGTCCTAACTAGCCAAGCGTTAGCGTATGCTGAGGGATAGACATCAAACTTCTGTTTAGCTTGAGACTTAACTGAGGCATACAGCCCAGGATTAGTTGGAATATTTCTTGTTTTTGCCATTTTTCTTCTTGATCACGCCTTTAGCGATCAATACGTCTTTCATTGTTACCTTCCCATCTTTGCTTAGATCAGGAAAATTCTTCTTCTTCATCTTCATTTGCCTACCTCCTTCATTGCTAGTTTGTGTGCTTGACCAAAAGTCTTGCCCTTTTTCATTACTTTACGCATCAATGCCATATGTTTAGGGCTATGATGGACAGCATGTTTCATTAACTGATCTTGCTGTTTCTTTTTTATTTCCATGGATTTATTATTATCTACCCAGCTGTGTTTGTAAACAACCAATACGAGGCTCTCAGATGCCTTAAAACGCCCTTTTAAGTAATTCTGAGCAGCAATGTAGCAAACTTTCTAAAAAATAGGGAAAAAATTGTGTGAGAGACCTCTACGTACCCCTTCCCCCACCCCCTCATAGGGTATCTTTTTTGTGCAGGTGCCTGTGGATTTGTGCAGGTTTACAAGATCTAAACGTTCCTTTTGCTCTTGTATTTCAATATGCTCCCCAATCTCTGGATCTTATCCTTGGTCTTATTGCTCCTTGTCTGCTTGATCAGCCAGGGTTTGTAGAAGTTGATATGCTTTGGTACATCCTTCATGGGTTCACGCTCTCTAAACCATAGCAATGCCTCCTTCATCTTGTTTAGCGTTTGATCATCTACGATTAATCCTTCCTTCAAGATCCAATCCTTTACGACCAGGATCTGTCTGTGATCATAGCTGATGTCTTTGGCATAGATCTGATTCACTGCCTTGCACATGATCTGCATTGTTTGTTTTGCTTTACTTTCCCAATTAATATTATTATTAACGTTAATTGAATCGTTACGTGCTACCCCTGATGTTGCCAAAGGGGCTACCTGTGTGTTGCCATTCCCCTTTCTTCCCCCTTCTACTTGTGCTACCTGGGGGTTTCCTTTCCCTAGCTTATCCCCAGAGTTATCCACAGTCTTGTCCAGGGTTTGTTTAGCAATCTCTTGCTCAATGATTGGTATGTCATGTTTAGCCAATGACGTATTCTTACATGCCTGGGATTCAGATGTATTCTTATCATAAACTACAAAGTAGCTGTTACCCCTCTGTCCTCTGAATTGCTTGCGAGCATACTTAACGTAGCCCCATTCAATGAGACGTTTGATGTACCTCGATATTGCTTGCCTGGATACATTGAGATCTTTAGCAAGGGACAGTTGGTTTGGAAAACATATTCCCCTGGGATCTGTGTATGCACACAATGCAGCTAAGACGAATAGTGCCTGGCGGTGCTGTTGTAGTTTTGGATCTTTGTACGCCCTGATTGGTAAATGTATATATAATCTTAGATCATTCTTTTTTTTAGCCATATGTTATCTCCCACAATTTAGAAAACCATAGCATGAAAATAAATGAGGTTGCAAATATTGTTTACAAAACGTTCTCATTATATTACTATTTAAACGTGGGAGGCAAAACAATGAAAAGAAAAACATACAAAGAGAGAGCAATGGATCATTACGATGCCAAGTTCTTTCCAAGATATGAAAAGATCTTAATCAAATATGGTCTTGATCAAGACAAGATTGATTCAATTATAGATGATGAAAGATCAAAAATTAACCAGATCATAGACAGTTACGCACCAAAAAGCCCTGGCGGATGTAGTTATTCCACCGAGGCACAGGTTGTTAGCAGAGAAAATGATTACACACCATACGCTGAGTTTAGAATAGGGTTGTTCAAGGCAGAGGATAGTTTGGAAATACAAATAATTGCTTTCGATGATGTTGAACGCATTGACTTTGAAGGAAGTCAGTATCCAAAGGTTGAGTATTTGATCAACAAAAACCTATGGGCTACTGACGTAGACTGGAGAGACAGGATCCATGAGACATTGGTTGAGTATGATCCTGACAAAATGAGTTACGCTGTTACCGATGATGAGTGGATTAATGAGATCAAGGACAGAAGATTGAACAGGATCTTAAATAAAGCTGCATAAACATTCTTGTTTTATTCTCATAGTATGTTATATTGGCATTGTGGGAAAAAAAGAAAATCAAAAAAACAGGGCTAAGAAGGAGGCAAGATGATAGCTACAATAGCAATGATAATAATTATGAGTACGTTAATAATGACAGAACCTGATCCAATTTATTTAGAAATCAGGATCAAAGAGGGAGGTAAACAGTGATAAGAGCAAAAGAAATATTAGAGTTCAGTGATTATGTTTCTGGTTACTACGACCAGGAGACAGGGTTATACAAAATACCTGGAGCTAACAAAGAGATGATCAATCAAGCGATTGACAAATATATTGACTACTTGGACAGTGAAGAGAACAAATGGGGTTTGACATGGGGTGGCGGTGATTCGATAGATCGTGAGAGGACTAGGGGTATCCTGAGAGATCTCATTGATGAGAGACAAGATGATATCGAAAATAAATACATGAAACCTAAGATTAAAAGGATCTTATAAAGTTCTTGTTTTATTCTTATTAGTTGCTATAATCAAGGTGTGGGAAAAAGAAATCAACAAAACAAAGGAGACAAAATGGCAAAACAATTAAGTAGCCAGGCTCAAGTTGCTAAGATCCTGAAACAAAAAGCGAAGGAGTTAGGACTTGAGGCTAGATCTTACAGTCAGTCGTTCTCAGGGGGCGACAGCGTTACAATCAAGATATTATCAGGCACTGACGATAGTTATGCGAAACTCAAAGAGTACAGCAGACAATATCAGTATGGACATTTTGATGGGATGATTGATCTTTACGAGATATCAAATAGAAGAGACGACATACCGCAAACTAAATACTTGTTTGTTAATGATGAAAGACTAGAAAAGATCATTGATGATAACTACCAGGGACCAAAAAATAGTTTCTATAGTTTAAGGTTTACAGAGAACGATGAGAACGTTGGTCAGTACAAATTCTTTCAAAGATTGAGAGAGATCGCTGGTGAAAACTGGGCATACTATGCAGCTGACATGATCAGAGACATAGACAGCAAGGGAGTTGTTGGTTATTTACTTCAAGGCTGGGATTTAAAAATCTACAAACAGTCTTGATTTGTTCTCGATTAATTCTTATAATGAAATTGTGGGAGACAAAATGAAAAACAAAAAACAAACAAAGATCATTGAGCATTGGAGTTTCATTGACCACGAAGAGCAGGCTCAATGGTTTATTGACAACATACAAAGGCTGGCTGATCAGGGACTCAAGTCCAAAGCGATTGGTCTTAAATTTATTATATACAAAAGCGAGGAAATAAATGAGTAAAACAATAAACGTCAAACTTTATCACAATAACTTTGGTGATGTAGACAAATACATTGGTGAGATACCAGTGAAAATCAAAGAACGTGAATCAGGTAAGCTCAAGGCACCTGATGATCTGATTACTATTCTTGAGGCTGTGTACGCCAGGACTCAAAACATAGAGGATTCATGGGGTAAGAGATATGGACTGGGTGATCAGAGATCTACTTCAGTTCAAGATTACATGATCATCGAGGGAGGCAAATGGTATGTGGCTGACATTGGATTCTCTCAGGATCCAGTAGATTTCATGGGTAGACCAATTAAGGAGGTAAGTTAATGACAAAATATGCGTTATATCAATGTGCAACAGTAGAAAATCCAGTGGTCGTTTTCAAAGATAGAAGTGGCTACTGGGATCCAGCCAGTTATTTTTATGGGTTTGGATCTAGGATTAAAGTTAATGTAGACAAATACAACGAGCAGATCCTGGGACTTGATAAGGGCGAGGTCGATCAGATCTTCTTTTCATCATTCAAAAGTACAGGACCTAAACCAAGGGACGAAGAGATTATAGCTTTCATCAGACAGTTCCAGGACGAGGGTTTCAAATGTGCGAAACTTGAGAAGGAGGCATCTTGATGTACGTGGGTTATGTCAGGGTATCGACAAACAAACAAGGAATTCAGGGATATGGGATCTCGGATCAAGAGCAGATCATCCAGCGTTACGTTGGCGATCAGCCCCTGGTCAAGATCTTCAAAGAGCAAGAGTCAGGATCCAGCAGATCCAGACCTGAGCTGCTCAAGGCTATTGATCTGTGCAAGAAGGAAGGACATACCCTGGTGATTGCTAGGGTAGACAGACTTGCAAGGAACGTAGCCTTTACTGCGTCTCTTATGGACAGCGGTGTTAAGTTCGTAGCCTGTGATAATCCAGGCATGGACAAACTTACGATCCATATCTTTGCAGCTATTGCTGAAAAATATTTAGATGATTTGCGTAGAAACACTAAGGCAGCCCTGGCACAGGCTAAAAAACGTGGCGTGAAGTTAGGTAATCCTAACATCAAACAGGTATCCAGACTTGGATCCAAGGCACAGCAAACCAATGCTGTTGCTTTTGCTGATCAGATCAAACCAATTATTGACGAGATCAAACAAGTAGGGAAAGTAAAAACATTAACAGGCATAGCAAATGCACTCAATGCTAGAGGAATCAAGTCCAGGACTAATAAGATCTGGTATCCATCTAGTGTAAGAAATGTATTGGCAGCCTAGGAGAAAATAAATGGGAAAATTTATAGGAATATATGACGAAAAATACGAGAGCAAAAGGTTTGTAAATACTGACAAGATCATATCTTTTCATGTGGTGAAATACCCAGAAAAGGAGGGAGAGTGTCCTTACAAACTGGTGATTAGATATGGCGTTGATGGCGGATCCGAGGGCGAGATCGGTGGTGATCTGGACTTTAACTTTAAAGAAGAGAAGACTGCAAACGATGTAGTTACAAACATCTTGTTAAAACATGGTGATCTATGAAAGTTACAGACGATACTAAGTACGTAACCTGTTCTAGGCTACCCTCTTTGTTTTGTATGCAGCATCCAATGGCACAGACCAGGAACCAGTATCTCGCTGAGGTTATGTCAAAGCGTGATGGATCTTGGATTGAGCCAGAGCAAAATCCTCATGCAAAGATTACAGATGACATAGAGGATATGATGCGTAACATTCTGTTCAGAGATTATCCTGGTTTATCACTTGATCCAAAATGGGACAGAAACAAACCCATCGTTTCAGATCAGTGTCCGCTTGGAGCATCTTGTGATGACATCATGGACACAGATGGACCAGTAACATTTACTGATCCTAATGGAGATGAGTTTACTTTTGAGGGCAAAGTCATTGTTGAATACAAATCAACAGTTATTACTTCAACCGATCTACCTCTATATCAAGGACCTCTACAAGTCCTAGGACAGATGTTATGCACAGGAATAAAACAAGCGTTGATCATGCGTTGGAATAAAAGAACAGCCAAGATCGAGTATTTTCCTATGACCTGGCATGAGTCTACTATTAAAGAAATTGCTAGCTTGGCGATTGATTTTTGGCAGAGAGTGGAAGGTAAACTTGATGATCCTTGGTATGATCCTAGCGGCAATGAAGATCTACAGCTTTTGTATGGACACCCATCGCAAGACTCAGTAGATCTGGATGAGGATGTTGATTTCAAACAGGCTCTGATTGATTACAAAAAGGCGGATGAAACCATAAAGATCAACCAAGAGATCAAAGACAATGCACAATTCATTATGCAAAAGTCTATGAAAAATGCAACGACTGCGACAGCTGCTGGTCATGTTATATCCTGGGGTACCAGGAAGTTCAAGGCACAGCCAGAAAAGGTAGTACCAGCAAAAGATGCGTATGAGATAAGATCTAAATCAATCAAGGTGAGGGAGATAAATGATAAAAAAGAAAATTAAAAGATTGTGGAATGGACTTGCTGATATTCCAGATGAAGATATCAGAAAGTACATCAACAAAAACGAAACCCTGGAAATCACAGTAGCTGAAAAGCCAGGAGAAAAAATGATAATTAGTATTGATCAGATGAAAGATCAGTTGATCAAGTCAAAAAAAAATAAACTGCTCAAGGGTAGATACAGACTTGTAAACTTCTATTGGAAACCTGTCGATACTAGACAACAGGAGCTGTTATGAGTAAAGAAATAAAAGAGGCAGACATGGGATCTATGGCATGGTGCGAGACTGTATCAAAGACCAACCTATGTCCAGCACAATACAAAGGTAAACCAGCTGAGATAATGATTGCTTGTCAAATGGGCAAGGATCTAGGACTAACACCATTTCAATCTATCCAAAACATTGCAGTGATCAATGGCAAGGCTAGCATTTATGGCGATGCACTGATCTCGATGTGTAGAAAACACCCAGAGTTTGAGGACATCAAAGAGTATTTCGAGGGCGATCAACAAAACAGGACCGCAGTATGTGAGGTTAAAAGGAATGGACAGTCCTGGTACAAGTCTACTTTCAGTAAGAAAGATGCGGCTACAGCTGGGCTGTTAGACAAGCCTGGTCCCTGGAGGACTTATCCAGATCGTATGCTCAAACTAAGAGCCAGAGGGTTTGCACTGCGAGATGTATTTGCTGATGCTTTTGGCGGAGTGATCAGCCGAGAGGAGGCTGAGGACTACCCAAAAAATAACGAAAGAAAGGTGGTGAACCCAATGGACAGTATTGAAAAAATAGAAACACCTGTAATAGATCATATAGATCAGCAAGAAACACCCCAAAATGAGCCTTCTACAGCCCCTAACGAGGATGTTTTAGGTGAAGAAGACATGGATGTTTACACTGTATTTAAGATCAATGGCAAATCTGACAAGGTCAAAGGTCATGTAAGATACGCTAACGAGATGATTGATATCCTAAATGCAATTTATCATTCTCATAAATCCAAGGATCAAAAGGTTGGTTTTCTCAACAAGATCTTTGAGATCAATGACGAGGGTTTAACTAGACTCATGGATGGCAATGGACTGGCACATGATAATCTTTCCAAGTTGCAACAAAGATATATTGTGGAGCTGGATCAATGAGCAACCTTACCAGAAGACAGCAAGAGGTTTTGTCTAAATTCAAAGGATACATCAGTGCAAATGGTGGTACGCCAACGCAAAAACAGTTGGCGATCTTATGTAATACAACAGAATCTAATGTAAACAGGATGCTTAATGAGTTAGTACAAAAAAAATTTTTAAGAAAAACTGATAGCCTTTGTTGGCATCGCTACGAGTTATTTGTCGATTAAAAATATAAATATTATAGCCAGCAGATACGCTACGAAAAAAGCGACAGGTAAGTAAAATTCTGCTGGCACAACCTATCGAGCCAGAGGGTTATCTGATCTAGCTTTCATCTCATCAATAACAGTCTTCAAAACTTTTATTTCAGCAGCATTGATCA
>MDTB01026515.1_pt1 | contig 28459 bp, 27 predicted proteins | sample 811161 | NCBI WGS metagenome assembly MDTB01 (sample SAMN05326650, study PRJNA326480) | marine metagenome | isolation source: seawater | place: Mediterranean Sea | collected 2009
ATTAACTTGCCCGAGTGGTGGAATTGGTAGACACAAGGGACTTAAAATCCCTCGATAGAAATATCGTGCCGGTTCAAGTCCGGCCTCGGGTACCATATAAATTTATGATATGAAAGAATGGCTCGTTGCTAGTTACAAAACTAAGGAAGTAGATAAATTAGAAATAAATTTAAAAAATCAAAAGTTTGAATACTATCTGCCAATAATATTTCTAGAGAAATTTAATACAAAGTTAAAAAAGGAATACATGTTCCCTGGATATATCTTCGTAAAATCAAATATGACAAACTATAATGCTTTAAAATACACAAAAGGAATAAAAAAAATTCTTAAATTTGGTAAAAATATCCCAACTTTAAATAAAGAAGATATCGACTTAATAAAAAAAATAGAATCTGAGTCTTTAAATAAACCCATTTCAACTAGATATAGAATTGGTCAAGAAATAATTATTAAGGAAGGAAGTCTTAAAGGAAATTTAGTTAAGATTTGTTCATTACCAGTTGCTAAAAGAATTGATATTCTAATTCATTTTCTTGGATCAAAAAGAAAGATAAACATTGCATTAGAAGACCTATCAATTTGATACCCAAAATGCTTGAAAAAAAAACATATTTAATATATGGTTCAATTATTGAACGGTATATATTTATCCATATAACCGTGCGGTAGCTATATAAACATATTGAAAAATAGTCCTCATAAAAAAATCTCTGAAGATAATCTTAAAATCATGCAAATGATAGAAGAGGACGGAAGTATTTCTCAAAGACAAATATCAAATAAGCTTGGCTTAAGTCTTGGTAAAATAAATTACTGCATATCAGCATTAAGAGATATCGGTTTTGTAAAAGTTAAAAACTTTACTGATTCAAATAATAAATTAAGATATTTATATTTTTTGACACCATTGGGAATTCAAGAAAAAACAATAGCCACTATTAATTTTATAGAAAAGAAAAAACAAGAGTACGATATACTATTAAGAGATATTGAAAAAATTAATGACAAATAATATGCATGATATAAACAGTCCACAAACATCAAACATACATGCTAGTGAAATAGATTTACTAGAAATATTCTCAGTGCTTTGGGAGGGTAAAATTAAAATTATTTTTATAACTTTATTATTTGCAATATTCTCAGTGTTCTATGCTCTATCTGTGCCCAATCAATACAAAGCAACAGCATTGCTAGCATCAACTCAAGCTGAGTCATCTGGTCTTTCAGGAGCGCTGGGACAATTGGGTGGATTAGCCTCTTTAGCTGGAGTTAATGTAAACAGTGGTGGTGGCAGTGAGACTGATAAGGCTAAAGCTATAATGATATCTTGGAATTTCATTGAAGGCTTTATAAAAAACAATAATCTAGAAGTTGCACTAGTCGCTGCTGAGGGCTGGGATAAAGAGCGTAATCAATTGCAAATAAATGAAGAGATATACGACATAAAAAACAAAACATGGCTAGTAGACAAACCAAGTAGCTGGTCTTTATTTAAATCTTTTTCAAGCAGTTTAAGTGTATCAGAGACTAATTCAGGTTTTTTATCTGTTGCAATAGAACATTACTCTCCGTATGTAGCTAAGCAATGGTTGGATCTATATGTCAATGAGATAAATAAATATATGCAAGAACTTCAAGTAATCAAGGTAAATAATAATATTAATTATCTTCAAGAGCAGATAAGCACAACATCTATTGCAGAAATGCAAGAAGTTTTTTACTCAATTATTGAGGAACAAATTAAAAATAAAATGCTAGCTGAAGCAAGTCCAAATTATGCTTTTGTTCCGGTAAGCGCAAGTATGCTACCAGAAGAAAAATCTCAGCCAAAACGTGCAATAATTTGCATTTCAATTACATTGATTGGTGGAATCTTTTCAGTATTAATTGTCCTCATAATGCACTATTTAAGAAGAACCGATTAATTTTAGCTTTCATAAATAAAGTCAAACCACTTAAATATAACCAGATATTTTCAGTTATCAATGAATGATGATCAACATATGATAATACTTAGATTTTTAAGATGAACCAAAAAATAACAGTTGTTGGATCTGGATATGTTGGAATGTCACTTGCTGTTTTGCTTGCCCAACATAACGATGTACGTGTGTTCGATATATCAATTGATAGAGTAGAAAAAATTAATAATCGCGAATCAGTCATAGATGATTTAGAAATAAAAAAATATCTTTCAAAAAAATTTTTATCTTTATCAGCTACAATTGATAAAAAAATTGCTTATAAGAATGCAAATATAATAATTGTCGCAACTCCCACTGACTATGATACAGACAAAGATTGCTTTGATACTAAATCTGTGGAGAGTGTAATAAGTGACATAATAGCTATCAATCCTCATGCCATAGTTATAATTAAGTCCACTGTTCCTATTGGTTATACTGCAAATCTAAAAAAATTATTAAATTTTGATAATATTTTATTTTCACCCGAATTTTTAAGAGAAGGAAAATCGCTTTATGACAATCTTTATCCATCAAGGATTGTTGTTGGTGAGCAATCTAAACGCGCTAAGGAATTTGCAGATTTATTAATTCAAGGCGCAATTAAAAAAGATATCGATGTAATATTTATGGATTCAAATGAAGCTGAAGCCGTAAAACTTTTTTCAAATACTTATTTAGCCATGCGCGTGTCGTATTTTAATGAATTAGATTCTTATGCTGAGTCAAATAAATTAGACTCAAAAAAACTAATTCAAGGTATAAGTTTAGATCGAAGAATTGGTAACCATTATAATAATCCGTCTTTTGGTTACGGTGGCTATTGTTTGCCAAAAGATACTAAGCAATTAAAAGCTAATTACAAAAATGTACCTAATAGCTTGATAAGTGCAATCGTAGAATCAAATTCAATACGCAAAGATTTTATAACCGACTCAATTATTAAAAAAAAACCCAATGTTGTTGGCATACATCGATTAATTATGAAAAATAAATCTGACAACTATAGAGCATCATCGATTCAGGGAATTATGAAGCGTTTGAAAGAAAAAGGTATTAATATCTTAGTGTATGAACCAATGCTAGAAGGTTCTAGTTTTTATGGATCAGAAGTAATCTTAGACTTAAATGAGTTTAAAAAGCTTTCTGATCTTATTATTACTAATCGTATGGACGAATGCTTAACAGATGTTAGAAATAAAGTTTATACAAGAGATTTGTTCAATACTGATTAAGGAGTACATATGAAGGTATTAGTAACTGGCTCAGCGGGTTTTATTGGATCAGCTCTCTCAATTAAATTACTTAATAGGGGAGATGAGGTTATTGGTATTGATAATCATAATAATTATTATGACCCAAAACTAAAAGAATCTCGGCTAGCTCGCCATCTTGATAATAAAAATTACACCCATATTCGTATGAATATTGAAGATGATATGGAAGTAAAAAAATTGTTTCAGGAACATAAATTTGATGGTGTAGTTAACTTAGCTGCACAAGCTGGCGTTCGATATTCGCTAGAAAATCCTCATGCTTATATAAATACAAATATAGTTGGATTTGGTCACATTTTAGAAGGTTGTCGCCATAATAATGTAAAACATCTTGTATATGCATCTAGTAGTTCAGTTTATGGTGCTAATACCAGTATGCCATTTTCAATACATGATAATGTTGATCATCCATTAAGTCTTTATGCGGCTAGTAAAAAAGCTAATGAATTAATGGCCCATACCTACAGTCATTTATACGGATTACCAACAACAGGATTACGTTTTTTTACTGTTTATGGGCCGTGGGGTCGTCCTGACATGGCTCTTTTTATGTTCACAAAGGCGATCCTAGAGGGCAAAAAAATTCCTGTATATAATTATGGAAATCATAAAAGAGACTTTACCTATATTGATGATATTGTTGAAGGAGTGATTAGAGTTCTCGATCATCCAGCTGAATCTAACCCTGAATGGACTGGAGACAAACCCGATTCTGGAACTTCTATGTCACCATGGCGTGTTTACAATATTGGCAACAATTCACCAGTTGAATTATTAGATTATATTGAAGCCATCGAAGATGCATTACAATTAAAGGCCATAAAAGAGCTTTTACCCATCCAGCCAGGCGATGTTCCAGACACTTATGCGGATGTGGACGACCTTGTAAGAGATTTTAATTACAAACCTTCAATGAGTATTAAAAAAGGAGTTAAAAACTTCGTAGAATGGTACAAGGAATATAATGACCTATGATTAAAAAACAAGATTTTAAAATAGCAATTATTGGACTGGGTTATGTGGGTCTCCCTCTAGCTGTAGAATTTGGTAAGAAGTTTAAAACTGTTGGATTTGATATAAATGAAATTCGAATAAAAGAATTATTGAATGGTGAAGACTCTACGCTGGAGGTCAGCAAAAATCAGCTAATGAATTCAAAAAATCTAATTTTTTCTTCCAAAACTGAAGATATACAACAATGCAATATTTTTATTGTTACAGTTCCAACACCGATAGATATCCATAAAAACCCTGATCTGACTCCATTAATTGCTGCAAGCAAGACTGTGGGAGCTATTCTCAAAAAAGATGACATAGTGATTTATGAATCTACAGTCTATCCAGGAGCCACAGAAGAAGTATGTGTCCCGATTCTTGAAAAACAATCAAACCTCGTATTCAATAAAGATTTTTATTGTGGATATTCTCCTGAAAGAATAAATCCTGGCGACAAAGAACATAGCGTAACAACTATTAAAAAAGTAACATCAGGTTCAACTCCTGCCGTCTCTAACAAGGTAGATGATCTTTATCAAACTATTATTACTGCAGGCACTCATAAAGCTGGCAGTATTAAAATTGCTGAAGCTGCAAAAGTAATCGAAAATACGCAGAGGGATATCAATATAGCTTTAATCAATGAGCTAGCTATGATCTTCGAAAAACTTGATATTGATACTGAAAAAGTGTTAGAGGCAGCTGGAACTAAATGGAATTTTTTGCCTTTTCGACCTGGACTTGTTGGTGGACATTGTATTGGGATAGATCCATATTATCTAACTCATAAAGCCATGGAAGTAGGCTATCATCCCGAAATTATTCTCGCTGGAAGACGCATAAATGATAATATGGGCACATATGTTGTTGATCAGGTCTGTAAATTAATGATCAAGAAACGCATACATATAGATGACTCCAATATTCTTATTATGGGTCTAACTTTCAAAGAGAATTGCCCTGATTTACGAAATTCAAAAATAATTGATTTGATCAAGGGATTTAAATATTTTAATTCTAATGTTGATGTTTATGATCCATGGGCAGATAGAGACGAGGCTTTGAAAGAATATGATGTCGAACTAATAGAAAAGCCTAAAGTAGGAAAATATGATGCTATTGTTCTCGCAGTAAGCCATGAACAATATAAAAAAATCAATATAGAACAGCTCAGGGCATATGGAAAAAATGAACATGTAATTTATGATATCAAGTGCATATTTCCTCAAGATCAGGTTGACGGAAGGTTATAGTAACTAATCATTAAAAACATTTTTAAAATTTCTTTGATAGGAGTTTATTTCTTATAATGAAAATTCTTGTTACTGGTGGCGCAGGATTTATTGGTTCTGCAGTTATCAGAGAAACTATTAACAATACCAAACATAGCATTGTGAATGTGGATAATCTTTCTTATTCAGGAAATTTAGAGTCATTATCTTCTATAGATAAAAATGAAAGATATTCTTTTGAACATGCAGATATATGTAATAGAGCTGCTATTAAAAGTATTATTATTAAGTATCAGCCTGATATTATTATGCATTTAGCTGCAGAATCTCATGTCGACAGATCTATTAATGGACCAGAAGAATTTATTCAAACAAACATTGTTGGAACCTTTTCTTTGCTTCAAGAGGCTTTGTTATATTGGCAAGAATTAAGTGGAGCTAAACGTGTTTCTTTTAGGTTTCACCATATTTCTACTGATGAAGTTTATGGTGATCTGGCATTTTCAGATAAAATGTTCACTGAAGACAGTCATTATGCTCCAAGCTCTCCTTATTCAGCTTCAAAAGCAGCATCAGATCATCTGGTTCGTGCTTGGAATAGAACATTTGGATTACCCACAATAATTACAAATTGTTCAAATAATTATGGACCATTTCAGTTTCCTGAAAAGTTAATTCCTCTTACTATTTTAAATGCTCTTAATGGCAAGTCGATACCTATATATGGAAAAGGTGATCAGGTGCGAGATTGGCTTTATGTAGAGGATCATGCAAGAGCATTACTAAAAGTGGCATTAGAAGCTGATATCGGAGAGACATATAATATAGGCGGACATAATCAACTAAGTAATATAGATCTAGTAAATTCTTTATGTGCTATTTTGGATGATGAAGTTGAATGCTATCCTGATGGGGTCAAAAGATTCAGTGAACTTATTAATTTTGTTGATGATAGACCAGGTCATGATATCAAGTATGCTATAGATGCTAGCAAAATTAAGAGCGATCTTAACTGGATCCCTGAGGAAAGCTTTGAATCTGGACTTCGTAAAACTATTATTTGGTACCTAGAAAATAAAGAATGGGCTCTGCGCTTGATAGATAGAGATAAAAAACAACAAAAAGATTCGTTGAGGGTAAACAAATGAAGGGTATTATTCTAGCAGGCGGTTCAGGTACGAGACTTTATCCTGTTACACAAAGCATATCTAAACAGCTTCTTCCGGTTTATGACAAGCCAATGATCTATTATCCTCTAAGCACTTTAATGTTGGCAGGCATACAAGAAATTTTAGTAATATCAACACCAGAAGATACTCCAAGATTTAACCAATTACTCGGTGATGGAAAACAGTGGGGTATTAATTTAGAGTATGCAGTTCAAAATAAACCTGAAGGTTTAGCCCAAGCTTTTATTATCGGTGAAGAATTTATAAATGGCCAACCTTGCGTATTGATACTTGGCGACAATTTATTCTTTGGAAATGAATTGCAAACAATGCTTCATAAGACTACTTCTCGAAATGAATCAGGAGCAACTGTATTTGCATATCCTGTTAGCGATCCTCAGCGATATGGAGTTGTTGATTTTGATGGGGACAAGGTGATTGGTATTGAAGAAAAACCGGTCAATCCAAAATCTCAGTTTGCAGTGACAGGACTATATTTCTATGATGACAGAATTAGTGAGGTTGCAAAGACCATTAAACCATCGACGAGGGGAGAACTCGAAATAACAAGTATTAATCAGTGGTATCTCGAGCAAGGTAATCTAAATGTTGAATTGATGGGGCGAGGGATGGCCTGGCTTGATACAGGTACCTTTGAGTCAATATTAGAGGCTGGCCAATTCGTTCATACAATTGAAAAGAGACAAGGATTGAAAATTGCGTGTTTGGAAGAAATAGCGTGGCGTAACGAGTGGATTAATGATGATCAGCTAAAACATCTATCCTATGAGCTTCGCAAATCTGATCATGGAGCATATTTAATGCGACTACTTGATAACAAAAAAAATGCTTAAGGTACCATTTACAGTACCATCAAGAACACCTGATGATTTTGATCTAATTTCATCTGCTATTAATAGTGGCGAGATAACAGGCGACGGACCTTACACTAAAAAAGCCCAATTATTACTTCAGAAACAACTTAATAATGAAAGCGGAAAAGTATTGCTTACAACTTCTTGTACACATGCCTTAGAAATGGCAGCAATATTATTAAATATAGCTCCGGGCGATGAAGTTATTGTTCCATCTTTCACGTTTGTTACCTCAGCTTTGGCGTTCCATATGCATGGAGCAAAGATTATATTTGCAGATATTAAAGAAGACACTCTTAATATTGATGAATCAAAATTAGAAAACTTAATAACAAATAGAACTCGAGCTATAGTAGCTGTTCATTATGGAGGAGTCGCTTGTGAAATGGATCATTTGATTACTTTAGCTAATAAATATAGTTTAGATATTGTCGAAGACAATGCGCATGGCCTGTATGGAAAATATCGTGATCGTAATTTAGGCTCCATCGGAGATATTTCAACACAAAGTTTTCATGGCACCAAGAATATTAGCTGTGGAGAGGGAGGTGCATTAATTCTTAATAACCCTAAATTCTTTTCTAGGGCTGAAATTATTCGAGAGAAGGGTACGAACAGATCTAGATTTTTGAGAGGTCAAGTAGACAAATATACGTGGGTGGACAAAGGATCAAGCTATATAATGTCAGACATCCTCGCTGCATTGCTCTATTCCCAACTCACATTTGCAGAACATATTCAGAATAAACGTAAAAAAGTATGGGAAACTTATAACAAAGAACTTAATAAATGGGCTCAGAATGTTGGTGTATTGACACAGAATGTTCCAAATTATTGTAGTCACCCTTATCATCTATTCTATTTATTATTACCAAATAAAAAACTTAGAGATCGCTTTATCGAATTTTTAGGAAGCCAAGGTATTTCAGCAGTTAGTCATTACCAACCTTTGCATTCCTCTGATTTCGTAAGAAAATCAAAAAAACTCAAGAATGACAATTGCCCAGTAACGACAAAAATTAGTGATTGTATAGTAAGATTGCCTCTCTTTTCATCAATCTCTGAAGACCAGTTAAGACATGTTATCCAGTCTGTACAAAAATTTAAATTTTAAATAGTGATTATTAAAAAGGAAGCCTTAATATGAAAAATGATGATATGACTGGTCATGTAGTAATGATTAGTGGGATAACTGGCCAAATTGGTCAATCCTTAGTTAGTGCTGTTTTAGAAAGAGGTGGACAAGTTCTAGGTATTGATATTTGCATGAAGAATATAGATAAAATTATAGATTCTAAAAAATGGAACCATGAACGCATTCATATGGTTGAGGTAGATATAACAAAAAGAGCTGAAGTTAGGGATGCATTTAGTAGCGGATTAAAAAAATTTGGTAAAATCACCGCCCAAATAAATAATGCTGGGATTAGTACATTTGCGTCATGGAGGGATAGAACCGAGGAAGACTTTGATAAAGTCATGGGTGTAAATTTGAAAGGTACATTCAATTGCATGAAGTTTTTTATGGAATATCTTATCAAGGAAAAAAATAATGGATCAATTGTTAATATTGCATCTCATTATGGTCTGATAAGTCCTGATCCTAGAATTTATACTGATTGCGCAAGACGGAGCCCTGAGATTTATGGGGCAACTAAAGCTGGCCTAATTCAGATGACTAAATATTTTTCTGTAAACGGTATTGCGGATGGAGCAAATGTTAGAGTTAATGCTGTTGCGCCAGGAGGGGTAAGAAATCCATGGGACCCTCAAGGGCCTGATTTTCAGAGACTTTATAGCGAGCGATGTCCAATGGGAAGAATGGCAGAGATTGAAGAAATTATAGGTCCGGTATTATTTTTGTTGTCTGATGAAGCATCATATATCAATGGACATACATTAGTTGTAGATGGCGGCATGACCGCATGGTAAATTTTAATTAGGAGAAAAAAATGGGTGACAAAATAACTAAAATAGGAAATTCAGAAGTAGGTACTGGTAAGCCTGTTCATATAATTGCTGAAGTTGGTATCAATCATGATGGGGACATGGCAAAAGCAATAAAATTAATACAGGAGGCAAAAAATTCTGGAGCGGATTCAGTTAAACTTCAAACTTATATTACTGAGCATAGAGTGCCAAAAGATCATGCAGTTTATGAAATACTTAAACAGTGTGAATTATCACATATCGATCAAAAAGAATTATTTGATTTAGGTAAAGATATAGGAATTACTATATTTAGCACCCCATTTGATGACGAGTCTGTAGATTTTTTGGAGAGTTTAGATACCCCAGTATATAAAATAGCAAGTTTTGATAGTGTAAATACGAATCTTCTAAAAAAAGTAGGCTCTACTGGCAAACCAGTCATAATGTCAACTGGTATGACCAATATAGATGAGCTTGGTTTAGCTTGGAAAGCGCTTGGAGGAAAAGATGATGGAACAGGTTGCGACCTTATGTTAATGCACTGCGTTTCATCCTATCCTTTAGAAGATAAAAGAGCTAACCTGTCAATAATTCCGTATTTAGATAGTGTTCATGGTGGTCCTGTAGGATATTCTGATCATACTATTGGAATAAAAATTCCTATGCTTGCTATAGCGGCTGGCGCTAAATTAATTGAGAAGCACTTTACTCTAGATATAAATTCGGAGGGTCCCGATCATGCGATGTCCGCAGACCCTTCGACATTATCTGAATTGGTAGATGGTGTCAGGCTAGTAGAAGAAGTTTTAGGTCCCAGAGAAATGAGAGTGAGGGATGCTGAATCAGACGCCATTTCGTATAGAAGACCTAGTTGAGTTATGGACAGAACAGTCATTTTTAGATGCGATGCTGGCCATTCACCTGAAATCGGAACTGGTCACATTGCACGCTCCAAAACGTTAGCAAATAGTTTGGTTAAAAGCGGACTGCTAAGTAAGGAAGATATTTTTTTTTATACAAGAAATGATCCTGATTTTACTCTTGGTCAAGAATATCTAGAGGGATCTGGTTTTAAATATGAAACTTTTTCAGAAAATAGTTTAGAGGCAAATTCAACTTCCGAGTTGGAAATACTTGCAAATTCAAATGCAAGTATTATTTTTATGGATAGGCTTGAGACCAGTTCTAGTTTAATTAAAGGACTATTGAAATCAGGCAAGAGGGTTGTATCTTTTGACGATTATGGGCCAGGAAGAGTTCATGCAAACCTGGCAATTTCTGCAATATTTGATAATGTTGAAATATCAAATAATTTGATAAAGGGTTATGAGTATCTAATTCTATCAAAAGAGGAATATCATCAGAAACCAATACAAAGTCAAATAAAAAAAATAGTCGCAACATTCGGCGGCATTGATGCTAGAGATTTGTGCAGTTTTTTTTTACAAAATTCATCTGTAATACCAAATTTGTGTTCTGTTGATATAGTTTTAGGCAGATGTGATGAATCAGTTTTCCAAGATTACCTTCAATATCTTGAGTCAAATAATTTAGAAGACAGATTTAGAATATTTATATCCCCATCTAATTATCACGAAATTATTGCTGAAGCTGACCTTGCAATCACATCTGGTGGCCTATCTATTTTTGAATTCTCTGCCTATGGAATCCCTAGTATTGCATTACCTCAGTATGAGCATCAACTAAGAACTATTAAAAATCTAGGTGATGAATCTATTTGTCTTCCAGGAACTGATAACATGGACTTATGCAATAAAAAATTTAGAGACTGCATGAGCAAGATGATTAATAATGTAAGTTATCGACAAAATATGGCGCTAAAAGCGCGTGAAAGAATTGATGGCGGGGGCATATATAGGATAACAACTTTATTAAAAGATAAATTTCCGGATATTTTTTATGACTAAAAAAATAATATTATTTGGATGTCAGGCAATATCAATCGATATTCTAAGATTCCTAATTAATCAGAAAGATGTAGAGGTATCAAAAGTTATAACTTACGAAGTTGTATCTGATATTAGCAGAGGTCAAGAGTCAATTATCTCAGTTGCAAGAGAGTTAGGAATTCAAGTTGAACAGCCACGAAAAATAACATCAAATATAGTGAATGAAATTCGAAATATTAATCCTGATTTAATAATTTCTGCTTATTATAGAAAAATTTTTCCAAAAGAACTTATTGATATCCCTCGTTTAGGAATAGTAAATATTCATCCAAGCTTACTCCCCTTTTATAGAGGCCCAGTTCCAACCGCATGGGCTATCTTGAATAACGAATCAGAATTTGGCATCACTCTTCATAAGGTCGATGCAGGAATTGATACAGGGGATATTTTATTTCAGTCAAAACATGAAATAGATCCAGACGAGTCAGGTTATGACTTATATTTAAGAGCAATGCAACTTGGATCTGATCTCTTTATAAATAATTTTAATGACATTATTAGTAATAAAGTTCAACCAAAAAAACAACCTAGTGGTGGAAGTTATTATGGAAAGCTTAGCTCTCGTATACTTATTGATTGGCGTCAGTCTGCTCAAATGATTAAGAACAATGTAAGAGTTAGAGCTCACCCATATATTCCTATTGAAACTATCCTCGAGAGTAAATATTTTTTTATTAATAAAGTATCGATTGTACAAGATAAAAATTTTTCAGTACAAATGCCAGGAAGAATTATAAAGACATATGACGATGATACATTTCTTGTATCTTGTTCTGATGGAATTATTCACGTTAAAGAATATGAGGTTTTTCCTCCATTTAGTGGAGTTGAAAAAGAGATATATTTGAAGCCAGGAAGGTCGTTTAATAACTAGAAATTTGACCAATTGATTTAAATAAGGAGAGTATAAAATGGCAGCAAATATTGCGATAATCCCAGTGAGAACAGGATCGAAAAGACTTCCCAATAAAAATATATTAGATTTTTTTGGAAAACCAATGTTCATGCATACCGTAGAGGCTGCATTAAAATCCAAGCTATTTGATGAAGTTCATGTCTCCACTGAATCTAAAATTGTAGTAGATATATGTAAAGAGAATGAATTATCTGTTAAGTTCTTGAGACCAGACATACTTGCAAGGGACGATGCTAGCCTTGAATCTGTTTGCGCTCATGTCTTAGATAAATTTCTAAATGAACATGAAAAAACTTTTGATAATTTTTGCCTACTCTGGGCCACAGCACCTTTAAGAACTGCAACTGATATTGTAGATTCTTATAAGTTGCTTAAAGAAGATTGTGACTGCGTTGTTTCAGTTACAGATTATGACTTGCCAGTCTATTGCTCTCAACAAGTTGATGATGATGGTTTTTTAATCCCTAATTTTCCTGATATGTTTTGGTTACCAGGACAAGAAATGCCTAGTGTATTCTGTGATAATGGCGCTTTAAGTTGGTGCAGGGTTGATGCGTTCAGAAGAGAAGGGGTCTGGATGCCAAAAAAATCAAAACCTTATTATATGGATAAATCTGTTTCAGCTGATATTGATACTCAAGCTGACCTTGATTTTGCACGTTATTTATTTTCGCTAAAACAAAAAAGAAAAACTAAATCTTAATTAAGTTAGAAGCAAATAAATCATTACTAATTTCTTAATATAAAAATGTTATTGTGGTAGTTAATTCATGAAAAATATTCTTTCAGTTCTCCCTCCTAGATTAGGCGGGCTCGATATGATGTTACCCATCTATCAAGAAATGAAGCTCCACTCAGATGTATTTATAGAAGTGATATTTTTAAATAAAGAGGTAATGTCTCAAATAAAAAAAGATAATTATCTCAATTATCAGCTTTTAAATACCGTAGATAGAATTACTGTTATTGAGTTAAAGATTGGCTTTAAAAGTATTGCTGCAATATTTAAAACAATTAAAGGTATTTTTGGGCTTCTATTTCTTACATTAAGGATTATTTTATATAAAAAGAATCCAATTCTATTGCATGCAGCTAATCTTAATAGTCGGTTTATTCAATTGTTAAACTGGCTTACCAAAAGAAAAAACGGACTTACAATCGGTCATTTTAAATTAATGGGAGGTGGTAAATTACTTGATGAAAAGGAAGGAGGTCGCTTGCTTCCCGTTTCTTCAAATACTTCCGATAGCTCTAAATTTTCTGCTAAAAACAATATTGTTAATGAATTATATGGCGACTATTTTGCTATCTTTAATAAGGATAATGTTGAATCTTGGGATATCGAGAGTAAAAAAAGGTGTATAGAGATTGGTTATACCAGAGTCTATAAGTCATGGATAGATAAACTCAAAAATGATTCTATTCACCATAGAAATAATAGTACATGGTTCCCAGATTTTAAGGGCAAGTCACCTTTTTCTCTAATCTATTTGCCGTCAACCCTTAAAAATGTTTTTGATGAGGATGAGCTGGAAAATTGGTTGATGGAGGTAATTCCAATTCTAAGTCAACAACTTCCTGATAACCCAATAATTCTTAAACCACACCCGTTACAAAAAATGAATCATCTTAGAAGAGTGCTCTCAAAGATGAACAATATTAATTGTTTAGTATCCTTCGTTCATCCTGGCTTGCTTGCTGCTCAGGCTCAAGTTGTGATCTCACATCATTCGACTACAATTATAGATGCTATGGCTTTAAATGTTCCTGTTATACACCATCAATTTTATACAGATCACTGGTTAAAACGTCATCCACTGGGATCATCCTTGCTTGGATATGGTCAGATAAAAACTTATGATGATGATAGTCTCAGGCAAGCACTTAAGGACATAGAAAGCATTCAAAGTCCTTACATTAGCCTAATTAAGAATATTAAACATTCTGATAATATTCAGAATTTATTTGATAAAATGAAATTGTCCGATAAGACTAAATCAGTAAATACTAAAGAAATATTATCTAATGACTAAATTTTTTCCTAAAAGAGCTAAACCACTTGTTACAGCTAAATCCGATTCTCTATGGGAAAAGGCGTGTGAAGTTATCCCCGGAGGCTGCCAAACTTTCTCAAAAATGCCTTATCAGCATGTATCAGGAGTATCACCTAAACTTTTATCAAGGGGGTCTGGCTGTAGATCTTGGGATGTAGATGGAAATGAATACATTGATTATATGATGTCATTAGGACCCAATATTCTTGGTTATGCAGATGAAAATATAAATAAGGCTGCCTTTGAGGGGTCAAAATTAGGTGTAGTTTCTTCGCTAGGCCACCCATTGGAAACTAAACTTGCTGAGAAGTTAGTATCAATTATTCCATGTGCCGAGATGGTTCGTTTTGGAAAAAATGGTTCCGATGTAACTTCCGCAGCAATTAGGGCAGCAAGATCTTTTACAGGTCGAGATAAAATATTAGTTTGTGGTTATCATGGTTGGCATGATTGGTATATAGGCTCTACTAGCAGGAATCTAGGTGTCCCTAAAGAAGTCCAAAATCTTACGGTAGATTTTAAATATAATGATATTGATTCTTTAAAAAATGCATTTAAGAATTATCCTGGTGAGATAGCTGCAGTGATTATGGAGCCTGTTAATTTTATTGAACCTGAGGATGGTTTTCTTGAAGAAGTAAAGTTAATTGCTCATGAAAATAATGCTTTACTAATTTTTGATGAGGTTATAACTGGATTCAGAATGAATATTGGAGGGGCTCAAAAACATTTTAATGTTATCCCTGATCTAGCATGTTTTGGGAAGGCTATGGGCAATGGCTATCCAATGTGTGCGCTTGCTGGTAAAGCAGAAATAATGAGTGTCTTTGAAGAAGCCTTTTTCTCCGGTACTTTTGCAGCAGAACTGGTTTCTATTTCTGCCTCAATTGCTACTATCACGGCAATTGAAGAGCGTGGTACATTAGAGCATATTAATAGATTAGGATTGCGTCTAAAAGATGGTTATAACAATATTGCTAAGTCATTAGGATTAACCCATGTAACAGAAATGATTGGTTACGGATGGTGGCCTGAATATTTATTTTATGATGAGTACGGCAATGTGTGCCTTCAAAGACAGTCATTATTTCAGCAGGAAATAGTTAGAAGAGGTGTTTTAACTCGTGCAGGTATTTTTTTATGCGGAGCACATCAAATAGTTGATATTGATAAAACATTAGAAGTTTTTCAAGAAGCACTCATTGTTGTTGGGGCTGCAATTGAGGTAGACAAGGTGCTTGAATGGCTTGATGGAGATGTTCTTGAACCAGTTATTAGATCTAAATAATATAATAAAGATCAAATGAGCATAATATGATAAATAGTGATTATATAGTCGACGCAGAAGTTCCAGACTTTGAAATGGAAGCAATTCAGAAGTTAGAAAATGATGGCGTGGTAGTTATTACAAATTTACTAGATAAAAATATTGTAGAAGAAATATTTTTAGATGCAAAGGAAATATTAAATAAACCCTCAAACAGAGGCTCATATGGCTATATAACAAAAGACGCTTACAAAAGAATGTATGATGGGTTTCTTTTTTCAAAACATACAGTTAATACAGTTTCACATCCAAAAATAATCTCCATTATTGAAAGCTATCTTCAAGAAAAAATAGTCATGACTGAATGTATGCTTAAACATGATTTGGGATCAGATTCGGTCTATTTTCCATATCACAGACATACCGGTTCAGATTTAGTAAATGTAAGGGGTAACAAATTTGGTTGTGGAGTTATGTACTATCTTCATGATACATCAGAAGGGGCATTCTGTTATATGCCTGGTTCTCACAAACTACCGATAGATAATAAACTTAATTTGGTAAGCCAAGATAGCAATAAAAACCAAATAATTGAAAATCTTTGTAGGATGGATGGGCCAAAAGGTAGCTTAGTAATTTTTAATGAAGCAGGATGGCACGGACCTGAACAACCAATTTCCTCACCAAGAACAGTCGTTTTGTCTGGCTATCAATCAAAAAGTTTCTCCGAAAACAAAACGAGAACTGAAATACCAATCTTGACATCAAATATTCAATCACTTAGTGATATGCAAAAAGAAGCGCTTGGTTTTTCTAGTGGGAGCAGAACGAGATATATGGATTATCATATGAGAAAAGCTAATACCTCAACAATAGATAAATTACATCAATTTATGGTAGAAGGTCTATTTAGACTTATCAGATGGAAACAAAGATTGAAAAAGTAAAGAAACATAAATATTTATTAATTTATACGTGTCGCTTTATATCTAAAAAATGAAAAAGAATAATAATTCTGTATTTACTTCTAAACGAAATCCAGTTTTCTTTATTGCAGAAATAGGTGGCAACCATGAAGGAGATTTTGAATATGCAAAAAAACTAACAGATTTAGCTATTAAGTCTAGAGCAGATGCAGTTAAGTTTCAATTTTATACTGGGGATTCACTTGTCAGTAAAAAAGAGTCACCTGATCGAAATGCCCATTTTAAAAAATTTGAACTGTCGGATGCGCAAAATTTAGAACTTATAAAAATAGTTAATAATGGAGACGCTCTCCCAATGGCATCTGTTTGGAATGAGAGTATGCTTGAGTGGGCTAATTCAAGCTTACCCATTCATAAAGTTGGATCTGGAGATCTTACATGCTATCCAATGCTTGCTTTACTTGCTAAAACAAATAAACCTATTATTTTATCAACTGGCCTTTCTTCAATGAAAGAAGTTGCTAATGCTGTTTCTTATATTGAAAAATGCAACTCAACATACATATCAGAACGTAAGTTAGCTTTACTTCAATGCACTTCTTCTTATCCTACACCTGATGAAGATGCAAACATTGGTGCTATGTTATCTTTGAAGTCGGAGTTCGGATTACCTGTTGGATACTCAGATCACACCCTAGGCTCTAATGCTATAGAGGTTGCGGTATCAGCTGGCGCTGAAATAATTGAGAAACATTTTACTGATTCTAGAGAAGGAAAAGCATTTAGAGATCATCTTATAGCTTTAACAAAAGATGAGGTCCGAGAAACTTTAGATAGAATGCAGCATATAAAGTTATTACTAGGGGAGGGTAAAAAAGTACTAACAAAATCTGAAGAAGAAGCGCAGCATCATATTTCCTTTCGAAGAAGTATTTATTTTTCAAGAGATATGAAAGCAGGTGAGAAAATTTCCCTTGAAGATCTAGATTTCTTGAGACCAATGCATGGAATGTGCGCAAGTAAATTTGAAGATGTAATAGGCAAAACTATTTTGAGAGATATTTCGAGTGGAGATTTTTTCCAAGAAAAAGATATTAAAAATTAATTGGAGGCTTTGTAATGCTAAAAGAACATATTGATTATCATCATTCTCCTGACAAAGCCAGTAGAAGGACTTTTACTTTTCGTCAAAAATTTCTTTCTTTTTTTCGTCTATTAGGTAAAAGCCAAATTGTAAAAGGAAAAAATATAATAATTGGACGTAATGTAAAATTTAATCTTACTGACAATGCAAAACTAGAGATAGGAGATAACAGCATTATAGATGATAGTGTTAGATTTATTCTTACAAAACCAAATCCAAAAGTTGTAATAGGGAACCAGGTAGCCCTTAGTTATGGTTGTGTAGTCGCAGCAAAGTCAACAATAACTGTTGGTGACTATAGCAGGATCGGAGTCGGTGTTATTATCAGAGATAATACTCATGATTATAAAATTGGGAAACTTCTTTTGCAGTCAGATGCAATAATAAAACCAGTTTCAATAGGATCAAACGTTTGGATATGTGATCGTGCAGTTATTTTTCCAGGTGTTTCAATTGGTGATAATGCAGTTGTAGCGGTCAACAGTGTTGTTACTAAGGATGTACCGGCTGGAACTTTAGTGGGAGGTCAACCCGCCAGAGTAATAAAGGAAATAACATAGTGACAGAAACAATTTTTAATCTAGATGTTCTGGATATTAAATTTTCAGACATGCTCTCAAAAATGAGAGATCAAGATAAATCTGAATCCCATTCTTCATTAAACATAGCTTTTTTAAGAAACATTACTGTTGAGCCAATGATACCCTTTTTCGAGTATCAATGTATGACAAAGGGAGTAAAAGCAAATACATATTTGTGTGACTTCGATAATATCATGCAAGATATTTTGGATAAAAATAGTGGATTATATAAACATGAACCTAAAATCATATTTATATTTATTAAGTTGGAGGAGATTGCCCCAAAGCTTTGTTTGCAGTTTCCTGAACTTACTTCAAGTCAGATTACTAAACATATTGAAGATATAATTAATTATTATAAATCTATGTTTGATGCTTTAAGAAGAGAATCTAACGCATTAATTGTCTTCAATAATTTTGAAGTCAATCCTTTTCCTTCCGGAGGAATTCTTGATTATCAAAAAATTAATGGCCTGGCAAATACTGTAAGACAACTAAACCAGCAGCTTTTGATTTTAAAAAATTCTTATAGCGGTATATTACTTTTAGATCTTGATATGGTAGCTTCAAGAATTGGATTTATAAATTTTCAAAATAATATGCAATGGCATATGTCAAAGATGCCATTTTCTAATTTAGCAATGAGACATATATCTTCAGAAGCAGCCAAATATGTAACTGCTTCAGAAGGAGATACAAAGAAGTGTATTGTACTAGATTGTGATAACACATTATGGGGAGGTGTTGTCGGTGAAGATGGTACAAATGGGATTGCCCTTGATCAAAATTATCCAGGGTCTTACTATATTAAGTTCCAAAAAGACTTATTGAACTTAAAATCACAGGGAGTTTTATTGGCCATTTGCAGCAAAAACAATGAATCTGATGTTTTGTCTGTGTTTCAAGATAATGAAAATATGGTTTTAAAGGAAAATGATTTTTCTTGTATGAAAATTAATTGGAATTTAAAGCCAGATAACATCAAAGAAATTGCAAAAGATTTAAATATAGGACTTCAACATATTGTATTTGTTGATGATAGTGATTTTGAAATAGAAATGGTAACTGAGTTACTGCCTGAAGTTACTTCTATTTTGGTTCCTAAAAATTTATCAGAGCTTAACAATATTTTTGACGGCAAGGGCTATTTTGATAGAATCCAAGATTCTAGCGTAGACACAAATCGAACTGAGATGTACCTTGCAGAAAGTCAGCGTAAAAAGGAATTAGATTCTAAATCAAGTTTAGAGGATTATTATAATAGTCTTGAAATTGAAGCAAGAGTTGGAATCATGGATTCATCAGATCTACCCAGGGTTGCACAATTAACGCAAAAAACTAATCAATTTAATCTTACTACTATCCGATATACTGAACAGGATATTTACATGTTAAGCCAGTCTAAAGATTCTGATATTGTTACATTAAAGGCTGACGATAAATTTGGAGCTTATGGATTAATTGGTGTAGCGATTCTTAGATATATTGAAGAAACTCTTGAAATAGACTCATTTTTACTTAGTTGCAGAGCTATTGGAAGGGGTCTTGAAGATGTTTTATTAGAAGAATGCATTAAGCGTGCAAAAAGTAAAGAGATAAGATTTCTTTCTGGATCATTTTCTAAAACTCAAAAAAATTCACAGGTTGAATATTTTTTTGAAAACCATGGATTTGATTTAAAAATAAAAGAATCATCTAAAAAATCTTACCTTTGCGAAATTGATATTTTAAATGTAGTATCGCCAAAACATATAAAAGTTTTATAGGTTTAAGTTATATAAGGAAATTGTATGAATGAGCGTCTTAAGAATATTATGGCCAATGTATTTGGTATTGAAGTTGAAGAAATTAACGAGATGACTTCAGTAGATAATTGTGAACAGTGGGACTCTTTTCAGCATATGAGTTTAATAGTTGCAATAGAAGAAGAGTTTGGTTTAAATCTTGATGATGACGAAGTGCTCAGGATGAAGGACTTTGCTTCAATTATTGATGTTTTAGAAACTCTCAGCCAGTAATGAGCACAAAAGTTGGAGCAATTATTCTTAGTAGGTTTGATTCTTCCCGGCTTCCAGGTAAAGCACTTCTAGAAGTTAAAAGTAAAGCTCTTATTGAGTATGTACTTGAAAGAGCATATAGAGTAAAAGGCTTAAGTGGGATTTGTGTAGCCACATCAATAAGAGATATTGATGATCCAATTGTAGAATTTTGTAAAAATAATGATGTGCCTGTATTTAGAGGCTCGGGTGACAATGTAGCAGAAAGATTTCTTGAGTGCATGAATTTTAATGATTGGGATGCAGCACTTAGAGTCAATGGAGATAGCCCATTGCATAATATTGAATTATTATCAGAGGCAGTTCGTATTTATTCACCTGATAAGATGGATATCGTTACAAATGTATTTCCTAGGTCATACCCGATTGGAATGAGTGTTGAATTAATTTCTCAATCCGCATTACAAAAAGCTCACGATAAAATGAAAAAAGCATCTAACTTTGAACATGTAACACAATATTTTTATGAGAATGCAAAAGATTTCAACTTACAATTACTTCCACGCAATAAAATTGATCATTCAGATATAAGGTTGGTTGTGGATACCAAATCTGACTTTGAAAGATTTAAGTGGTTAATTAATATGCTAGGACAAGAATACCTTAGAACGAAGTATAAAAATTTAATAGATTTATATCTCTCTTATGAAAAACAACAAAGCTAAACAAGTACTAGTAACAGTATATTTAGTTTGTCATAACTATGAAGATTATGTTGAGCAGGCAATAGAGAGTGTTCTTGCTCAAACATATAAAAATTTTGAACTTATTATTATTGATGACGGTTCAACGGATAATTCAAGAGATGTTATAAATCGATATGTAAAATATTCCAATGTAAGAGTAATTTTCCAAGAAAATAAGGGATTAATTGCAACCAATAATGTAGCTATTCGAGCTGCAAATGGAAAGTATGTTATGAGACTGGATGCTGACGACTGCCTTCATGAAAGTGCATTATTAGTTTTGGTTGATGCTATTGAAGAATCTGAAGATTTAGCTCTCGTCTTTCCTGATTATTATTATATTGATAAAAACAGTAATGTTATTGGCCAGGAGCGGCGTCATAATTTTCAAGCAGATGTAAATTTACTAGATCAGCCTGCTCATGGAGCTTGCACAATCATAAGAAGAGAGTATTTACTAGAGGTTGGGGGATATAGCAGTGAGTTTGATTGTCAAGATGGGTGGGATGTCTGGCTTAAACTTACTGAAACCTATAAAGTTGGTAATGTTAATTTGCCCCTTTTTTATTATAGAAAGCATGGAGAAAATCTAACTTCAAATACTGAGAAGCTTCTTAAAACAAGATCTGATATCTATAAAAAGCATGCAGAAAGATTAAGAAAGCCGAACTTATCTATTTTGGCGGTATTGCCAGTTCGAGGACCTTCAATAGATAAAAATAGCCAAGTCCTTGAAACATTAGGCGATAAATCCTTGATAGAGTGGACAATAGATGCTGCGCTTTCTTCAGGATTTGTTTCGGAGATGATAGTTACTACTCCTGATAAAAACATCATTAAGTTTCTAAGCTCCTCTTATGGAAAAAAAATAACTATAGTTGAGCGAGACCCATTGGATGCTTTAGAAAATACATCTTATAGACCTGCAATAATATCAGCTATTCAAGACAAAGATCCATCTACATATGATGCTATTTTAGAATTAACAGCTGAGTCACCATTTCGCTCAACTTCTTATATTAATAAAGCAATAAATGTAATGAGAGTACATGATGTTGATAAGGTCTTGGGAGTAATCACTGAAGACTCTATTTTTTATTCGCATTCTGGCTCAGGGCTTGAATTAGTTGGAAATAATTATGATAGTGATCTTCTTCGTTTAGAAAGAGACTATTTATATCGTCAGTGTGGAGGAATAACTTTATCAAAACGAGAATGCTATTTTGATGATGAAAAAAATATTAGTGGGTCCAAGGGTCATATTATTTTGAGTAGAAAAGCATCTTTGCAAGTTAAAAATAAATTAGATTTGGCTCATGCTGAACTTCATCTAAATGCTATGAATTCAGATTAATCAAAAGATAATAAGGAAATCAAATGAAACCAAAAAATTGTTGTTATATATGTGGCTCTAAAGACTCTCAAGTTTTATTTACCTTCAAAGGAAAAGATAAGTATTTAGATTCTGTATTTGAAATTACTCCTAAAGATGACATGAACTGGATGATATGCAATGACTGTGGCTTTGTCTATCGATCTCCGGTTCTTGAACAAGATGAGTATGAAAGGCTTTATGAAAATTATGATACTGATATTTTTGAAAACACTACTCCTGATGAGTATTTTGATAAGATTATATCATTGCCAATTGGAACTTCAGAAAATAGAGAAAAAGCAAGTTGGCTTAAAGCCTTATTAGATGAGAATGATTTAAATGATAATTTAAAAATTCTTGATATTGGCTGCGGTGGTGGAACCCTTCTGTATATTCTAAATGAAGAGCTTTCAGTTGATGGGATATACGGAGTAGAGTTAAATCAAGCTTATGCAGATTTAGCTAAAAGAAGGGTTGATGCTGACATTCGGAATGAAAATTATACCAGTGGTATTTTTGGAAAACAGTTTAATCTTCTAATTAATACAAAAGTATTAGAGCATATCCCTGATCCATTACCTTTTTTAAGGGAAATGTATAAGGATTTATTGAATGAAGGCTTGCTTTTTATTGAGGTTCCTCATGTGTCTGATATGTTCAATTTCCCTCTAACTGATGAACGTTTTACAATTCCTCATATTTACTTTTTCAGTGAAGGTACTTTATCGGCATTATTAGAAAAAGCTGGATTTACTATTCTTAAATACAGAGTTTATGAAGCAAGTAGAAACAGGTCATATCTTCAGGTTGTTGCCCAGAAAATTGTAAAATCTAATACTAAATGGGCTTTAAATAGCCCTCTAGATGACGTTTCATCAATAATTAGAAAGGTTAGAAGTAATAAAAAAAATAATGCTTAAATTGATATAGAAATGAAAGACGATTTAAAACTCTCGGACTCATATAATAGAACAGTTAAATCATTAGATATAAATCAAGTTTCATATAATGATAATGGAATTTCTGATTTTTATTGGCCATTAGATAACAAAAAGTCATCGGTCGTAATGGATTCCCTTACAGAATCTTTAATACCTTTTATCACAGATAATGAAAAAAAATATCCAGAATTAATTGCCGTTAGAATTCTATTTAAATGGTTTATTTGTGAGATATTGAGACTTTTTGAAGCAACAGTAATTGCAAATAAGTGTAAAAAAGATTTTGTAAAGCCCTTGATACCAAAGCATTACATAAAGCTTGATTCGCTCTACTATTCCAAGCCTTTGGAATGCAGATTTTTTCTTAATAACAGTTCCGGTCCAACATATGGCAGGAATATTCCTAGATATTTAAAGCGCAAAGCAAAAGAATTTCTTTGGAATGGATTTAATTTGGGATTGCTACGTAAATACGGATTTAACGAAAATGATGTTCTGGCTATTGGTCCATCAAGTCTTGCTATAAAGCATGCCAGAGGAAGTAATAAATTACTACGTTATTCTGATTTTGGTGAATGGTTTGGTATGATCCCACAAAGCTATATTTTGAAAAAAAATAAGGATTCTGTCGCTTTTCAAAAGTTGTTAGAAATAGTTAAAGAATCTTTCAAGGAGTCTCATAATGAGTTAACCCCTTTATCAACTAATTACATAGCAGTTTGGTTAAATCAAGCAGATAACTTTGTGAATTATTATCTTCAAAAAGATAATCATTTATTAGATAACATCAAAGGAGAAGTATGGTTTGGATGTGGTGGATCTTCGGTCTGGCACGTAATGATGATTGAAAAATTAAGACAAAAAAATATTAAAGTTGTAACTCATGATCATGGTTCAGGAAATTCACATCATCCTCAAAAACCTGTTCATTGGGTCGAGTTTATGCATACAGATCATTTTGTAACATTTAATAAAGTTAATGAGATTAAAAGGAATGAACAGTTTAGAAAAGATCTAATATTTCATAGAGAGCCTCCAATAATCCAATCTTTAGATAAAGTTCTAGGTATTAAAAGTGTAGAAAAATCTCCAAAAGTTATAAAGATACCAAAAAAAATAAAAAAAATTATGTATGTTGGAACTGCTTTTCATGGAGAAGGAGCTCGATTGAGACCTATTTTCCATGATATGACCTATTTTGATTGGCAAATAAAATTACTGTCTCATCTTAAAAAATTAAATATGGACGTTATATATAAACCACATCCTGAAGGGGCCACAAAGGTGCCCGATGGTTTTGCGGAGTCATTTGGTTTCAAATCTACTACGAAAAGGTTTGAAGAGATTAATTATGAGATTGATGCTTATATAATAGATTTTTTTTTCTCATCTACCACTCCTTCGTTATTAAAAAAAAATAAGCCAGTATTTTTTATTAATTTAGGGTTTCCAGAATTGATGCCTGAGGCATTAAAATTAATAAAAAAAAGTTGTTATTATTTACAAGCAAATTACTCAAGTGATTCCAGACTAAGTATTGATTTTAATGAATTTGATAAATTTATTAATAATGAAGAGCATATATTTGATACAAGTTTTTATGATGTTTACTTTGATAATGTATGAGGTAAATTTTAATTTTAAAATATAAAGAATAATTTATGAATTCAAATAATTCTAATAATAGATTCTATCCAATTTATTATTTCTTAAGAGCATATCCAAGACGAAGTATTTTTACAGTATTTGCATTGCTATTTTCTGGATTTGCTGAGGTTGTTAGCTTTGCTGCAATGATACCTCTTCTTGGTATGGCAATGTTTCAAAATACTGGAGATGAGGACCCTAGTTTTATTGAGTCAGGCATATCAAAAATATTTGAAATTGTTGGACTAGATATGACTATGGGAGGGATATTAGTTTTAATAGTTTTAATGATGACACTTAAATCTCTGCTATCTTTTTATGCCATGAAAGAGGTCGGATATATATGTGCTGATGTTGAGGTAGACTTTCGTAGAAATATGGTGAGTTCGTTATTGTATGCCGACTGGCGATATTATCTTAATAATCAGACAGGTAACTTTTCAACCGCTATAAGTATGCAGGTTCAAAATGCATGCAATATATTTAGAGCAACAGGTCTTGTATTGGCTGGCATTATTCAGGTTGGTCTTTTTTCGGCAATGTCTTTAACTATATCAGTACCAATAACTTTAGGTGGAATATTTTTAGGCATAATAGTTATGTTTTTTTTGAGGAATTTTGTTACTTTAGCCAGAGTTTCTGCGGATACCCTTGCCAAACACGAGGGAACACTTTTATCAACTTTAATTGATGGTTTACGAGGTATCAAATCAAATAAAGCAATGGGTCTTCAAGATCGATTACAAAAATACTTGAATCAAGATATTGAAAAGCTTGCTGATATGCGAAAAAGAATCATTTTAAGTTCTTCAGTGCTTAAAAATTTCGTTGAGCCTGTTCAAGTTCTTGGTATAGCAGTTGCAGTATTTATATTGTCTTCATATTGGAATGGAGGTTTTGAAGAGCTACTCGTACTTATCATGTTATTTTATAGAACTGGACAACGTTTAGGTAATCTTCAAATATATTATCAACAAATTTTTACAGCAATACCTCCATTTTGGTTTGTTACGAATATTATTAATACCGCTAAAGAAGAAAGAGAGGATCTCACATCTGGTGCCGAAGCATCTCTTAATAAATCAATTATTTTTAATAAAGTAAGTTTTTCTTATGAAAAAGAAAATATTTTGGATCAGATAGATCTTGAGATTAAGGCAGGTGATTTTATAACTATTGTTGGTCCATCAGGTGGAGGAAAGACAACTCTCACCGATATGTTACTAAGATTTAATAAACCAAATTCAGGGTCGATTGAGATTGATGGAAAAAACATAAATGAACTCAGCAAATCATCTTTAAGAAAAATGGTAGGCTATGTTCCTCAAGAGACTACATTATTTAACGATAGCATTCGAAATAATTTAACTTTTGGTGATAAAAGTATATCTGATGAGAGATTAGAAAAAGCGTTAAAACGAGCTGGGGCAATAGACTTCGTTGAAAAACTTCCAACTAAGTTAGATTTTAATGTTGGAGAGCACGGCGGGCGGTTGTCTGGCGGTCAAAAACAACGTATTGGTCTAGCCCGTGCATTATTGCACTCTCCAAAAATTTTACTGCTTGATGAGCCAACTTCTGCATTGGATAAAAAAAGTGAAGATGACATTCTAAGATCACTTCATGATATTAGAGGTTCGGTAACTATAATTGCTATTTCACATCAGGAAACATTCGTTAATGCTTCAGATAAAAAGTTCATGCTTGAGAATGGGAAGGTATCTGAAGTAAAACAATAAAATCACATTAAAGAATATGGAGAAAAAAATGGAAAAAAAATTACCAGTAGTTGACCTAGTCATTAATGATCTTATAAGTAGATTAGAAGATGATTGTGATTGGCTTAAGGAAAGAGAAAAACTGGAAGATTTATTAAATCTCGATCCTCCTATTTACAGAAAATGGCCACTTAAATTAATTGATGATCATTGTGGTGATAGCAAGGATTTTAGGATATTGGATTATGGCTGTGGTACCGGAATTTTAAATATTCTTCTATTACTTAAAGGATATTCACAAGTTCATGGAGTTGATGTTGTTGAAAAATTTGATAAACGAATTCTAGATAACTTTCAATTCCATAATGCTTCTTTTAAATTAATCAAAGAAAAAACCCCTTTACCATTTGAAGACTCTTCTTTTGATATTATTACAAGCAGTCTAGTTCTTGAGCATGTTGAAGATCTTGATTTTTACTACTCAGAAGCAGCTAGAATACTCAAGCCAGGCGGGGTTTGTTTTTTTAATTTTCCTCATAGACTAAAGCCATATGATAGCCATTCTAGATGTTGGTTTATTCATTACTTCCCTAAGGGCATAAGAAAAGTTCTTTGGGACATCTTTGCAAGACAAGATGGAGAATATTTGAATAATTATTTATTTTTAAGGACCATTCACACACATAAAAAAATTGCAAGAAAATACTTTAGCTATTCTGAAGATAGATCATACAAAAGAATTAAGCATAATAATATTGTTATTAGGAAAAGCGCATTTAACTTAAGGCATATTCTAGCTTGGCTCTGCAATTTGAAATTTGTAGGCGATATTTTTGCAAAAATAATTGTTAAGAATGCATCAGCAGATCTATTTTTAATCAAATAAATATGCATCCCTCACATTCAGAATATGTAAAGATAAGGCCTAATGGTATATGGGACTCAATACTATATGAAGATTGTGTTTTAAGATCTATTGGGTTATCAGAACACAATCAAAAAAAACTTATAATAAATTACAATAATAAAGTCTCCTTGGTAAATATTTTGCTAAAGCTTTATGAAGAAACTTCTTTTTTTGCATTTATTCTAATAAAAAACGATCAGATATTTTGTGCAGTTGATCCAACGAGGTCTTACCCAGTTTCATTCAAACGTGATGAAAAAAATTTTGGTGTTGGCGATTTTGATTTATTAACAAGCTACACATCAATCTTATCAAATCCTGATGATGTTGAGATATTTTTATCAAGTGGATATTTCCTAGGTAAAAAAACAATTTCAAATGAAATATTCTCAATACCAGCTGGACATTTTCTTATTTATAAAGATAAAAAGTATTCTTTAGAAACTTATCACAAATACGAACCACAGCTTTTTAATCATAAAGAAAAGACGCGTAGTGACGAGGATTTATATGAGCAAATTGATAATTCTCTAAATAAATCAATTCAAAATACAATTGAGAAAGCGAATGGAAAAAAAATTCTTTTATCCCTTAGCGCTGGTTTGGATTCTAGGCTGATCCTTTCTAAACTCTTAGAACATAATTACGATAATATTGAGTGTATTTCTTGGGGACCTTTAGGAAATGGAGATTCGGCTGGCGCATCCAAAATTGCTTCACTTGTAAATACTAAATGGAATCATATTGAAACTGATAAGAATTTTTGTAAATCAATTTTTTGGTCAGAAATACGGAGGGAATTTTGGAAATATTCTTTTA
>MDTB01032387.1_pt1 | contig 28455 bp, 24 predicted proteins | sample 811161 | NCBI WGS metagenome assembly MDTB01 (sample SAMN05326650, study PRJNA326480) | marine metagenome | isolation source: seawater | place: Mediterranean Sea | collected 2009
AATATCGCGGGGTGGAGCAGTCTGGTAGCTCGTCAGGCTCATAACCTGAAGGTCGGCGGTTCAAATCCGTCCCCCGCAACCAATTGATTTAAGAATATTTATTTGAAAAACTTTGACAAATCTGGTTTAAAATAATTTTCACCTTTCATTACTTTTCCCATTTCATTATAAATAGGTTTACCATTTTTATCTAATTTACTCATATTTGAATTTTGAACTTCCTGAAAACATTTATCTAAATCTATACCAAAGGCATGTCCAGCTCCATATGTAACATAGAGAATGTCAGTTAGAGCATCTGCCACCTCAACAAGATTTTTATTTTCTAAAGCTATCTTAAATTCGTCCAATTCCTCTTTAATTAGCTCATATCTTAGCAAATTTATTTTTTCAGAAGCAAAAGAGGGGTGTGTTTTTACTTCTTGTCCAAAGGTAGTCATAAACTTTTTTACTTTTTCAAAATTTGTCATATCGCTCCTATAGATTTTTTAATTTTTATATAATATATAATAATACGTTAGTAGTCGTATTATTATATGAAAAAAAGAAAAGAATTTGACAGTATAGGCGCAATTAGTGTTCCAAATAATAAATATTGGGGAGCTTCAACAGAGAGATCTAAGAAATACTTTGATATTGGAGAAATTTTAGTCAGACCTATATTAATTCAATCTATTGCAATAGTTAAAAAAGCTGCAGCAATAACTAATTATAAGAATAAAGATTTGGATAAAAGAATTTCAAAATCAATAATCAAAGCAGCAAATGAAGTAATAAGTGGTAAGCTGGATAATAATTTTCCTCTAAAAGTCTGGCAAACGGGATCCGGTACTCAAACAAATATGAATGTTAACGAAGTTATAGCTAATAGAGCAATAGAAATTCTAGGAGGAAAAAAGGGCTCAAAAAAACCTGTTCATCCAAATGACCATGTTAATAAATCTCAATCAACAAACGATGTTTTTCCTACAGCGATGCATATATCAATTGCTTTAAAAACAAAAAATAAATTAATTCCATCGTTAAAATTATTAAATAAAGCATTAAAAAAAAAAAGTTATAGAGTTTAATAAAATAATAAAGATAGGTAGGACTCATTTGCAAGATGCTACTCCTCTATCTTTAGGACAAGAATTTTCTGGATATCAGTCGCAAGTTGAAGATTCTATTAAGAGAATTGAAACTTCTCTGACTGAAATTTATTATCTTGCTCAAGGAGGAACTGCTGTTGGAACTGGTATCAATACAAAAAAAAACTTTGACAAAAAAATTATTAATGAAATTAAAAAAATTACCAAATTACCTTTTAAGCCCGCAAAAAATAAATTTGCAGCACTTGCGGCTCATGACGCAATAGTAAATTTTTCAGGTTCATTAAATACCTCTGCGGCAAGTTTAATGAAAATTGCAAATGATATTAGGTTTCTTGGATCTGGACCAAGAGCTGGTTATGGTGAATTAATATTGCCTGAAAATGAACCAGGATCTTCAATTATGCCTGGGAAAGTAAATCCTACTCAATGTGAAGCATTAACTATGGTGTGTGTTAAAGTTATCGGCAACCATAATGGTATTACGATTGCAGGTTCACATGGTCATTTTGAATTAAATGTTTTCAAACCACTAATAATTCATAACATTTTACAATCAATTAATTTACTTTCAGACAGTATTAAAAACTTTACAAATTTTTGTGTAATTGGAATAAAAGCTGATAAAAAAAAAATTAAGGATCTGTTAGATAATTCATTAATGCTGGTAACAGCATTAACACCTAAAATTGGTTATGATAATGCAGCTAGAATAGCAAAATCTGCATTGAAAAATAATACCACTCTCAAAAGTGAAGCTTTAAAATCTGGACTAATAACTAAAAAAGATTATGAAAATATTGTAAATCCAATAAAAATGACCAGGCCTAATTAATTGCGCTAATTAATTTTCTAAGTAAAGACTTTAATTCAAACCAGTTTTTTATATTACCTAAATTTTTTATATCTGTATTTGATGATAAATTTAAAGTATCAAAATTTGAATTATTAACTTTATCATTAATGACAAGTGTTTTAATAGAAAAATTTTTATCAATTAATGCTTTGTCAATTTCAAAGTATATATTTTCAATATTAATTTTTTTATTTTTTGGTATTTGAATAACTCTATTAAATTGCCTCAGGTTTGATATTTTGAATAAATTTTTTGTATTTATAAAAATTTCATTTTTTTTACTTGTAATATCAAAATGTTTAAATTCAACGTATCCTAACTTGTTTAAAAATAGCTTACTCTTACTAATATCAATTTTTCCATTTATAAAAGAAATAGATAAATCTAGCTTATCAAAATATTTTGAACCATAAAGATTCTCTACCTTAAATGAGAGTTTTCCATTAAAATTTTTATTAAGAAGATAATTTCTGTTAAGATAATATTCTAATTTAGAAATTATTGCTGTAATTGAATTAATATTTAATTTTTTTAAATTAATTTTTGCATTAAAGTAAAAAGGAGAGATATCCACTGTTCCTGAAAAGTTAAAATTTTTATTTTTTTTTGTTTCAATGTAAAGATTATTATTGATTAAATTGTACTTAAGTTCAATTTTTTCTCTTAAAATAGAAATATCTGATTGGCCATTTATGCTTTTATCTACTATTGAGTTAGATAATTCATTTTTTATTTTGAAATTTAAATCTTTAAAATTTAAAATAAATTTTTTTAGATTTAAATTTTCTAAATTTTGACTTAAATCAAGTATATAATTCGTATTAAAAATAGATCCTTTTGAATTAAATTTTTTTACTTTTTTTTCTTTATCTAGATTTATTTTTGCGTTTAAGATTGTGGCAATTGACAAAATTTCGTTTTGCTCCTCATTTTTAAAGAAAACTTTAGAATTTTTAATTGTAATTTTTTTATCAATATTTTCTTTCAAAAATTGATTGAATTCTTGAAAATTTCTTTTAGTAATTGTAAAATTAGAGTTATAAAATTTGATTTCTTTAATTTCTAATTGTTTTTGGCTAAACAAATTTTTAAAAGAAATCATAATTTTAACTTTTTTAGCTTCCCCAATTTTATTAAATTCATCCGTTTTATTAAATCTAATTAAATTATTTGATATTTCAAAGTTTGGAGAAGGAAATATACGGTACTTAATTTCGTTAGATAGAACTAAATTTATATTAAAATCTTTTAAAATTTTATCTGTTAGTTCTTTTTGTAGACTATCATATTTATATAAAGCTGGTATTGATAGATAAGTTAAAAATACAAAAGGAAGTGCTAATGATAAAATTAGGTATTTATTAAGTTTACTTAGTGATTTTTTAAATTTTTTTATCATTGTTTGTATAATGGTTTATATATTAATAATTAATAAAACATGAAATTTGAATATTTAAATAACTTAAACGACACTCAAAAAGAAGCGGTTTGTTATCTTAATGGACCTTTACTTATAGTAGCTGGTGCAGGATCAGGTAAAACTAGGGTTATAACTTCTAAAATAGCCCACATAATTAAACAAAAAGAAGCATATCCGAGTCAAATTCTAGCGGTTACATTTACTAACAAGGCTGCTAGCGAAATGCTTAGAAGGGTTAATGAAATTTTAAAAAAGGATGCAATAGATTTATCATGGGTAGGAACTTTTCACTCAATTTCTGCAAAGCTTCTCAGAAGACATGCTAAAGCTGCAAATTTAAATTCTAATTTTACCATTATTGATCAAGATGATCAAACAAGATTAATAAAAAATATTTGCAAAGCTGAAAATATAGATTTTAAAAAAATTTCACCTAACTTTGTTTTGTCAGTAATAGATAAATGGAAAAATAAAGGATGGTATCCATCTGATGTAAAATTGAAGAAAGGTGATGTCTTTGAAAAAGGATTTTTAAATATTTATAAGATTTATCAATCTAAACTAATTGATTTAAACGTGTGTGATTTTGGTGATTTAATTTTGCATGTTGTAAAAATTTTTGAAAATAATCCTGACATTGCAAATATATATTCTCAAAACTTTAAATATATATTAGTAGATGAATATCAAGATACTAATCATATTCAAAGTAGATGGTTGAATGCATTATCAAGTCATCATAATAATCTTTGCTGTGTGGGTGATGATGATCAGTCAATTTATAGTTGGAGAGGTGCTGAAATTAAAAATTTTCTAGAATTTGACAAAAATTATCTTAACACAAAGATAATAAGATTAGAGGAAAACTACAGATCAACTCAAAATATATTATCAGTTGCTTCAAAATTGATCGAAAATAACAAAAATAGAGTTGGAAAAAATCTTTTTACATCAGGTGTAGAGGGTGAGCCAGTTCAATTGAATTGTTATAGAAATGGAAAAGATGAAGCTATAGGAATATCTGACCAAATTGAAAATTTAAAAAAAAAATATAATTTAAATAATATTTCGATCCTAGTAAGAGCAATTTTCCAAACGAGAGAGTTTGAGGAAAGATTCTTGAAAATTGGAATGCCTTATAGAATTTTAGGGGGTATTAAGTTTTATGAAAGAGCTGAAATAAAAGACTGTATTTCTTATTTAAAAGTTATTTTTCAAGAAAATGATGATCTTTCATTTGAGCGAATAGTAAATGTTCCTAAAAGATCTATTGGCGACACAACTATAAAACAGATAAATGAATTTGCTAAAAAAAATTCGTTAAGTTTAGAAAAGTCATCAAGAAAACTAATTGAAATGAATATGATTAAGCCAAAAACCAAAATTGGATTAAATTCTATATTAAACTTAATTGTTAAATGGAGAAATGACTATTTGAATAAAAAAAATCATATTAAACTTTTACAAACTATTTTAGACGAATCAGGCTATAGCCAAATGCTAAAAAATAAAAAAGATATAGAAAACGAAAATAGACTGGAAAATATAAAAGAACTAATAAGCGCTATGAAAGAATTTGACAACCTTGAGAGTTTTTTAGAGCATGTAGCTTTAGCAACGTCTATTGACAAGGATTGGAAGGGACAAAAAGTTAATTTAATGACTATGCATGCATCAAAAGGATTAGAATTTGATGTAATTTTCTTACCAGGTTGGGAAGAGGGACTGTTTCCACACCAAAAATCTATCGAGGAAAAAGGTCAAAACGGCTTAGAGGAGGAAAGGAGATTGGCATATGTAGGGATTACTAGAGGAAAAGAATTAGCTCATATCTCTTTTGCAATGAATAGATTTTATCAGGGAGATTGGATAGATAGTTTATCATCTAGATTTATTGAGGAGTTGCCTGAAAAATTTTTGAAAAAGAATGACTTCTATCAAGAAGATCATGAAACTGATTTTGATTTCAATCAAGATATTGATTATGATGATGGCCAAGAAGTAAGAAGTCCAGGATGGATTAGATATCAAAAAAAATTAAAATGATTAAAGATAGACTTAAATTACTTAAAAAAAAATTTTCAAAATTTAATATTGATGGATATGTAATACCCAAAAATGATGATTACTTTAGCGAATATGCGGAAATCGATAGACTTAAAATAATTTCTGAATTTACTGGATCTTCTGGATTAGCAATCATATTTAAGAAAAAGAATCATCTATTTGTTGATGGGAGATATACAATTCAAGCAAAGAAACAATCTGGTAAAAAATTTTATATCCACGAAATACCAAAATTTTTTCCAAAAAATATTTACAAAAAAAAATTAACTTTAGGAATTAACCCAAAACTCTTTACGAAAAAAATTTTAAATACCTATTTTGGAAACAATATTAATTTAAAAAACATAGATGAAGATTTAATTGTTAATAAATTTACAAAAGAAAAAAGTAAACCTTTTTTTAATTTAACTAATAAAATAGCTGGAGAAACACACCAATCAAAAATAAATAGATTATGTAAAATACTCAAAAAAAAAAAATCAAAATACTTATTTGTAACTGCACCAGAAAATACTGCGTGGATATTAAATATTCGTGGATATGATAATCCAAATAGTCCAATTCCAAATTGTAGAATGCTATTAACAAGTAAAAAAAAAATTTATTTTTTTACTGATCATGGAAAAGCTAAAAATATTATTAATAGTAAGAAATTAAAACCTCATCAAGTTTTTCATACTGATAAGTTAAAAGAAATTTTAAACAAACTAGATCAAGGAAATATTATAATTGATAACTTAAGCTGCTCAATTTTTAATGAAGATATTATTACATCAAAATTAAACATAGTAGACAAAATTGATCCAACATATGAATTAAAATCAATAAAGAATAAAAAAGAGATTCAAGGTATGATTAGTTCTCATATTCTTGATGGTATTGCTTTAACAAAATTTATTTATTGGATAAAAAATGTAAATAAAAAAAAAATTACGGAGATAAGTGCTGAAAAAAAACTTGAAAAATTTAGAAGCTTAAATAAAGAATATGTGTATCCAAGCTTTAATACCATAGCTGGGTCGGGTCCTAATGGTGCAATAGTTCATTATCGTGCTACAAAAAAATCAAATAGAACAATAAATAAAAAAGATTTATTTCTTTGCGATTCAGGTGGTCAATATAAGTACGGCACAACTGACGTAACAAGAACTTTATGTTTCAGTAAACAAAATAATAATATTAAAAATATCTATACCAAAGTTTTAAAGGGTCATATTGCTGTAGTATCTGCAAATTTAAAAAAGTATACAAATGGTAGAAAAATAGATTTTTTGGCAAGAAAAAGTCTAAGACAATCTGGTCTTAACTATAGCCATGGAACTGGTCATGGAGTTGGCTTCTTTCTCAATGTTCACGAGGGACCACAATCAATCTCTAAATATAATAAAGTAAAAATTAGAGAAGGAATGATTTTAAGTAATGAACCTGGATACTACAAAGAAGGAAAATATGGAATGAGAATTGAGAATCTTGTTTTTGTAAAAAAAAATAATAATAAAATATTTTTTGAAAATTTAACTTACGTACCTTTGGAAAAAGAATTGATAAATTATAAGCTACTAAATAAAAAAGAAAAAGATTATCTATTTATGTATCATTTAAGTATTTACTCTAAACTTTCAAAATACCTGAACATATCTGAAAGAAAATGGTTAGCTCAATTAATTTAATAATTTTATAAACTCAGCTTGGCCGATTACTTTTACATTCAGCTCTTTAGCTTTTAAAATTTTTTTTGTTGTGGGTTTTTTGCCTATAATTAAAAAGTCTAATTTTTTATTTACATTACTTAAAATTTTTCCCGAATTTTTTTCAATTAATGATTTTGCTTCAGCTCTACTCATTTCTTCAAGTTTTCCTGTGAACATAAAATTTTTATTTTTTAGACTGCCATCAGCCTTTTCTTCTAAATTGTCTAATATTTTTAATACTTTTCTTAATTCAAATAGAATTTTTTTATTTTCTTTTTCTAAAAAAAATTCTTTCAATGAATTTATTTGGACTTGTCCTATTCCATCTATATTTGATAATGCCTCTTCTTTAAAATTTAATGAAAGATTAAAAAAATTTTCAGCTTTTTTTAAAGTTTTAGAAATTAATTTTGCATTTTCTTGTCCTATATGTCTTATACCTAATGAAAAAATAAATTTATTTAAAGATATATTTCTTGCTTGGTCTATAGAATATTTAAGATTATTAACTGATAATTTTCCCCAACCCTCTAACTTTTCTATTTTCTTATAATTCAAATTAAATATATCTTGCGGATATCTTATCAATTTAATACTCCAGAAATTTTCGATTATTTTTTTTCCCAAACCTTCTATAGAAAAAGCATCTTTAGAAACAAAGTGTTTTAATTTTTCTATTACAATTTTTTCACATCTAAAGTCTTTATTGGTGCATCTTCTCACAGCATCAAATTTTTTAGTTATAGAATTAAAATCTTTTTTTGTCGGAGATCCACATGAGGGACAATTTTTTGGAAATAAGAATTTTTTTGAATTTTTGCCCCTTTTAGATAAATCTGCAGCAATTACATGAGGAATTACATCACCTGCACGTTCGACTGTTACAACGTCACCTACTCTAATATCTTTTCTATTAATCTCATCTTCATTATGTAATGTTGCATTTGACACCATCACACCGCCAATATTAACAGGATTTATTTTTGCAACAGGCGTTAAAGCACCCGTTCTACCAATTTGGATTTCGATATTTTTAATTTTTGAAATTGAGCTATTAGCAGAGAATTTATGAGCTATTGCCCATCTTGGAGCATTAGCGACAAAACCTAACCTCGCTTGTAATTCAAAATTATCTATTTTGTATACAACACCATCAATATCAAAATCAATTTCATTTCTTTTTTCTTCAAGATAACGATAATTTTTAATTAAATTATCAATTCCTGAAATTTTCTTATTAAATTTATTAGTCTTAAAACCCCAAACTCCAAGATTTTTTAAAAAATCTGTTTGAGTTTTAATGTTCATATTTTCACTATACCCATAAGTATAAGCAATAAATTTTAATGGAATTTTTTTAGTTTCTTCTGGATTTTTTTGTCTTAATGATCCAGAGGCTGCATTTCTGGGATTGGCAAATTTTTCACTTAATAATTTAAAATCATCTTTTTTTATAAATACTTCACCTCTTATATCTATTTCTTTTGGAAAATTTTTATCTTTAATTATTTTGGGTATATCACTAATTGTAAATAAATTTTTTGTTATATCCTCACCTGTCTTGCCATCACCTCTTGACAATCCTTTAACAAATTTACCTTTTTTATATAATAAGGACGCTGAAATTCCATCTATCTTTGGTTCCGTGCTAAATTCAAAACCTTTATTATCTTCTTTTATATTTAAAAAATTAATTATTTTCTTTTGAAAGTTTTCTAAATCTTTCTTATCAAATGCATTTGATAAAGACAACATTGGTACCTTATGATTAACCTTTTCAAAATTTTTTGATGGTTTAAAACCAACAATTTTTGAGGGAGAGTCTTTGCTTTTTAAAAACGAGTTTTTTATCTCTAAATCAAGTATTTCTCTCTTTAAAATATCATAATCACTATCATTAATTAAAGGGGAGTTATCCTCATAATAAAATTTATTATATTTGTTTAATAATTTAACTTTTTCCAGATATTTTTTTTTTAAGTTTTCAATTTTCATTAGTTTTCAAATAAATTCTTGAATTTTCTTAAAATAAAATTACCTTTTTTTTGTTTTTTGTTATTTTTATCATAATCAAATTCCTTATTAAAAATTTTATAAGAAACTTGATACCAATCACTTGATTGATAGTTATAACCTAAAAGAGAAGCGTATTTTTTTGCCTCATCTTCTAAGCCAATTTTATAATGAAGTTCTACGAGTCTATGAAGCGCCTCCTCAATATAAATTGTTGTGCTATAGTTTTCTATTACAAATTTAAATCTATTAATTGCTGCAATCCATTTTTCCTTTTTAATGTAATATCTTCCAATATACATTTCTTTTCCAGCTAATGTTTCATCAATCAAGTCTAACTTAAACTTCGCATCTAAAGCAAAATCTGTTTCTGGATATTCTTTTGTAATAAATATAAAAATCTCTTTTGATTTTAGTAATGGTTTTAAATCTTTTTTCTCATCAATAATTTTTTCATAATAGCAAGTAGCTAAAAGAAAATAAGCATAGTCTAATCTATTACTTTGAGGATAAGTTTTTATAAATCTTTCTAATTCGGCAATGGCGTCTGCAAAAAAGTCTTGGCTATAATAAGAATATGCTGCCATTAGTAAAGATTTAGGCGCCCATTCTGATTGAGGAAATAATAACTCTGCATCTGTAAAATGTTTTGCAGCATATAGAGCGTCTCCATCATTAAGAGCTTGTAGTCCTTTTTTATAAGACTCCAGCATCTGAGATTCTATTACATCGTCAATTATTATTTCAACTTTTTCATCTTTTTTTACGCATGATGAAAAAAGCAACAATATAAAAATGGCTAATATATTTATGATTTTCATAAAATAAGTTTTTAGCAGAAAAAATAAAAAACTCTAATACTTAAGCAATAGATTTAAGCTGATTTCTTGAAATAAATGAGTGTGGGACGTTTTTTTCTTTGATTTCAAATATAGAGAAGTTTTTTTTGTCATCAAAAGTTTTTCTCATTAATTGATTTGTCAGATAATGACCGCCTTGAGAACATATAACCTTTGCTAACATTTTATATCCCGATAGATATAAATCTCCCATACAATCTAAAATTTTATGATTAACAAATTCTTTATCATTTCTTAATCCATTTTTATTTAATATTTTATCATCTTTAACTACTATTGCGTTGTCTAAAGTCCCTCCAAGCCCTAAATTCATTTCTTTTAATTTTTTAATGTCTTCGTGCAAACAAAAAGTTCTTGAGTCATAAATATCATCTAAATTATCCTCATAGACTTTAACTTTTCTTCTTTGTGTTGATATAATTGGATTGTTAAATTTTATTTCAAAATCTATGTCTAAACTTAAATTATTAGGTTCAATTGAAATAAATTTTTTACCATCTTCTATAGTGACTTTTTTTTCAATTTTAATAATTTTTATAGGAGTATCACTCAATTCCAAACCTTTAACATCAATTTCTTTAACAAATTCTCTTGCTGATCCATCTAAAATTGGAACTTCTATTGAGTCTATTTCTATTAATAAATTGTCTATTCCTTTTCCTAAAATTGCTGCCATCAGATGCTCAATTGTCATAACTGAATTTCCATATTCGTTTGAAATCGTAGTACATAATGTAGCGTTTGAGACATTATAAATTCCTGGGAGAATAATATTATTTTTTTTCAAATCAGTTCTCTTAAAAACAATTCCTGAATTTGGTTTAGCTGGTAATAATTTTAAGTTAACTGATTTCCCAGTATGAAGACCAACTCCTTTAAAGTTTATCACATCTTTTATAGTTTTTTGATTTAAAACTGACATTATGACTTTATAGTTAGTTACTTTTTGCTACTAAAGACAACTAATGTTACAAGAAAATACAAAAAAATTACTTAAAAAGGTTGAAAAATCTTACAAAAAAACCTGGGACATCCTCTTGTTTTGGAACAATAAAAACTTCCTGTAAATTTTTTTTAAAGAGTAAATTTTCACCTGTCTTACAGATTATTTCAGGATTCTCTCTAAAAAACTCAAATTCATCAAGTAAATTATCTTTTTGAGTAATGCTTATAGAATTATTCTCAAATATTTTTGCCCCAGATCCAATTAAAATTATCTTATATTTTTCATTCAGTTTATTCATTTTAATACTATCTATTAACTTTAAACTTAAATTTAAAATCTCATCAATCCTTGCAAAAATAATTTCTTTTATCATTAAAGAAAATTCTTCATGATCAAGATTATTTTGCTTGAGATTATTTAATAATTTTTTTTGTATATTTAAATTTTCTGAAAATAATTCTTGATTATTAAATTCTTTTTTAATTTTTTCTGACTCTTCGTCAGAAATCTTTAAAATTTTTGATATATCTTTAGTTATATGGTTTCCACCAATTGGAATTATATTAAGTGATTCAAGATATTCATTTTTATAGGAAACGATTGATGTTTTCTCATAACCTAATTCAATAAAGACCAAATTTTGAAATGTTGTAAACTTATCTTTATAACTAAAAGTTTTTGCATAACTTGATCCAATAAAATTTTCTATAAAAATATGATTTTTTTTAAATAAGTGACTTATTTCATCTAAAATATTTTTTGGAAAGCAAATAAATAAAATATCAACTGATAATAATTGATACTCTTTATCAATTTGGATACTAGAGTAATCTTTTCCATCTATTTTAAAATTAGTAATCAAGATGTGTAAAATTTCGATATCCTTATTATATTTTATAATTTCTTGTTTTGCATTATGCACTAGTAATTCAATATCACTCATTGAAAGTTTTTTACTATCTCCCTTTTTTGAAATTGATAATGTTAAATTAATTGAGTCAACAGAATCTATCAAAATATTTGCTCTTTCAATATATTCATTTGTTTTTTTTTCTAAGTCTAAAATTAATATTTCCAAACTTTTATTTAGATTTTTAATATCAAGATTATCTTTTTTAAATGAAGACGTGCATTTTTTTTCAAATGAAATTTGCTCGTCATTTGAATTTTTACTAAAAGCTGCAGCTCTTATTTTGGTAGAACCCAAATCAAAAAAAATATTATAATTCTTACTCATTAGAAGTAATTATATATTTTTGCATTCTCATATCTAATAAATTAAATTTATCAATTTTTTTATCATTAATCATTATATGAGCTCTATTGATTGCCTCTTTAATATTCTTAACAGGTAACTTTATAATTTGCCCAGATTTAGTTTTTAAATCCCATCTACCGATTTGAAAATAATAAAATGATTCAATTTTATGAAAATCAAAATTTGTTTCATCAATTATTTTTTTTAAATGAACAAATCTTTCATAATTTCCACTAGTAAAAACAAATGGTAATTCTAATTCGTTATGCTTTAAATTATCAAAGGGTATTAGTTTCTTATTTTGGCCAATAATATACTTAGAATTTTTATAATATGTTGATCCAATAAAATTAGTTTTTTTTATCTCTAAATTAATTTTATTTGGATAAATTTTTTTAATTTCAAAAGAATCTATAATATTAAATTGCCCTAAAATGATTTTAAATTCATCTTCTTCCAGAAATAGAATATTTCTATTTTGAAAAATATTTAATTTTTCCTTAATTATTCTATTTTTTTCCTCAGAGAGACCTGCAACACTAATATCACTTATTCTCAATGAAAATAAATTACCTAAATAACTACTATTTAATTTAATTGTAGATAAAAATAAAAAAATAAAAAAATAAAAAAAAAGGTTTTTTTTATTATCTATTAATTGAAGCATCATTTATCATCCATTGGAGTAAGCTCATAAAGCTTATACCTCTATATGCAGCAATCTCGGGAACTAGTGATAGTTTTGTCATTCCTGGCTGTGTGTTTATTTCTAAAAGATAAAATTTTCCATTTAAATATTTAAAGTCAGATCTTGTAATGCCTCTACATCCTATAAGTTTATGAGCTTTAAATGCCAAATTAAGAACCTCATCCATTTTTTTTTTACTTAAATCCACTGGAATAATATGCTTTGTGCCAGCCTTAATATTATACTTCGCCTTATAGTCATAAAACTTTCTCTTAGGTGATAATTCTATTGCCCCAAGTTTTTTATTACCCATTATTGCTACCTGAATCTCTCGTCCTCCAATATATTTTTCCACTAAAACTTCTTTATACGAGGATAAATTTTTCAAATTTTTAATAATATTTTTTTTATTACAGATATTAACATCCACACTTGATCCTTCATTAACTGGTTTAATAACAACAGGAAAACCTAATTTTTTTTTAATCTTTTTAATAAGTTTATTTTTGTTACTTGTGAGATCAAAGTTTCTTAATTTAAGAAATGTAGGGGTTCTAATATTATTTTTAATAAATATTCTTTTTGAAATCTCTTTATCCATTGCGATTGAAGATGAATTAACACCTGAATGGGTGTATTTTACTTTTAAATTTTCCAATAATACTTGAATATATCCATCCTCTCCAAATCTTCCATGAAGAGAGTTGTAAACTACATCTGGTTTAAATTTTTTAATTTTTTTTACAAAATTAGAGTCTGGTTCACATACTAAAATTTTATATTTATTTTTTAATGTTTTATAAATAGACTTTGCTGATGCTCTACTTATTTCTTTTTCTTTAGAATAACCTCCAGACAAAATTAAAATTTTTTTCATTTATCCAATTATTTCTATTTCTAAATCGAGTTTAATGCCGGTCTCTTTTTCTATTTCTGAACGAACATAGTCTATTAATTTTTTCATTTGACCATAAGTTGCATTTTTTTTATTAACAAAAAAATTTGAATGTTTATCTGATATTGCTGCATCTCCAAATATTTTATTCTTGGGAATAATTTCGTTTATTAATTCCCAAACTTTCTTTTGAGTCTGATTTTTTGGGTTTTTAAAGGTACTGCCACCTGTTTTAATTTGCGAGGGTTGTGTTAATGATTTTTTTTCTCTTAAAAAATTTATTTTTTTTTTCAACATCTTTTTTGCCTTTTTTATGTCCTTTTAAACTTGCGCTTAAAAAAATTAAATCTTTTGCTAAATTATTTTTTCTATACTCAAAATTAATCGTTGATGCAGGGATCGTTAATATATTACCATTAGTATCAATTGCCTGTACAGATAACAGAATATCTTTAAATTCTGTACCATAACACCCTGAGTTCATATGAATTCCTCCACCAATAGATCCAGGTATGCAAGATAAAAATTCTAAACCTCCAATATCATTATCTTTTGCAAAATTAGAAACTTTATGATCAAGTGCCGCACTACCCGCAATAATTGTCTCATCATTAAGTAAAGAAATATTTGAAAAGCTTTTTCCTAACTTAATTGCCACACCATCAAATCCTGAGTCTTTCACTAATATATTTGAACCCGCTCCAAGTATAAAAAAATTAATTTTATTCCCAAAAAATCTCATAAATTTTGATAAATCATTGAGTGTTTCAGCTTTAAAAAAAACTTTAGCTTTTCCGCCAATATTAAACCAATTAAGACTCTTTAAAGAATAATTGAAATTGATATTAATGTTAAAGTTACTTGAAAATTGTTCAATATCTTTTTCTATGTTCATAATTTCTCAGATATATTTCTTATCCAATTAGAAATAGATCCCGCCCCCATGGCAATTAATATTTTTTTTCCATATATATTATTTTTTATATAATTCGATAATTCTATCTTATCATTAATCAGTATGACTTGTACTTTTGAGTTAGAACTCAATTGTTTTGCAAAATCAGAATAATTAAAACCAAGCTTTAATATTTCTCCAGCTGTATAGATTGGACATAATATTACTTTGTCTGCATTCTTAAATGATCTTGAAAACTCAATTTTTAAATCTTTCAATCTTGAAATTCTATGTGGTTGGAAAATAGATATTATCTCCTCTATCTTGTAGACTTTTTTAACACCTTTCAAAACTTCCACAATTTCAGTTGGATGATGGGCATAGTCATCAAAAATCAAACTACCCCTAAAAGTTTTTAATTTGTTAAATCTCCTTTCAACACCTTTGAAATCAGCTAAACCTTTTTTAATTATGTAAGAGGAGATCCCTATTATTTTACATATTGAAGCTGAAGCAGCAGCATTTCGTATATTATGTAATCCAAGTAATGGAATTTTAATTTTTTTTATAAATAAACTTTTCTTACCAGGTAACTTTATCAAAAGATCAAAATAAGAAAATTTAGTATTTTGTTTAATATTATGTATACAAAAATTAGATTTTTTATTCGTTCCATAAGTTAAATAATTTTTTACTTTAATATTTTTTTTTACTTCTTGAATATTTTTATCGTCGATGCATATAACTGATTTGCCAAATGAGGGGGTTTTTTCTATAAATTCTATGAAGGATTTTTTTAAAGAATTAAGATCCTTATAATGATCCATATGTTCTTTATCAATATTTGTCACAATTGAATAGGTGGGCAAAACTTTTAAGAAGCTTCCATCAGACTCATCAGATTCAATTAAGCACCAATTACTTTTTCCTAATTTAGCAGAATTTTTTAATGACTTTATTACTCCACCATTTATGACAGTAGGATCTAACTTTGCTTTTGAGAAAATGCTTGAAACTAGTGATGTTGTAGTAGTTTTTCCATGTGAACCGCAAACAACTACATTCTTTTTAATTAGTGATACAATATGAGCCAACATATCTCCACGCAAGTAAATTGGTAGTTTTTTTTTTCTGGCTATTATTAGTTCAATATTGTTTTTATCAATTGCTGATGAGACTACTAAAATTGTAGAATTAAAAACATTTTTTTTTTTATGTCCTAAAAATACTTTAATTTTACTTTTCTTTAATCTTTCAATGTTTTTATTTAAGTTTAAATCACTTCCTTGAACATTAAAACCTAACCCTTTCATAATTAGAGCTAGACCACTCATACCAATTCCTCCAATACCAACAAAGTGGATGATTTCTGTTTTAGCTAGGTTAATTGTCATTTATTTTATCTATAATTTTTTTATTTAGTTTTTCCCAACTGTTATTCGTGTATATTTTCATGAGATTATTTTTTTTTAGTAAATATTGTTCTTTATTAATCATTATTTGATTAACTATTTCGTAAATGTCACCAAAATTAAAGTTTTTTTCCTCTAATATCCAGCAACAGTTTAAATCATAATATCTTTTGGCGTTTAAATATTGATGATTATCTGTTGCATGTGGGAATGGAATAGAAATAAAAGGGATATTTAAATAAGTCAATTCAGCTAAAGAGGATGCTCCTGCCCTTGTTATCGCAATATCAAATTCACTATTTTTACATAATAGATTTTCTTCGAAAAAAAATAAATTATTTTTAATATTATTATCCTCATATTCTTTTTTGAAATTATCAATATCAAAACCTGTTGAAAGTTGTTGGGTAATTTCTATTTTATATTTTTTGGATAAATTTATTATTTCGCTCTTTAAATGTTTGCTAAAAAATAGAGATGCTTGACTTCCACCCATTATCAATATTTTTAAGGTATCATCATTAATATGACTTTTATTTTTTTTTAAATAAAAACAATTATTTAATATAGGATCAATTTTTACTTTCTTGCTATTATTAGTTATATTTTGATCATAACAAAATATTTTATCAGAAAATCTTAATAAAAATTTATTTGATCTTCCTATTATAGAATTAGGTTCAAATAAAATAATTTTTTTTCCAAATATTTTTGCAGCTAAAACAATTGGTAAAGACATATAACCTCCGGTACTTATCACAATATCAATTTTAGTTCCAAAAAAATGATTCAATGATTTAACAAATGCAAGAAATAAATAAATAATTTTAATAGGAAAAAGGTATTTTTTTTCTGAAACTTTCCTTACTTCAAAGATAGTTTTTTTTACCTCATTTGGAACGAACTTAGATCCTCTCAAATCAGTATAAATAATTACTTCAAAAGTATTTTTTAAATGATTGTATAGATTTAATGCAGGAATAACATGACCACCACTTCCTCCAGTGCTTATAAGTATTTTCTTCTTCATATTAAAATATCAAATCTTTCTCCGTGTTAAATTTATTATGAAACCAGCCAAGATTGAAGTTCCTACAATAGAAGAGCCTCCATAACTTATAAATGGTAAAGTCATTCCAGTTGTTGGGAACAATCTTATATTAACACCAATATGAATTAAAGATTGGAATATTATGATGCCAATTGAACCCATTAATATTAATTTATATGAATCGTTTTGCTCTAAATTAATTTTTTGGAATACTTGATGAACAAAAAATAAAAGAATTACCATCAAAAAAATTATAAACAATATTCCAAATTCTTCTGAAATAACTGAAACAATATAATCTGTGTGTGCTTCTGGACACCTATTTTTTAAATCACCTTCTCCAATTCCTCTTCCGAAAAAACCACCATTCATAATTGCATCCGAACACTTATCAGATTGATAGTTATTACCTGATTTAGGATCAAAAAATGCTTTGAGCCTAATCAAAATGTAACCAAACTTTGATGGTACGGCATATATTAAAAAAATTAAGCATATTATTAAAAAGCTGAATGAAAGTGAAAAAATTATAATGTTTACACCTGATATAAATATTAAGCTAAACCATGTTAAGAATATTAGTAAAGTTTGTCCAATATCAGGCTGATTTATAAGTAATAAAACTATTGGTAAAAGAAGTAAAAAACTAAGAAAAAATTTTAAATAAAGATTTTTATTCTTTTCAGAGCTTAAAATTACAGAGGTTAATATTATAAAAAATGGTTTGACTATTTCTATAGGTTGAAATCTAGGTAAGAAGGGTAAATCAATCCATCTTTTAGATCCTTTAACCTCAACACCAATTAAGGGGACTAATATTAAAAATATTATAGATAAAAAAAATAAAAAGTAAGAGAGTTTAATTAAGCTTGGTGTGTCAATAGAGGAAAATACTATCAAAATTATAGACGCAATTATTATATAAAATAGATGTCTGTAAAAGAAATAATAACTATTTGTATCCAATTTATCAGAGGCTATTAATGATGTTGAGACTAATGAAAAGAATAATCCTAGAAAAAAGAGAAATAATACTAAGAAAAATAAAGTTTTATTAATACTTTTCCAAAAATCATAAAAATTTTTATTAAAACTAGTGTTGTAATTCATGTTTTAGATTACTAAATATTTTATTGAAATAATCACCTCTATCTTCAAAATTTTTAAAGGTATCAAAAGATGCGGCGGCTGGACTAAATAATATTAAATTATTTTCTTTCCCAGAATTTTTAATGTCATAGATAACTTTTAAAAGTGAGGCTTTAATATTTTTTTGTTTGGTGAATTTTAGTTTTCCGATAAATTTTCTCTCAAAAAAAGCTTTATTTTTTCCATAAATATAAGCTTTAATATTATTAGCATTTTTATTTTTTATTTTAAAAATATCCCCTTGCTTCGGTACACCTCCAACCATCCAGTAAATATTTTTATTTAAACTTAAAAAATGCTTTGAAGAAGAAAAACTTGTAGACTTAGAATCATTAATACAAATAGTTTTAATATTATTAAATATTATTTCTTGTCTATAATTTAATCCATGAAATTTTTCAATTTGTTTTAATATTATACTTTTATTAATCTTTAATTTTTCACAAATAGAAAAAACAAATGATAGATTTTCTTCATTTGATTTGTTTTTAAAATATTGATTTTTTAATTTATTATAATTTTTTTTATATCTAGATTTATTTACTTTAAAAACTTTTGATAGAATCTTTTTATTAACTATCTTTTTCATTAATCCAAAAATTTTATAATTTATAAAAGTAAGATCTTTTGTTGACTGTCTTCTAACCAATGAAAATTTTGCTCTTGCATATCTTGAGATTGATACATGTCTTTCTAAATGATCAGGTGTAATATTAAGAACGACAAAATATTTTGAACAAAAATAATTACTATATTCTAATTGGTATGAAGATGCCTCTATAACAAAAATTGTATTATTGCTAATTTTTCTTTCATTCAGAATTGGGTTACCAATGTTTCCGCACAATCTCACATCCTTAAAAACTTTTTTTAGTATTAAATATAATAGTTTAGCAGTAGTGGATTTGCCATTTGTCCCTGTCACAGTTATTGTGAAATTTTCCTTATTTTGCAAGAAAAAAATATCCAAGTCCGTAATTACTTTTTTTTTATGTTTGGACAAAAATATCTTTAATCCACATTTTTGAATATTAATACCTGGGCTTATTATTATAAAATCAAAATTAGTTTTATAAAGTTTATCTTTTTTTATTAGATTTTTTTCTAAAGCTTTGTGTTTGATTTTATAATCATCATAGCATCTTACAAAATTATTTTTTTTTAAAAAAAAAAAATGATGATACTCCACTCTTACCTAGTCCATAAATAAGAATTTTTTTTCCTACCATTATCTTAATTTTAATGTTGCGATTCCTATCAATGCTAAAATTATTGATATTATCCAAAATCTAATTACAACTGTTGACTCAGGCCAACCTTTCTTTTCAAAATGATGGTGTATTGGTGCCATTTTAAAAACTCTTTTTCCTGTAAGTTTAAATGATATAACTTGAATAATCACTGAAAGTGCTTCTAAAACAAATAGACCTCCCGTAATTGCTAAAACTATTTCATGCTTAGTAATTATTCCAATACCTCCCAAGGATCCTCCTAATGCTAATGATCCTGTATCTCCCATAAATATTTTTGCCGGTGGTGCATTAAACCAAAGAAAACCTAAGCAAGCTCCAATAATTGATCCACAGAATACTGCTACCTCACCTACATTTGGAATGTATGATATTTTTAAATATTCTGAAAATACTATATTACCTGTTACGTAACTTATGAAAGCAAAGCAACCTGCAACTAATATAACTGGAACAGTTGCCAAACCATCAAGACCATCAGTTAAATTTACCGCATTGGAGGAGCCGACAATTATAAATACTGAAAATGGGATAAAAAACCATCCTAGGTTTACAACTAAATTTTTAAAAAAAGGAAAATAAAGATTTTTAATTTCTGGATCCTGTATTAAATGATCTAGTATTAAAATACCTATAATCGCAAAAATAATTTGATAAATAATCTTAAATTTTAAAGAAACTCCTGAAGAGTCTTTATATTTTATTTTTTTATAATCATCTATTAAACCAAGCAATCCAAAACTTGATAAAATAAAAATTAAGAACCAAATATATGGATTCTCTAAATCACACCATAATATTATAGAAAAAAAAAGCCCTAATAAAATTAATAGTCCACCCATAGTAGGGGTACCAATTTTTTTTACAATATGTTCAGATGGACCATCATCCCTAATTGGATCAGTAATTTTTCTTACAGAGAAAAATTTTATAAATGGAGTGCCTATTATTAAAACAATTGCCATAGACGTAAACATTGCCAAACCAGTTCTGACTGTTAAATATTTAAATACATTTAAAAATGTAAATATATCAACAAATTCTAATAAAAATTTATAAAACACCTTTAGAACCTTTTAATTGATTTACATACTTATTTAAACCGGTAGCATTGGATCCTTTAATCATTAAATAATCATTATTCCTCATATTATGAATAATTAAATCATTAATTTGTGAAATATTATTCAGAACTAAACCTTTTTTATTAACCTTTAATTTTTTGAAAATTTTGCTCATTTGAGTTCCTATGACAAAAATATTTTTGATTGAAGTTAAATTTATCACTTTTATTAATTGATTATGTAATTTTTTCGAATGGGAGCCTAATTCGAGCATGTCTCCTAATAAAATATATTTTCTATCATTATCAATATTTAATAACTTAAAATGATTAATTGCTGACTTTAATGAGAGAGGGTTTGAGTTATAGCTTTCGTCAATTAAATTTATAATTTTTTTATCTACCTTAACTTTACTAATATCACCTCTTCCCTGTACAAAATTAATTTTTTTAAACATGTTATATTTTAGATATTTAATATTATTAGTTGCCAATATAATTGCAAGACATGCAAGGATATTTTTAATTAAATTTTCATTTTTACTATTAATAAAAAAATATTTTTTTATACCGTTAACATTTATATGTAATTTATAAATATTTTTATTTTTAGTAATTTTTTTTAAATAAACATCAGCATTTTTATTTTTTTCACTAAATGAAAAAATCTTTAAATTTTTTTTTAAAGCAATTTTTTTATGAAGAAAAAAAAACTTATCATCTAAATTTAATATTATTTTTCCATTTTTTTTAATGTTATGAATAATTTCAGATTTAGCTAATGCGATTTGTTTTATGCTCTTAAAATTTTTTGCGTGCGCATAAGATATATTTGTTATAACACCAATATTGGGTTGAACAACTTTAGATAAATTATCAATCTCACCTTTTTTATCCATTCCTATTTCATAAATGCCATAATTGTGATTATTGTTAAAATTAAACAAACTCAATGGAACGCCATATTTATTATTATATGATTTTTTTGACGCTGATATGTTGGTAAAATCCCGAAATACTTCCTTTGTCATTTCCTTTAATGAAGTTTTTCCACAACTGCCTGTAATACCTATAAAAACTGAGTCTGAACATTCTCTATTTACAGTAGATATTTTTTCTAAAAACTTTAATGGTGAATTTACTTTTATATATTTTTTTAAATTATTTGATAATTTTTTACTTCCAACTACAATCTGTGCACCGTTTTTAAATGCATCATTTATATAATTATTACCATCTTTATTTTCTCCTTTAATAGCAAAAAAAATATCGTTTTTTTTAACTTTTCTTGAGTCTATCACACCTTCAAAAGTGCCTATATTAAATCTTAAATTTAAATTACCACTTTGCTCTTTTAAAATATTTTTTTTTAAATTTTTTGATAACAATTTATTTTTTTTCAGAATACTTTTTTTAATTATTGACCTATCAGATAATATATTAACTTTATTTTTTATAATTTGTGTATTTTCATGCCCCTTACCAGCAACAATGAGTATTTCTGAGGTTTTAAGATCCTTAATTGCTAGTTTTATTGCATCTTCTCTATCTGGGATTTCATGAATTTTTTTTTTTATCAAAAATACCATTTTTAATATTAATTCTTATTTTTTTTGCATTTTCATTTCTAGGATTGTCATTTGTGATATATATTTTTTTACAAAATTTTGCAGCTATTGTTCCCATCTTTGATCTCTTGAGCTTATCCCTGTCACCACCACATCCAAAAACAATTTTAATATTTCTTCCACTAAATTGATCTTCAATATTTTCTAAACATACTTTTAATGCATCTGGAGTATGAGCATAATCTAATATCACAAGGCTCTTATTTTTAAGATTACCAATTTTTTCAAATCTTCCATTAACTGGTTTCATATTTTGAAAATTATCAACAATTTTGTTAAATTTAATTTTACTTTTTTGTGCTGCAATACTTGCCATTAATAAGTTAGTAATTTGAATTTTACCAATTAGATTTGTAGTAAATGAATAATTTTTTTTTTGATAAGCAAAACTTACAGATTGCTTTTCACCAATATAATTATGGTCTAAAATTTCAATTCCTTTATCATTAAATAAAGAAATCATTTTTAGTTTTCTCTTTGTGGCAATTTTCTTTAATTTTTTATGTTGGGGTATTTTTGAATTAGTAATTATAAAAGAATTATTTTTTAATAATTTTTTAAAAAGATACAATTTTGAATTTAAATAATTATTGAACGATTTATGATAATCTAAATGGTCATGTGATAGATTAGTAAATATGCCCCCATTAAATTTTATACCATCAAGTCTATTCTGATGAAGTCCATGGCTGGATGCTTCTAAAATTATATTATTTATTTTCATAGTATCAAGTAGTTTAAAATACTTAGCCAATGTTATTGGATCTAGGGTGGTATTATTTACTTTAAGTAAATTTTTTTTTATTTTTACTCCCAGTGTCCCAATTGACGCAACTTTTTTTTTACTCATTGTCAAAATTTGATAATAAAACTCTGCGATTGATGACTTTCCATTTGTTCCAGTGACTGCCACTATATTTTTTGGCCTACTTTTAAAATATTTAAAAGAAACTAAAGATAGATCTTTCCTTACATTTTTTGACTTTATATAGAGTATATTTTTTTTAATTCCTTCAAATTCTTTTTCATGTACTATTACTTTGCAACCATTCTTTATAGCTTGTGCTATATATTTGTTTCCATCTCTGATTGTGCCTTTGATTGCAAAAAAAATATTTCCTTTTTTACATTTCAAACTATTAAATGATAAGCCAGAGAAAAAATGCTTTTTATACTCTGGTTTAATATTGTTAAAATAATCGCCTACTAACATGATTAGATTACTCAACATCCATATATTTTGTGGCTAAAATAGGCCCAATTTTTTCAATAATATTTGCTACAATTTCTACTGCTGTCCAACCGGCTGTATTGAATGGAGTGCCCTTAAAAGAGCCAGATTTATTTCGATAATTATAAATATAATCTTCTGAGGTTTTAGGTTCATCGATTAAAACAATTAATGCAAATCTTGGATCAGATGATGGAAATACAGATGCAAAAGTATTAATTTTTAATCTAGAGTATTTACCATTAACCACTTTTTGAGCTGTACCAGTTTTGCCTGCCACCTCATAACCTTTTACATCTGCTAGTCCCGCCGTACCATCTGATGTTGATACAATTTTTCTTAAAATCTTATTTATTTTGATTGATATATTTTCTGAAAGAATTTGGTTTTTTTTTAAATTTTGCTTACTATCCTTTTTAATTAAAGTCGGCTGAATATCAAATCCTCCATTAGATATAATAGAATATGCTTTTGCAAGTTGAAGAGGAGTAGTTGTAATACCGTGACCAAATGAAACTGTCGCAAGTTTACATTTTCCCCACACAAACGGAATAGGTGTTCCCGTTTCATCTATATCAAAATCTATCCGATTTAATATACCAATTTTACTGTAAAAACTTTTTAGTTTCTCAGCGCCTAACATTTGGCCAATTCTCACAGATCCTATGTTTCCAGATCTGATTAAAATTTGCTCTACTGTAAGATTTTTAGGAATCTCATTATCATATTCTCTTATTGGTCTACCGTCACATTCAATTTCTTTTTCCAAATTCAAAAACTCAGTTTCTGGTTCTACAATTTTTTCGTTTAAAGCAGCTGCTACTGTAAACAATTTAAATACTGAGCCTAACTCATAAACTCCTTTTGTAATTCTATTGATATAATTTTTATCTGTTATGGATACTCGTTCATTTAAATTAAAATCTGGCAATGAAACAAGAGATAAAATTTCTCCATTATTTACATCCATAAGTATTGCACCACTTCCAATACTTCTAAAAATTTTATTAAATCTAAATAGTTCTTGTCTAATTAAAAATTGAATTTCTGTATCTACTGTTAGCTTAATGGGGTTTTTTTCTGATTTAAGATTAAGATCAAATTTTTTCTCAATACCAGATATACCATTGTTTGAATCATCTATTTGGCCCAATATGTGGCTATATAAATTTTCATTTGGATAAATTCTTGATATTTGATCTTCAAAAACAATTGCTTTATCTCCTAGCAATTTTAATTGCTCTTTTTCATTGCTTGAAATTTTTTTTTCTAATCTAAAATATTTTTTTTTTTTTTATTTTTTTTTTAATGTCGACAAAATCCTTGTTGGGAAAAATTATTTTTAAATTTAGTAATAATTTATCATCATTTATTATTAAATTAGGGTTTATACCTACAATTGTAGTATTAACAGTTTTTGCAATAAAATTATTATTTCTATCAAGAATATCTGCTCTGAAATTTTCTATGATTTCCAAATTTCTACTTTTGAGTATACTTGGTTTTTGTATTCCTAAATAAATAATTTTTATGGAGTAAATTGTACAAACTAAAAGTAATATAAAAAAGATAAAAGCAATTCTATTAAATGAAATATTTAAATTAGATTTGTTTTCTTTAAAAGAAAAATCATTTTCATATTTTTCAAGTACTAATATTTCTTTTTTTTCTTTGATCATTCTATTTTTCTGACTGAAATAAAACTCTTCCATTAAAGAAAAAAATTTTATTTATATTGTCTATCCTGGTGTTAAATAATTGATCATCAAACCACTCCTCTTGAAACTCGGTTAATCTTTTTGGTGAACTTAAATAATTATAATCCAAAAGAACTAAATCATATTGATTTTTTAATTTTCCAATATTTTCTTTTGTTAAAAAAATTTCTTTTTCTAACTCTTTAGTGGCGTTTTTTGTGAATGTTGTAAATATTATCAAAAAAAAAATTAAGGATGTTAATATTATTTTTCTCATATTTTTTTTGATAAATTTTCAATATCTAATAAAAATTTAAATTTATTGTAAAATTTTAGCTCATAGTCGTCTATATCAGTTAATTTTATTGCATATCTTAATTTAGCTGATCTTGAGGCTGGATTTGTATTTATTTCCTTGTTTGATGGAATGATAGGCTTTTTTTTTTGAATTTCAAAAATTTTTTTTTCAGATGAATTTCCTGGTAAGTATCTAGATAAATTCTTTCCACTCGATAAATCATTAAAAAAGAATTTTACAATTCTATCTTCTATAGAATGAAAAGAAACTACAATTATCATTCCACCAGGTTCTAGTAATTTTGTTGCAGCGATAAGTCCTTTGATTAACTCACTTATTTCTTGGTTCACAAACATTCTTAGAGATTGGAAAATTTTTGTAGATTTATTTTTTTTAAAATTTTTCTTTTTTGAACTTTCAATAATGTTTATTAAATCCTCATTATTAATATTTTGCTTTTGTCTTAAATTAATTATTTTTTTTGCAATTATTCTAGCTTCCTTATCTTCGCCAAAAAACTTAAAAATTTTATTTAAATCATTTAAATCTAAAGAATGTATTGCTTCGTTAGCCGTAAACGAGTTTAAACCCATAGACATATTAAGTTTACCTTTCGAATTAAATGACAAACCCTTTGTTTCATCTTTAATTTGATTTAATGAAAAACCAAGATCAAAAATTATACATCTAAACTTATTTTTGCCATCTAATTCACCTATTTCACTAAATTTTTTATTATAGAATTCAAATCTTTTTGAATATTTCTTTTTGATTTCTTTTGCAGCTTTAAAAGTATCACTATCTCTATCAATACCTATTACATTTGTATTTTTAAACTCTAATATTTTTTTTGTATAACCGCCTTGCCCAAATGTACAATCAAGAAATGTGCCACCATATTGAGGGGAAATAATGCTTATAATTTCATTAAGCAGTACTGGAAAATGCTTTTTCTTTTCCAGTAATATGGTGGCATTCATTTATTTTTTTGAAGAACATTAATTTTTTTGTCTTCTCAAAAATGCTGGGATTTCTAATTCATCCTCATCATTATCTTCTGTCTTAGTATCAAATGATGAAAATTCTGATTTATTATCATCTTCACTCAAATTTAATTCTTCATTATTTTCTGAGTTAAATAAATTAGGACTTTCTTCTTCAAGATTAAAATTTTCTAATCCGTTTGAGGGAGTAACATCATTATTTACTTCATCAATGATAATGCTTTCTTCGTTTTTAATCTCCTCAGTGCTTACTGTTTGATCATTAGGAATTTCATTACTAATATTATTATCATTTGATGAAAAATCTTGGGGGTTTGAAATATCGTCAGTAATTGGTTCCTCTAATTTTAATGCGTTTGCACCACTCGTTACTGTATTTTGAATATTGGCTGAATTAAAATTAAATGATTGTGCAGGATTAGGATTGGTAAAATCTGAATATCCAGTGTTTCTACTTTGAATTCTATGTACCATATTTATAACAGATTTTGCCTCTGGTTGTTGTCCATCTAATGCTGTCGCTACAATAGATACTCTCATGCTTCCTTCTAATGCAGGATCAGTAATAGCTCCAATAATAAGTTCAGCCTCTGGATCCACTTCCGCTCTAACTTTATTAACAGCTTCATCTACTTCAAATAATTTTAGATCTGGTCCTCCAGTAATGTTTACTAGTAATCCTTTGGCACCTTGCAATGTATAATCATCTATTAGTGGATTACTTATGGCCATCTCAGCTGCTTTAGTAGCTCTTCCTTCACCATCTGCTTCTCCAGTTCCCATCATTGCTTTACCCATTGAGCTCATTACAGTTTCAACATCAGCAAAATCTAAATTTATTAAACCAGGTCTTACCATTAAATCAGTAATGCTTTGAACCCCATGCATTAAAACATCATTAGATAAATCAAAAGACTCCTCAAATGTCGTTTGTTCAGTTGCAATTTTGAAAAGATTTTGATTTGGAATTACAATAATTGTATCAACATGTTTTCTTAACTCTTCTAATCCTTGTTGGGCTCTTCTCATTCTAGAGGGCCCTTCATACAAGAAAGGTAAAGTTGTAACCCCAACTGTTAGAATATTTAATTCTTTTGCCGCTCTAGCTATGACATGTGCTGCACCAGTTCCTGTACCTCCACCCATTCCAGCTGTTATAAAAACCATATTTGCGCCTTGCAAGCAATTTACTATCTCGTTTAAGGACTCATCTGCAGCAGCTTGGCCAATATCTAACTTTGCTCCAGCACCAAGACCTTTTGTTAAATTTAATCCTATTTGAATTTTTGTATTAGCTTTACTTAACTTTAAATCTTGTGCATCAGTATTTATAGATAAAAATTCAACACCTTGAAGACCAGACTCTACCATTTTATTTATGGCGTTACCTCCTGCGCCCCCAACTCCTAAAACTAAGATTCTCGGTTTTAATTCTTTTATTTCTGGTGCTTTAAAGTTTATTGTCATTCTCTCTCCCTCTATTGTTTGTTAAGTTTTTGCTCCCATCTAAGATTTGCTCTATTTATGTTTGATTTTTTTCTAGCATTCATCCTAAATTTTTCAAAAGTTTTAGGCTCCCATATTTGGAATGTTTTTCCCTGACCAACGAACAGCATACTGTGTTTAATTCTAGCATGATTTAATAATTTTTGTGAAATAGAGATTCTTCCCTCGTTATCAAATTGTAAATTAATACTTTCTGAAAGAATTGATGTTGCAAAAAAATCCCTTTTTTCTTCAAAAGGATTTAAACCATCAATTGTATCTGAAATTTTTTCAATTCTATCTTGCGTCCATGCTTCAATTGAAGGATTGTTAAATGACGGATAGCAAAAAATTCCGTTATAACCTAGATTTGAAAGATATGATCTAAAACTAGCAGGCACTGAAACCCTCCCTTTTTTGTCTATCCTGTTCTCGAAAGTTGATAAAAACATATTTTTTTCTCATAAATTCCATATTTGGGAATATATGGGATATTATGGGTTTTTA
>MDTB01221767.1_pt1 | contig 28454 bp, 28 predicted proteins | sample 811161 | NCBI WGS metagenome assembly MDTB01 (sample SAMN05326650, study PRJNA326480) | marine metagenome | isolation source: seawater | place: Mediterranean Sea | collected 2009
GATGTAATTTTAGATGATTATTTTATCGTAGACTATAGCTTGAAATATAATTTATTAAATTATGGGAAAATCTATATGAATATTGATAACTTATTTAAAAATAATTATGAACAGGCATTTATGTATTCTTCAATGGGAAGAAACGTAAATATTGGTATAAGAATGGTTTATTAGTTGAGTTATTTAGTTTAGTTTATATAGTAGTTGAATTATGACTTATTTAAAATTCTCATCAGGAATTTTTTTAGTTTTAGCGGTAAGTAGATTTATTCCACATCCACCAAACTTCACAAGTTTAATAGCATTAAGTTTTTATGTTCCTGTTTTTTTTGGAAGAAAATATATCTCAATAGTATTATTAAGTTTTTTTATTACGGACATTTTCATAGGACTTCATAGTGTTACCTTCTTTACCTGGGGAAGTGTATTAATAATTGGTTTTATAAGTAAATATTTCAAAAAAAGTATAAATTTAAGAATCATTGGTTCGTTAATGGGAGCCACTTTATTTTTTATTATTACAAATTTTGGAGTTTGGATTTTGGGTTCATATGGGTATACATTCAACGGTTTAGTTTTATGTTACACTCTTGCATTACCTTTTTTTACTTATAGTTTAATTTCGACGTTACTTTTTTCTTGTCTGTTTGAAACTTTCTATAAATTTGGGAATAAATTTATAAAAGTTTAAATCATTATCTAGTACTTTAATTTACTTTGAAAGTTTATTTAAGGAATTATCTTTTATCAACATTCTATTTTCTAGACGATAGATACAATCGCAGTTATCTAACAACTTTTTATTATGAGTTATTATTAAAATAGAAAATCTTTTTTTGAGTTGATGTAAAATTTTATTGAATAATATTTGATTTTTTTCATCAAGTGAGCTTGTAGGCTCGTCCAACACAAGCATTTTAGGCATTCTGTACAATGCTCTAGCAATATTAATTCTTTGTAACTGCCCTCCTGAAATTTTTAGAGCATTATTTCCAAGGTTAGTTTTTAATGATAGTGATTTATTCAAAATAGATTTTGTTAAAAGTGAATTTTTTAAAGCAAATTTTAAATTCTTTATTTTAATTTTTTTATCAAAAAAAGTTATATTATCTAACAGATTTGCATCTAAATAAAAAAAGTTTTGAGGGACAAACGCTATATTGTTGCTGAAAGATAAATTCTGATTTGTAATATTTATTCCATCTACAAATATATTTCCAGAACTTGGCGATAATAGTCCCATTATTATATTGCTCAAAGTAGTCTTACCCGCTCCACTCTCACCATAGATACCAACAACTTCGTTTGATCTTATTTTGAAATCAATGTTATTTAATATGTGTTGATTTTTAAATTTAAAATTTAATTTTTTAAATTCTAACTCTTTTGTAAAAGAAATAGTTTTTTGATCCAACAATATTTTTTCATCAAATTTGTAAAAATCTATTAATTTATTAATAGAGGCCATACCAAATTTTAATCTTTGTGAGTACGTTGAAATTCTATTTAAAATTGGCATTAGCCTAAATAGTGCTGCACCAAATATACCAAGTGTAATTAAATTTCCTTTGTCTTCTGTCGATGTAGTTAAGAAATATATAAATAATATTACTAATATTATTCCTGCTATCTCAAGTAAATATCTCCCAAAGTCCATCATTGAATTATGCTTTGCAGTTACCTTTGTTAGTTGTGTTGCAAGATTATTGTAGCTGTTTAAAACAGGAGTACTCCATTTATATAGTATCATCTCTTTAATTCCACTTAAGCTTTCGTTTAATGACTTTAAAATTTTAGTTTCCATTTCTTGACGTGTAGTTCCTAATTTAAAAGATACTTTTCTAGTAAATAAGATTAATGTTGGAAAAAAGATTATTGAAATTAAAGTCATTATCAAAAATATCTTTGGTTCCCAAAACAAAAGAAATAAGACAATTCCAACAAAAAAAATTAATTCAGAACTTAGAAACAAGAATCCAGCAAGTCCATTTGAGCAAAAATTATAAACCTCTGTAGTCATAAGATTTATGAAGTTGGACTTATTATTTCCTGTATGCCAGTCATAGTTTTTTCCTAAGTAGATTTTTAAAAGTTTATTACTAATATTTTTTTGGCATGTATAAATGAATAAATTAATTTTTAATGTCATAAAACATAAAAATACAAATCTAAATATAAATACAAAGAAAATTAGTATTAATAAAATTTTCATTTGTTCTTGAAAATCAAAACTTTTTGAGAACACAGATGTTAAAAATGTTGAAAAAAAACTAGTATTAGGGTTTTCTGAGAAAAACGATATTAAAGGTATAATTATACCTAAACTTAAAATCTCAAAAATTGTTCCTAATAAGATTAATAAAATTATCAAAAAAATATCAATTTTGGTAAAACCAGTAATGAGACTTAAAATTTTTTTGATCATGTCTTATTAATTTAATTTTTTTAATTACCTAGACTTTTGACATTTATGCACTTTTTTTTTAAATAATTACATTTATTAAAGTTATTTAAAATTAGATATGATATAATATATTCATATTTTGTTATAAACAAATAATACTATGACACCTAGAAGATTTATAAATTTATTACCAAAAAAATACATTTTTTTAAAAACCTCTAATTTTTTTAAGTTTCAATACTCAAGGTACAATAAATTTAAAAATATAAATTACTTGCCAGTCACTATGGATATAGAACCTACCACTGGATGTAATTTCAGATGTACTATGTGCCAGGTATCCTCACCATCATTTGAGGCAAAAAATATGGACCTAAAAACTTTCAAAAAAATAATAAATGAAAATAAGCAATTGATTAAAATTAAATTACAAGGAATGGGAGAACCACTTGTTAATAAATATATTTATGAAATGATAAGTTATGCTAGTGATTTTGGCATATCTACAGAAATTATTTGTAATGGAAGTATGCTTAATCAAAATAATATTTCTAAACTTATGAAAAATAATCTTTCCAAGTTAACAATTAGTATAGATGGAGCATCAAAAAAAGTATTTGAAAATATAAGAGTAAAATCAGATTTCGAGGTTGTTGTTAATAATGCTAAAAATTTTAGAAAAAATATTAATAAAAAATATATCAGACCTGAATTTAGTGCATGGTCTACAATTCAAGCTGAAAATTTAAACGAAATAGAGGATATTGCAATGTTGTGCAAAGAAATAGGTTTTGATGACTTAACATATCAAGTTTTTCTAACAGGTTGGGGTAAAGACGAATGGAATAAAGTTAACAATAGAAAAAATATAAATTATGAAAATATTGAAATAAAAAAAAGATTTGATCAGATAATTTCTAAATATTCATCTAAAAATTTTATTATAAAGGTATTTGAAGAAAATTTACTTAATTACAAAAAAAAATGTAGTTGGCCTTGGAATAGTACATATTTAAGTGCAAAAGGAGAAGTTGTTCCATGCTGCATAGTTGGTGATCCAAATGTTGTAAACTTTGGCAATATAAACTCTTCTTCTTTTAAAGAAATTTGGAATTCAAAGCAGTATAATGAATTAAGGAAGAAAATAAGCTCAAACGATTTAGAAGATTATTGTAAAAATTGTTATTTGGAGACAAAACAAAAAGTTTAAAAACTATTTTTTAATTAAATACTTTTCCCATTTAAGCGTTGATAAAATTATTTCCTTTAATTTATTTTTTTTATTTAAATTAATAAAATTGTTTAATTTTTTGGTTGAAGCAATAATATCACTAATATCTCCTTTTCTACGTGGAACAAATTTAATTTTAATTTTTAATTTAAATAAATATTCAAATTTTTTGATGATTTGAAGAACGGAATATCCAGTTCCATAGCCACAATTCAACAGATATGATTTCTTATTATCAGACATTATTTTTAGTATTTCACAATGTATTTTTGAAATATCACTAATAAATATAAAATCTCTAATACAGGTCCCATCTGGCGTCGTATAATTGTTACCATAAACTGATATTTTATTTTCTTTTTTTAACACTGAAATTGCTAAATTTTTAATTAGTTGATTATAATTATTTATACATCCCAATTTATTTTTTATATCACTTCCAGCTACATTAAAATATCTAAGGATTGCATAATTAAAATTATTTTTCTTGGCATAGGATTTTATAAAATTTTCACATTTAAGTTTTGATTTACCATAAACATTAAAAGGTATTGTTTTAGTTCGTTCTGTAACTATTCCTGAAACATTCCCATAAACTGCACATGTTGACGAAAAAATAAAATTTTTAATTTTATTTTTCGAGCATACTTTTAACAATTTCTTGGTATTTTCTGTATTATTTTCAAAATATTTTGATGGATTTCTCTCTGATTCACTTACATCAACTGAGGCCGCACAATGTATAATAGAATCAATTTTATATTTCTTTAAAATACTATCAATTTTTTTTTCATTACTTATATTACATCTAAAAAATATTGCTTGTTTATTAATTAAAGATCTATGTCCAGTGATAAGACTATCAACAATAATTACATTATATTTTCTTTTAATTAAGTCACTAGAAATTTTACTACCTATATAACCAGCACCCCCTGTAATTAAAATATTATTCATTGTTGATATAATAGTAGAAAATAATTTTTTTGTTAGACTTTTATAATAAAATAAATCAAAATACTATTATTAGCTTTAATTTCAAAGCACTCAAGACTATAAATTTTAAAATGTTAAATTATTTAAGAAAATTAATTTACAAATATTATTTTATTCAAATAATTGCTTCATACGTTTTTTCTTATTTGTATTTTTTAACAAATAAAAAAAAAATAAGGATTTATTATAAAAATCATGCTTGGATACATGAGACTTTTTTAGGCAACTTTGCCAGCACACATCCTATAAGAAAGTCAGAAAAATATTTAATGAACGATCTGCCTTTTTTTTTAAAATATTATGAATGTAAACAAGGGGATATAATATTTGATGCTGGTGCAGGCATTGGCACAGAAACTATTTATTTTTCAAAATTGGTTGGAAATTCAGGAAAAGTTTTTGCTCTTGAGGCTAATCCTGAGGTTTATAAACTTTTATTAAAAACTATCGAATTAAACAAAATTAAAAATGTAGTTCCTATTAACTTAGCCGTATATTCGTCTAGTAATCAAAATGTAAAGTTTAAATCTAATATGATGGAATGGTTAGGTGGAGGTATCAATGAAACTTCAGGAAATATTTCTGTAAAAACTATCAGTTTTGATGACATAATTGAATATCATAAAATTAAAAAAATTAATTTTGCAAAATTTAATATTGAAGGATCAGAAAAATATCTTTTATCTGGTAAAAAAAATTTTATAAAAACATGTGAAAATGTTTGCATTTCCTGCCATGATTTTTTAGAAAATAATTTAAATAATACATCAGAGTCAATAAAGGTATTATTGCGTGATAATGAATTTTCATTACTTCAAGGCAATCAAAATATAAAAAATTTGAGAAAAGAACTATTATATTATCTTTATGCTACTAAACAAAATAACTATTATGCCAATACAAATAAAACTGACTTGATAAATGATGATTATAAATTTTTTAAAAGTTTAAAAATTTATTAATATTATTCATATGAAAGCTGTTCACATTGTTTATTCAGGCTTAGGTGGTGCTTCAAGCTTGGTATTTTCTTTAATTGAGGCCGATAAAAAAAAAAAATTAAAACAAGAAATTATTTTTACTGGGCCGTTTATTTTAAAAGATTATTTAATTAGGTCAAATAACCTTAAGATAAATTATTATTGGGCCAAAACAATAAAATTCATATCATTTTTTTTTATATACAAATTGTTTGTAAAAATTTTATCCTCCAAACCTGATATTATAATTTTACACAATTATTTTATAATTCCATGTGTAATTTATAAGATATTTTTTAAAAAAATTAAAATTATCTATATTAATCATACAGATCGTAGTTATTATCATTGGAGAGATAAAATTATTTTTATTTTTAAAAAGTATATATCTAATTTTGTAGTTTTAAATAAAAGTACATATAATTTTTATATCAAAAATTTAAATTTTCCAAAAAATAAGATCAAGATTATCTCCAATGGTATAAATACAAATTTCTTTTCAAGAAAACTTTCAAAAAGAAAAAAATTTTTTAAAATAGGAATGGCTTGTAGAGTCAATAAAAAAAGAAATTATGAATTGATAGCTGATAGTCTTGATACAAAACTACTTAAAAATTTAAACATAAAATTTAGTTTGGCTGGTACAGGAGAGGAATTGAATAATTTTAATAAAAAAATACAAAGACAAAAAATTAATCATAAGGTAAGCACTGAGGGACTTTTAAATCAAGAAGAATTAAAAAGATGGTATAATTCTCTTGATTTATATGTTCACGCTAGTTATGGAGAAGGAAACTCAATATCTATTCTAGAAGCAATGGCAATGAAAATACCAGTTCTTGGGTCAGACGTACCTGGTATAAATAATATACTAGAGTCAAAAAAGAATCTTGGATTATTATTCAATAATAATGTTGAGGACTTGTCAGAAAAGATTAATTTTTTTTATAACCTAAAAAAAAAAAGAAGAGACAAATTTACAAATATTCAGTACAATTTTATTCAAAGAGAACATAATTTTAAAAAAACTTTTGCTAAATATTTATCTATAATTAAAAATGAAAAAAATTCTCTGACATGATTATATTTAATAAATAAAATAACTTATGAAGATATTGCATGTTATAACTAGTTTAGACAAGGGTGGGGCGGAAAATCATTTAACTATTTTAGCGAAAGAACAAAAAAAAAGGGGGAATGACGTATCTATTTTTATATCAAAAAACAGTAATTATTGGTTAAATTCATTTAAAACATCTAAAATAAAAGTTTTTAAAACAAAATTTTTTATAGAAGACAATATAATTAATAAAAGTAAAAAATTATTAAGCGATGTAGATAATTTAATTGATCTAATAAACAACATTAAGCCACAAATACTTCATGCACATTTACCTTATATGGAAATAATATCATACTTATCTATTTTTTTTTCAAAACACAAACCAAAATTTATTATTACGAAACATGTTGATAGCGATTTCTTAAAAGGATCAATAACTCAAAGTAGGACTTTTTTTGGAGTCCTTCTTACTAGAATTTTGTCATCTAAGGCTAATAAAATTATAGTAATATCTAGAGCTGTAAAAAAATATTTTTTGCACAAAGATTTTAAAATTAAAAGCAATAAATTAAAACATATTTATTATGGTCTGGACAATCTTAAATTATTTTCTAAAAAAGAAATGTTACCAATTAAAATAAAAATTGATAAAAATACTTTAGTACTTGGTTGTATAGCTAGGCTTGTTCCTCAAAAATCGATAGAAAATATTTTGATATCACTTTCATATTTGAAAAATATTAATCTAAAACTAATATTAGTCGGCAAAGGTCCACTAAAATCAAAACTTAAATCAATGTCTAAAGAATTAAAAATTGATAAACGAATTGTGTGGATAAATTTTATTGATAATACAGATAAATTCTACAAGTCAATAGATGTATTTGTTCTAACTTCATTATACGAGGGTTTGGGAATGGTATTTTTAGAAGCAATGTTATCAAAAAAGCCAATAATTTCCTCTTCTTCAAGTGCTATGAAAGAAATTATAAGAAATAATTATAATGGATTGTTAGTTAAGCCAAATAATCCTTACCAGTTGTCTCAAGCAATTATCAAATTAAGGGATAAAAAACTTAGAACAAAACTTGGTAATTCAGGTTATAAATTTGTAAAAAGAAACTTTTCAATTGATCAAATGTACAATAATACGCAAAAAGTATATCTAGATATTTAACCTAATGAAATTTAGAAAAACTATAAGCGATTTTGGGGATGAGTGGCAAAAATTTGATAATAATAAAGTTTCAACAAAAGAATTAAGAAAAATATTTAATTCTTATTTCCTTATTTTTCCAAAAAAATTTTTTAATAATAAAACCGTAGGTATAGATCTTGGATCTGGATCTGGAAGGTGGGCTGAATTTATTATTTCAAAAGTAAAAAAATTGTATTTACTTGAGCCAAGTAAAAAAGCAATACATGTATCAAAAAAAAGACTCAAAAAATTTAAAAATATTGAGTATTTAAATATTGAAATAAAAAACCTTGGATTAAAAAATAATTCTTTAGATTTTGCATATTCACTAGGTGTAATTCATCATTTAGAATATCCTATTAAATGTTTTAATATAGTTCATAAAAAACTAAAAAAAAATTCACCTTTTTTAGTTTATCTCTACCATAATTTTGAGGACCATTCTAAGCTGTATAGACTAATTTGGTTATTTTCTGAAATATTTAGAAAAGTAATATCAAGGCAAAATTTTTATGTTAAGACATTAATATCGGACATTATTGCCTTTTTTGTATATTACCCGTTAGCAAAACTTTCATTTATTTTAAATAGTTTGAACATAAGTGTTAAAAATATACCATTAAGTATTTATAAGGATAAATCTTTTTATATTATGAGAAATGATTCTTTAGACCGATTTGGAACGAAATATGAAAAAAGATATTCTAAATCTGATATTGTAAATATTTTTAAAAAAACTGGTTTTTATAATATTAAAGTATCAACAAAAGAACCTTACTGGTGTGTCATTGGTTTTAAAAAATAAATTATATGTGTGGAATTTCTGGTTTTATAACTAAAAAAAATTCATCAAATAATTTAAAGATTTTAAAAGACATGGTCTCTTCACTATCTCATAGGGGCCCCGATAACAAAGGATATTGGAGTGATGTTCATAACAAACAATTTCTAGGTCACTCAAGACTGAGCATACTTGACTTAAGTCAAAATGGTAATCAACCTATGATTTCCTCTTCTGGTCGTTATATTATTTCATACAATGGTGAAATATATAACCATCTAGAAATCAGAGAAAAAATTAGAAATATTAAAAAAGTTATTTGGAAAAGTACCTCTGATACAGAGACAATACTAGAGGCAATTGAGATTTATGGCTTAAAGAAAACTATAAGTATACTGCATGGAATGTTTTCTATGTGTATTATTGATAAAAAAAAAAGTTCACTTTTTTTGATAAGAGATAAATATGGAGAAAAGCCACTTTATTATGGTTTTTCTAACAGCACTTTTTTATTTGGGTCAGAATTAAAATCAATTATTTCTTATCCTAATTTTGAAAAAAAAATTAATTATAAAAGTTTAAATTATTTCTTTAGTTTATCTTATATACCCGAACCATTCTCGATATTTGAAAATATATCAAAAATTTTACCAGGTACTATTTTAAATTTTAATCTTAATGATCATAAAGTTTTAGGCTATGAATATTATGATACAATTTGCAATAAAGACGAAACAGAGTTTAAAAATTCAAATCTTTCAGATGAATTTGATAAATTAATAAATACTGTTGTAAAAGATACATTAATTTCTGATGTAGAGGTTGGATCTTTTCTTTCTGGTGGATTGGACTCTTCACTTATTACATCAGTAATGCAGAAACAATCATTAAACAAAATTAAAACTTTTTCAGTAGTATTCGATGATAATAAGTTTGATGAAAAATTTTATTCACGAAATATATCTGAATATCTAAACACAGATCATAATGAACTTCTCTTAAAATCAAAAGATTTAATAGATGCTTCGAAAATAATTTCTGATGTATATGATGAGCCATTTGCAGATAGTTCTCAAATACCAACAATTCTTATTTCCAAATTTGCATCTAAAAAAGTTAAGGTTATACTTTCAGGTGATGGTGCTGACGAATTTTATGGAGGTTATAGTCGTTATATTGGTTTTTCAAAAATTGATAAATTAATGCCTTATTGTCCATTTAGTTTTAGATTTTTTCTTGGAAAGATTATATCAAAATTACCATATGAACTTTTAACCAATATGGAGATTACTTTAGGAAAAATTTTTAAACACAATAGATCTATAACTCAATTAGACGATAAAATTAAAAAATTAGGAAATATATTGATCAATAGTAAAAACATTACTGATATGTATTATTCAATAATTTCACTTTCAGAAAACACAATTAATTTATTAAAAAATGAAAATTCAAAAGATCAAATTATTGAGATGAAAGACAAAATTAGTACATTTTTTAATAAAAAAAATAGTCTTGTTGAAAATGTAATGTTAGCTGATCAAAATATGTATTTAACAGGAGATATTCTTCATAAGGTTGATAGGGCTTCTATGCATTATAGTCTTGAGACACGAGTTCCTTTCTTAAATCCAAAAATAATTAATTTTTCCAAAAAAATAGACCAAAATATGAAAATAGACCAAGGTAAGGGAAAAGTTTTATTAAGAGATGTTTTAAAAAAATATATTCCAAGTCAATTTGTTGATAGACCAAAAATGGGTTTTTCAATACCAATAAATAATTGGCTGAGAGGTCCATTAAGGGAATGGGGTATTAGAAAACTTGATTTTAAAAAAATAAAAGATCAAAATTTACTTAATGAGGATCAAATACAATTTTATTTAACTAGTCATATGAGTGGAAAGAATGACTATTCTAAAGAGTTATGGAACTTAATTGTTTTCCAATCGTGGGTAGAAAAATATACTTAATGATAACTAGAATTTTTCATAATTTTATTATTGAAAAAATAATAGTTTGCTTAATTCCATTTGCAGCAATTTTTAGTATTTTTATTTTAGATTTCTCTTTACTTATTTTATCAATTTCGTTTATAGTCCGTTGCTTCAAAGAGAAAAATTATTCTTTCCTCTTAAACAAATTTACATTTTTTTTTTCTATTTTTTATCTTTATATTTTTATAAGATATATTTTTAGGGATGCTGACTATAACACATTTAACTCAGTTTTTTTTTACTTTAGATATGGATTATATGTAATTTCTATCTATTTCTTTTTATCAAAAATCAGAAATTTAGAAAAAATGTTTTTGAATTCTGTCCTTTGCGCTGTTACCATTACTGTTATAGATAGCATTATCCAATATCTTTTTGGACAAAATATTCTTGGATATCAAATTATTGATAATAATAGGTTGTCAAGTTTTTTTGGAGACGAATCTATTTTAGGAAGCTTTCTGTTGAAATTTTTGCCTTTTATTTATTTAATTGCCACTCAAAGTTTAAAAAATAAAAGTAAACTTATTTTTACAATGTTGTTGATAGCAATATCAGACGTAATAATTTTTTTATCTGGAGAACGAGCTTCTTTTATAATGATGGTTTTTTTAACTATCTATTTTATATTTATGTTTAAAAAACTAAGATTTTTAAGAACAATTTTAATTACTTTTACATCTATCATTATTATCTACATATTTTTAAATAGCGAAAATGTTTCACAAAGATACTTAAAAACTTTGGATGAATTTACTAAAAGTGATAATTATACAAACAATCAAATCTTAGATAAAAAATTAATTAATACAAAATTCTATATTATATCTCCTACGCATCATAATTATTTTCTTACATCCATTAATATGTTCAAAGATAATAAAATATTTGGACAAGGACCAAGAAGTTTTCGATACTTGTGCGATAAAGATAAATATAAAATAAATATATATAGTTGCTCAACTCATCCTCATAATTACTATATTCAGATTTTAGCAGAATTAGGTTTGATTGGTTTTATTTTTCTTTTAGTGTTTTACTTATATATATTTAGTAAAATATTCTCAATAATATTGAATAATAATGAAAAAGATAATAGTTATTTGATATGTATTTTAGCTTTTTTCTTGATAAATCTATGGCCTATTACTTCGACAGGAAATTTTTTTAATAATTGGTTATCCATATTAATATATATGCCATTTAGCTTCCTTCTTTTGAGAAAAAAAAAACATGATAAATAATTTATTATTTTTTATTCTATTATTTTGTTTTAATTTATTGATTGTTTATAACTACAATTTTATTGCACAAAAAATAAATATATATGATGTTGCAATTGAAAAAAGAAAGATCCACAAAGGCTCAATTCCAGTATTAGGGGGATTAATAATTTATTCTAATATAGTTTTTTTTTATATTTATGGGATTATTGTAGATTTTAATCTTATATTATATTTTCTTATTTTGACTGAAATAAAAGGGTTATTTTTTTTTTCAGTAATATTTACATTAATCTTTTTAATAGGATTATATGATGACAAATTTAATATTAGACCATTAATTAGACTTATGAGTTTGTCAATTCTAATTTATTGCATGATTGTAATCGATCAAAGATTGATAATTAATTCTTTGGATTTTTCATTTTCAAATTTATCAATAAATTTTAATCTTGGAGCAATTATGTTTTCTTATTTATGCTTTTTGACATTATTAATTGCATGTAATATGAGCGATGGATTAAATTTACAGTCATTTATATTTTACATACTTAATTTTTCATTTTTATTTTATATAAATTCTAACGTATTTATTATTACAATAATAATTGCTTTGTTATTTTTTGCTCTTCTTAATTTTAAAGGTAAAGTTTTTTTAGGAGATTCTGGCTCTTATTTACTTTCTATTATTTTAAGCTTTTATTTCATAAAATATTATAGTTTTGATTATGGTTTAAAATCCGATCAAATCTTTTTATTTTTGTTTTTTCCAGTCCTAGATGCATCAAGATGCTTTGCAAGCAGGCTAATTACTGGAAAAAACATTTTTTTCCCAGATAATATACACTTTCATCATTTGCTATTTCACAAAATTGGGTATTTTAAAACTATAGTTATTATTGGCAGTTTTTATTTATTTCCTTTTATCACTTATTTTTTAAAAATTAGTACTTATATAACTTTTGGATTAATAGTATTTTTTTATTTATTTTTTTTGATAAAATTCAAATCTTAAAATATTTAACATACCAATTTATAAATTTTTGCACCCCTATTTTATGAGAGGTTGGTTTTTTTTGTTTAATCCAATTATTTAAAATTTTATTAGAGGCCGTGGTAGATTTAACATCCCCCAATTGTATAGGGGAATATTTAATATATGCTCTTTTTTTTAAGGAATTCTCTATTAACTTTACAAAATTGTCTAGTCTAATACTTTTATTATTACCAATATTAAAAATTCTAAAATTACAATTGCTTATATGTGGTAAATTTTTTTTAAAATTAAATGATTTTTCTTGTTTTGGTTTTTTTAGAAATATTTTATATAAAGCGTCAACTGCATCATCAATATAAGTAAAATCTCTATGCATATTTCCATTATTGTAAACTTCCATTTTTTTTCCATCAATTATGCTTTTTGTAAATTTAAATAGTGCCATGTCTGGTCTTCCAAATGGTCCATAAACTGTGAAAAATCTTATTCCAGTTGTTGCCAAGCCAAATAATTTACTGTATGTGTGTGCCATTAATTCATTAGTTTTTTTTGTCACAGCGTAAATACTAATTGGATGATCAGCTCCATCTGTTTCCGAGAAAGGTAGTTTTTTATTGTTACCGTAAACACTTGAGCTACTAGCATATATTAAGTGATTAATCTTTTTTTTCTTACTAAATTCCAGTATGTTTAAAAAAGTATCTACATTATTTTCTAAATAATCTTTCGGATTTTCTATTGAAAATCTTACTCCGGCTTGTGCAGCTAAATGAATTATTTTTCTAAAATTTTTTTTTTTATAAACCAAATCTAAAGTATCTTTATTTTTTAAGTCTTCCTTAAAAAATTTAAAATTTTTATATTTTGATAAAACTTTAATTCTATTTTTTTTAATATTTACATCGTAGTAATCATTTAAATTATCTATACCTACTACAAAAAAATTATTTCTTATAAGCTTTAATGAAATATGCATACCAATAAAACCTGCACAACCAGTTACCAAAACAGTTTCTTTGAATTTCATTTAAGTACTCTTACTTACAAAATTAATTATTCTCTTTAGATATGGTTTATTTAAGAAAAGAAAAAATAAAACAGCAAAAATATTTGCAATTATTAAAATTAAAATTGCATAGTTTAAATAACTAAGTTTCAATTTTACACTTTGTTGATTAGTTACGGTAAAGGGTGTTTTGTTGAGATTTTCTTTTAAAATTCTTAATTTAACTTCATAACTCACTGCTTCCCCAATAAATAATTTGGTATATATCTCGTTCATATTTGAATAATCATCTATAAAGTAAAAATCTGTTTTTTTTTCATATATTTTTTTCATCAAAAATTCATTATCTCCTAAATTAACAGAAACTGAAAAAAAATTTTCTCCATTTTTAAAAGACCCCATTACAAAGTCTTCAGTAATTCCAATTCGTTCTATTTCACCTTTATCTAAATAATTAAGAAAAGTTGAAAAACTTATTTCTTTATATTGTTCATCAAAATAACTATTTTTTTTACTTTTAAGTGAGTCAACATAGTTCAAAAAAATTTGTTGTTGCTCTTCTATTTGTTTAATTCTTTTTTCAATATTTATATGAAATTCTTTTTTTAGTTCTCTAAGTATATTTGATGTGCATTCAAAATTTTTACTTTCATTATTGTTAATTATTTCTAATATATACAACTCTATTTCTGTGTTTCTTTTTACCGAAATAGGTTTAATACTGCCAATTACTTCAATTGGACAAATAATCTCTGATACTTTTGCCTTTTGTACTATTGTATTTATTGAGACATTGAAATTAAAGTACGAATCCCCGATACTTCCAATAACAAACATGTTAGGAGAAATTTCAGTTTTGGTCACTATACGGTGATCAATTAAGTCATAAGTATATTTAGAGATTATCCCTGAAAATATTGAAAAAACTGAAATTAGAATTATCAACTGAATAAAATTAAATTTTTTCATTATTTAGTAACTTTTTTTTGATTTGTAATCTTAAATCTAGTCATCTACAAGATTATTTAAATATACAATATGCTTCATTGGTTTGGACCAGTTTTCCCGATTGATTTTATTTATAGTATTATTAATTTATTAACAACTATTATAATAATATCATTCTTATGTGTTAGGTATAAGATAAACAAGAATATTTTCTTAATACTTATTTTAACACTTATTTCTCCTTTTTTAGTCAATGGACCTTTGATGGAATGGACAGCATTACCAGACCAAAGCAAGTATTTAAAAGTTACTTTACAGATTAGAAATTTTGAGTTTTCCGAGATTAATTTCGGACGTTCACAATATATTCCCTCAGCAATATTTGCATTAACTCCATTACCATTTATTCATTCCTTTAATGACATAGGAATTGCAAATCGTCTACTTTTGTCTTTACTAATAATTTTTTTAGTTAAAAAAAAAACCCCACATTTATTTATTTATTATATTATTCTTTCTCCAACCTTGCTTCTTTACTCATCTACAGCATTAAAAGAAACAGTAGTTTTAATTTTTACAATTATGATATTCTATACAATTTTGAAAAAAAAATATTTATCCTTTTTTTTTCCATACATATTTCTTCTAGCATTTAAAAAACAAAATGGACTAATTCTCTTGCCATTATATTTTTTTCATTTGATTTATTTTAATTTAAATTTTAAATTTAATAGGTTTTTTATTATAATAATATTTTCAATTTTTATATTTCTAGTATTCTTTTTTGATGATTTTATTTTGAATAGTATAAATTATTATAGATTTAACTTTTTTTTAGAAGACTCAGGAGTAAACTTTCAAGGTTTTACGAGCATTGGTAATTTAATGACTCAGATTCCATATGATTTTTTAAAATTTCTACTATCTCCATTTCCTGCTTTAAATTCACCTGTAAAAATATTAATTTTTTTTGATAATATATTGGTTATTTCTTTATTAATAATATATTTTACAAAATTATTTAAGATTGACAGGAAACAATTTTTGTATTGGTTAATTTCATTTAGTCTTTTTTTATCAATGTATTCTCTCACACTATTTAATCATGGAACAATTTCTAGATATAAGATATCTTTTATAATACCAATTTTATTTATTATAATTTATTTAGTAAAAATTTTAAAAAAAAGTAAAAATAGTGAGTATTAAAAAATTATTATTTATTTCTAATCATGCAGCTTTCTTCGTGTCGCACAGACTTAACATCTATCATGAAGCAAAAAAAAATAATTTTAAATTTCACCTTATTTTTGGGAATGCTGCATCAAAACATATGGAAAATGAAGCAATTAAAAAATTAAAAAAATATAGTATAAATTTTCAAAAGCTAAATTATTCTAACAACTCATTTTCAATTTTAAAGGATATTAACTCAATAATATATATTTCAAAATTTATAAAATTTTATAAGCCAGATATAATTCACAGTGCATCACCAAAAGCTAATATTTATGCAGGTATTTTATCAAAGTTTTTTTCAAATATAGGTCTTGTAATGTCATTTTCTGGGATGGGATATTTATATACAGGGAATAAAAAAAATTTACTTTTCTTTATGAAAAAGAAATTATTTGAAATTACTTTATCTTTTATTTTTTCAAAGAAAAAAAAAAAAATAATTGTTCAAAACTCACATGATTATTTTTTCTTAAAAAAAAAATTTAATTTAGATAAACGAAAAATTGCCAAAGTTACAGGTGGATCAGGGGTGAATCTCAAAAAATTTCTAAATATTAAAAAAAAAAAAACCAAAAATATTGTAATGGTATCAAGGGTTCTAAAAAATAAAGGCGCATTGGAATTTTTTAAAGCAGCCGAAATTTTAAAATCAAAGTTTCCAGATTGGAAATTTATAATAGTTGGATCACTAGATTATAATAGTCCTGATCAAATAAATCCTCAAATTATTAAAGATTTTAAGAAAAGAAAGATTGTGATATTTAAGGATCATACTAGAAGTATTCCAAATGTACTCTCAAAAGCAGAAATTTTTTGTTTACCTTCTCATCGAGAAGGCATGCCTAAAGCAACAATAGAGGCATTAGCTGCTGGAGTACCTGTAGTTACAAGTGATGCAGTTGGATGCAAAGAATCGATTATAAATAATTTTAATGGACTAATTTTTAAAACTCACAGTTATAAAAATTTAGCAAATAAAATTGAAATATTAATATTAAATTCAAATTTAAGGAAAAAATTTTCAAAAAATGCAAGAAAATATGCCCAGGAAAATTTTTCAATAACTGATGTTTCAAAAAAAATATATAAAATATATAACGACCTAGTATATGAATAAAAATTCTTTAATTTTTCTGTCTTTAAATGAGCTAAATTTTGACTTTTTGAAAAAATATTTGCAATACAAAAAATTAAATAACTTAAGAAAAATAAATGATAATTTAATATGCACTAGGAGTGAAAAAGAATATGAAAAATTAGAACCTTGGATTCAATGGCCAACTATTTATACAGGTAGAAAAGCTGATGATCATAAAATTTTTAGATTAGGAGATATGGTACATTATGAGGATAAGACAATTTTCAATGAATTAGAGGAATTAGGTTTGAGTGTTGGTGCTGTCTCGTCAATGAATTTGAATAATAATTTAAAAAAACCAAAATATTTTATACCGGATCCATGGACTTCAACTAAGCCAGATAAAAGTTTTTGGAGCAAAATGATACACTCAACTATTTCTAAATTTGTAATAAATAATTCGTCCTTTAAAATAAACCTATTAGATTTTGTATTTTTAGGACTTATTTTTCTCAAATTTGCTAGATTTAAAAATTATCCTTTATATTTTAAATTTTTTTTAACAGGTTTTAAATATAAGTGGAGAAAAGCACTTTTTCTTGATTTGTTATTAAATGATATTCACATAAACTATTTTAATATTAATAACCCTAATTTTTCAAATATATTTTTTAATGGGATGGCTCATATCCAGCATCATTACTTTTTTAACTCTAAAGTTATACAAAATAGCGATTTAAAAAATCCAAGTTGGTATTCAAATAAAGATAAAGACCCTATTCAAGAAGCCTTTCAATTTTACAATAATATATTGGAGGATTACTTAGGTAGAGATGATATTAAAATTGCGATTGCGACCGGACTAACACAAAAACCTTATGATATTTTAAAATTTTATTATAAATTAACAAATCATAAGAAATTCTTTTCAAAATTAAAAATAGATTATTTAAACATCCAAGAACTTATGTCTAGAGATTTTATTTTATATTTTATTGACAAAGAGAAAGCAAAAAACTGTGAAAATTTATTAAATAAAATTACATTAAAAAAACGAAACATTTTTAAAATCGATAACAGAGGCTCTAATTTGTTTATCACTTTAGTTTATCCTGATGAGATTAAAAAAAATGATATTTTAGACAATACTTCATTAAATTTTAGTAATTATGTAACATTTTTGGCCATTAAAAATGGAATGCATTCCGAAAAAGGATTTTACTATGATAATTTTTCTAATTATAAAAAAAAAGAAATAAATTTACCTGAAGTAAAAAACTTATTATTTAATTATTTTAATAATGATGACAAATAAAATTGCAATCATAGGCTTAGGCTATGTTGGATTGCCATTATCAATTGCATTCAACAAAAAGTTTAAGGTTATTGGTTATGATAATAATTTACAAAGGATTAAACAACTAAATAAATTTAAAGATATTACAAGAGAGGTTTCTTCGAATGAACTAAAAAAAAATAAAACAATTAAATTTACTTCCAAGAAAAGTGAATTAAATAGTTGTGTAATATTTATAGTTACAGTTCCGACACCCTTAAACAAATCTAAGAAGCCTGATTTGTCAAATTTAATCGAGGCTACTTCTTTAATTGCAAAAAAAATCAAAAAAAACTCAATAGTGATATACGAATCTACTACCTTTCCTGGTTGTACAGAAGAAATATGTGTACCAATTTTAGAAAAGCAATCGGGTTTAAAATATAACAAAGATTTTTACTGTGGGTATTCTCCAGAAAGGGTTAATCCAGGGGATAAAAAAAGAAAATTAAGTCAAATAAGTAAAATTGTTTCTGGCTCAAATAATAAATCATTAAAAAGAATTTATAATCTTTATAACAAAGTTATAAAAAGTAAAATTTTCAAGGTTAACTCTATAAAAATAGCTGAGGGGGCGAAAATTATAGAAAATACACAAAGAGATATTAATATTGCATTAATGAATGAATTCTCAATAATATTTGAAAAATTAGGTATTAATTTTGAAGATGTGCTTAAAGCAGCAAAAACAAAATGGAACTTTATTGACTTTAGACCTGGACTTGTTGGAGGTCATTGTATTGGAATTGATCCATATTACCTTTCATATAAATCAAAAAAAATCGGTTATAATCCTAAAATAATTTTAGCGGGAAGAATACTCAATGATAAAATGAGTAGATATGAGAGTAATTTAATATACCAAAAAATTAAAAAAAAAAATAAACCTAAAGTTCTGGTGATGGGGTTATCATTTAAAGAAAATATTCCAGATATAAGAAACTCGAAAAGTTTTGACTTTATCAATTATCTTAAAATGAAAAAGATTAATGTAGATTGCTTTGATAATAATGTAGATCATAAAGAAGTTGAAAAAAAATATAAAATTAAACCAATTAGCTACCTAAAAAAAAGGAAATATGATGCTGTAGCAATATTAGTCTCACATAAGAATTTTATAAATTATAAAAAAAAAATTCTATCGTTAGTTTCCAAAAATGGTATAATTTATGATTTAAAAAATATTTACAAAACAAACTTTAAAATCTTTAAAGCTAATGAAAAGTATTTATAATTTATTAACTTATATTTATAACATTATAAGTACATTTTTAGAGAATAAATTATTAAAGAAACAAACAGTTAGTAGTGATTTTCTTAAAAAAGGTTATTATAAAATCTCTAATACTAAAGTCTTAGATTTAAATTATGACTCAATTCCAAAATTAACAATTAATAAATATTATAAAAAACTAATTTTATCTAATGATCAATTAAATAAGCTCATAAATAACATTTTTATAGAAAATAAGTTGATCAAAAATTTAACTGAGAGAACTGGATTTTGTTATAGTATTGATTTCTTTACTGCATATGAAACATCGAGTATATCAGAACAGGATCAAGAAAAAGGATGGTACGCAAATCACCCTCATATAGATAAACCTTACAGTAAAAATACAATAAAATTAATTGTTCCAATTCAAAAAATTACAGACAATGACGGTCCAATGAAAATTGCAAGTAAGGAAAAGTCAAAAAATTTTCCAAATATAAATAATCATGAGTTTGAAAATGTATTATGTGATGTTGGCGATATATTTGTGTTCAACCCAAATCTCTGTTATCATTACGCATCAAGCCCCAATTATGGATTAACAAGAAAACAAATGATGTTTCAATTAAATCCATCAGCTGAATGGTGTGTAAATAAAAACATATTTAGTTATCAAAAAATCAAGGAGCCTAAATTTCCTTTTTTTTACTATTTATTTAATCCAAAAAAACATTTAGGTTAGAGCAGACCTTAATTTAGAACTAACATTTAAGATACTATGAAGATAAGTATAATTATTACATCTTATAACTCTGAAAAATATTTAAAATACTCAATAAATTCAGTTTTAAAACAAACCTATGATGATTTTGAATTAATAATTGTCGATGATGCCTCAAAAGACAAAAGTTTAAAAATTATAAATAATTTCAAAAAAAAAGATAAAAGAATAAAATCACTATTTTTAAAAAAAAATTCTGGAACAGCATCATTTCCAAGAAATGAGGGAGTTAAAATAACCAAAGGGGAATATATATGTTTTTTAGATGCCGATGATGTTTGGGATAAAAAAAAATTAGAAGAGCAAGTTAAATTGCTCAATAAAAATACATTAATTAGCTTTACCTCATGTTCATATATTAGAGAGAATGGATCAAAATATTCGACTTATTCACAAGATTTGATAAGGGGATTTTTACAAAAATTTATTATTGATAGAGGTGTAAATGGTCTTTTTGCTTACAATCCAATAATCTTATCATCAGTATTAATTAAAAAATCAGAATTTGTAAAATATTATTTTGATACTTCAAAAAGTATTGTTGGTATTGAGGATTTAGATTTATGGCTCAAAATACTTTTTAAAATAAAAAGAAAAAATATAATTTTTTGCAATCATAAACTTGTAAAAATTAGAAGAACATCAAATAGTTTAAATATTAATTACTCGCAAGCTTCCTTAAGAAGTACATACTGTTTAATGAAATTCTATTTAGAGAAAAAAAATATGAAAAATTATCAATACTTTATTATTGGTATAATTTTAAGGACTTTTAAAAATTTAGTTAAAATTTATAAAGAAAGAATTAAAAGCAGTTTTTTAAAATTTTTTTTAATATTTACGTCTCTATATATAATTTTTTTTTACACTCCATTTTTCTGGTATGCAGGAGACAATTTAGTATTTTATGACAAACCTAAATTAACTAAAACATTAGTTATTTTGTCTGGAAATGGAGATGTGGATTACATAAATATTGGTTATCAAAGAAGGTACTTAGATACAAAAATTCTTTTAGAAAAAAATAATTTTAATCAAATAATTTTAATGGGAAGATCTCAGGAAATAGAAGAAAGTGAAATTTTGAGATCATTATTTATTTATGATGGAATAGACAAAAAAAATATTCATGTTGTTAATAAGACTTTTGGAAATACTAAAGAAAACATATCATCACTAAAAAATATTTTATTAAAAAAAAATATTAAAGAGGCTAATTTCTTAACATCTCCTTATCATACAAAGAGATCTAAACTTTTATGGAATGCTCACAAAAATGAGATTGATATTTATGTTACTGAGAATATCAATAACCCTAAGAAAAAGATTAAATGGAGGTTTGAATTAAGTGATATTAAAGTTATCATATATGAACATTTAGCAATAATTTATAATAGTTTAAGGGGCTGGTTTTGAATTTTTTAGTAACTGGATCACTAGGGTTTATTGGTCTTAATTATATTAATAAAATCATTAAAAATAAAAGTATAAAAATTTTCAGTATAGACTCAGAAGAGTACTCAAGTAATACGAGAATTTTAAAACATTTTAAAAAAAATAAAAAAAATTTTTTCCATAAGAAAATTAATATTTCAAATTTTTATAATCTCAAAAAAGAATTTAATAGAATTAAGCCAAATGTTGTGATTAATTTTGCAGCAGAGACCCATGTTGATAATTCAATAATTTCCTCAAAAAAATTCATAAATTCAAATATTTATGGAACTTTTAACTTACTAGAATGTTCTAGATTATATTTAAAAAAAAATAATTCCAAAAATTTTAAGTTTATTCAAATATCCACTGATGAGGTTTTTGGTGATTTAAAAATAAAAGATAAAAAAAAGTTCACTGAACTATCCAAACTGTCTCCCAGTTCACCGTATTCTGCAAGTAAAGCAAGTGCAGACTTACTAGTTGGTGCTTGGCAAAGAACTTACGATTTACCAACGATAATTACTCGTTCAGCTAATAATTTTGGACCTTATCAAAATAAGGAAAAACTTATCCCAAAAACAATAATTAATATTATTAAAAGAAAGAAAATTCCAATTTATGCCAAAGGCAAAAATATAAGAAATTGGATTTATGTTGAAGATAACATTGAAGCGATTTCTAAAATTATTAAATATGGTGATATAGGAACATCATATAATATTGGAAGTAAAAATGAATTATCAAATATAAATATTGTAAAATTAATTTGTTATGAAATGAGTAGAAAATTTTCAAAATACACATATCAACAAAATTTAGATTTAATAAAATTTGTAAAGGATAGACCTGGCCATGATGAAAGATATAGCCTAAACATCAATAAAATAAAAAAATTAAATTGGAAAGAAAAATATACACTTAAAAATGGAATAAAAAAAACTATTGATTGGTATTTAAAGAATAAAAATGAATTTTAAAAAAGCTATAATAATTGCTGGTGGTTCAGGCTCACGTTTAGGTCCAATAACAAATCAAATATCAAAGCAACTGCTACCAATATATGATAAGCCAATGATTTATTATCCTTTATCAATATTAATGTTATTAAAAATTCGTGATATTAGAATTGTTACAACTTCAGAAACTATATCACATTTTAAAAATCTCTTAGGAAATGGAAAAAGTTTTGGAATAAAACTTTCATATACAATTCAAAAATCTCCAAAAGGTATCGCGCATGCAATAAAGTTGTGCAAAGAATTTATTTACAATGAAAATATATGTGTAATTTTAGGTGATAACGTTTTCTACGGCCAATCCCTAATTGAAAATATTTCTAGTGCAACTTTTAAACATCAAGGTGCAACGATATTTGGATATTATATGAGAAACCCAAATAAATATGGTGTGATAAAAACTAATAAATATGAAAAACCTATTAAAATTGTTGAAAAACCAAAAAAATTTGTTTCTAACTATGCCATTCCAGGACTTTATTTTTTTGATAAACAATTAATAAAATTCATAAATAAAATCAATCTATCTAAAAGAAATGAACTAGAGGTTGTTGATGTACTAAACAAATATCTTGAAATTAATAAACTTAATTTAAAAATTTTCGGTAGAGGTCTTGCATGGCTTGATACTGGAAATGCAGAAACATTACTAACGGCATCAAACTTTATTAAAACTATTGAGGATAGGCAGGGAATTAAAGTAGCCTGCATAGAGGAGATTGCATTAAATAACAAGTGGATATCAAAAGAACTTTTGAGAAAAAATATAATTAAGCATAAAAAATCTGATTACTATGATTATATTAAAACATTAATTAAATAATGAAATTATTAAAAAAATATTTTGAAAATATTTTGTTATTTAAAATACTTAAGTATAAAGATAAGCGTGGAAGTTTTTTTGAAACTTATAACCAAGAATTAAAAAAAAAATATTTGAGAAAATCTTTCTCATATGACGCTATTTCGATTAATAAAAAAAATGTCTTTAGAGGGATACATTATCAAACAGAGTATGAACAGGCAAAAATAGTAAGTGTGATAGAAGGCAAAATAATTGATGTTGTGGTTGATGTTAGAAGAAATTCTAAAACTTTCATGAAATATAAAAAAATAATTTTGAGTGATAAAAACAATAGGATATTATATATACCAGCTGGTTATGCTCACGGCTTTCTTGTTCTGTCTAATAAAGCAATAGTTTCTTACAAAATATCAAATGCCTATAAAAAAAAAACGAAAAAACAATTCTTTGGAATGATAAAAGGTTAAATTTGAAGTTACCAAAAACAATACAGAATAAAATAATTACTTCAAAAAAAGATAGTGGATAGAAAACATAAAATTATACTAACTGGTGCTAATGGTCAATTAGCAAAAACAATATGCTTAAATTTGAAAAAAAAATATAATCTTATTACTTATTCAAAAAATCAAATTGACATAAGTAATAAAAAAGATTTATTAAAGTTAGATACAAAAGACTGCAAAATTTTAATTAATACTGCTGCATATACCAATGTTGAAAAAGCAGAAAAATATAAAAAAAAAGCTCATTTAGTAAATTATAAATCTTTAAAAAATTTAAAAAAAATTTGCGAAAAAAATAATATTTTTTTTATTCATTTTTCAACAGATTATGTTTTCAACGGTAATACTAGAACTCCTTACAAAGAAAACTCAAAAACTAATCCAGTTAATCAATATGGCAAATCAAAATCTAAAGGAGAAACTTTTCTGTTAAAATCAATAAATAAGAATTTTCTAATTATAAGGCTTAGTTGGGTTTATAGCAAATATGGTTTGAATTTTTATAGTAAAATCAAAAAATTTATAAAAAAAAATAAAATTATTAAAGTTGTAGACGATCAATTTGGAATACCAACATCTACAGATTTTATAGCTGAGAATTTAGACTTAATCATAATTAAAATTATTCGTAAGGAAAAATTATCAAATATTTATCACTTAACACCCAATGGAAAAACAACATGGTATAAATTTTCTAAAATTATAAAAAAATATATATTAAAAAAACATAATATGAATGTTAAGAATACAAAAATAATTCCAACAAAGTCATATTTCAAAAATAAGGCGAAAAGACCTTTATATTCTGTTTTAAACTCTGATAAAATTCAGAAGAAGTTAAATATAGAATTTAAAAATTGGGATTATTATTTTAAAAAGGGAGTTTGATTTAATGATAAAATGTGCATTTTGCAATGAGAGATTAAAGAATGTAATCGATTTGCCAAAAATTCCTATAGTAAACAATTTTTCAAATAAATTAACAAAAAAAAAAATTTAAAATAAGGATATCAATTTGTAAAAAATGTAAATTATTTCAACATGAAAATATTCTTAATAAAAAAAAAATTTTTAATAAAAATTATCCTTACATTTCATCCACCTCTAAAAATTTAATTAACCATTTTAAATATTTACATAGTAAAATAAATCTTAAAAATAAAAAATTTTTTCTAGAAATTGGTTCAAACGATGGTTCATTTCTTAAACAATTAAAAAAAAAAATTTTTTATATAGGAGTTGATCCTTCTAAAAATGCATGTGACGAAGCAAGAAAAAATAATATTAATGTCATTAATGATTTTTTTTCATCAAAACTTAGTAAAAAAATTTTAAAGAAGTACGGGCACGCTGATGTAATTTTTTCAGCAAATACTTTAGCACATGTTGAAAATTTAAAAGATGTATTAAAAGGCATTAATTTACTACTTTCTAAAAATGGAGATTTATACATTGAAAATATTTACTTACAATCACTCTTAAAAAAAAACTTATTCGATCAGTTATATCACGAACATATTTTTACATATTCAATTGAATCAATTAATAATATCTTTTCAAAATATAATCTTTATATTGATAAAATTAATTTTAATAAAATGCAGGGTGGTTCATTTTTAATTAAATTAACACGTATAAACAAAGAAAAAAAAATAATTAAAAATATAATTAGGAAGGAAAATAACAATTTGCTGTTTAAAGATAAAACAAAATTATTAGTTAATAAAAAAATAAACCTTTCTTTAAAACACGTCAAAAATACTATCAAAAAAATAAATAGAAAAAAAATTAACTTATCTGGATATGGAGCATCAGCAAAATGTGTAATGCTCATCAATTTATTAAATTTAAATAATCAAGATTTGAATTTTGTTGTTGATAATACCAAATATAAACAAAACAAACTAATACCTGGTACTAATATTCCAATAATCGCCCCAAAAAAAACTAGGGATTATTTAGGAAAATACTGTATTTTGTTTAGCTGGAATTTTGCAAAAGAAATAATTCAAAAAGAAAAAAATAAAAATAAAAATACAAAATGGTTACTTCCAATACCAACCGTTAAAGTTATAAAATGAAAAAAATATTTGCAGTTATAATTTCTTATAATAATGAGAAAACCATTAAAAAATTATATGATTCAATTAATAAAAAATTATTCGATAAAATTATTATAGTAGACGATTGTTCAACTGATAAAACTTTTGAAATTGCTAATTCACTTGGTTGTGACTGTTATCAAAACGAGAGGAACCTCGGTATGGGTGGTAACTTAAAAAAGTCAATGAATTTAGCATTTAGTTTGGGTGCCGATTATGTTTTAGAAGTGCATGGGGACAACCAGTATAATCCTAATGAGATTATAAAGGGTATGGATTTAATAAATAATAGTTATGATTTAGTAATTGGATCTAGATTTGTAAATAAAAATCCTTTTAAAGAAGATGGAATGCCTTTTTTTAGGTACTTAGCTAATAAAATTTTTAGTTTATCGACAAAATATATTCTAAATATTAATTTGAGCGAGTTTCATACTGGATTTAAATTATTTAGTAAAAATTTTCATAAAGTCGTTCCCTATAAAGAAAATTCAAACTCTTATCTGTTCAGTTTTCAAATTATTCTACAAGCGAAATTATTTAGATTAAAAACTGGAGAAATAAGTATTTCCTCTGTCTATAATAAAGATGTAACCTCATGTAATTATTTAGAAGGTTCACTATATTTGCTAAGAAATTTTGAAATAATAATTCTTTTTTTTTTAGCAAAATTAAAATTATACAGTCACCCTATTTTCCGTAATGACAAGTATCGATGAGATTTTAAAAAAAAAAGTATACAATTTTTTTTGTTTTTTATTTATAATTTCCATATTCTTTCATAGAATTACAATTTCAGATAAAATTTCATATTTAAAAATTTCAGAATTAATTTTTACTATTTTTTTTTTATGTTATATTATTTTAGACTCTAAAAAATTAATTAAAAGTTTTTCAAAAGAAGACATAATTTTTTTATCTTGGCCAATTTTAAATATAATACAATATAACTTTAATAATAACAATCTTTATGGAGTTATTTCATCTATTTATATCTTTACAATTTATTTTTTATTTAAAAATTTATTTAAAGATCTGGGTGAAAAAAAAATATTAGAATTCTTTATTATAGCATTATTAATATCTTCATTAATTTCCATAGTTGGTTGGTTATTTTCACAAATTGGTATTAATTTAAATCTTACAGAATACAAAGAAGGTTGGCCTATTTATATTCTAGATAGATATAGATCTCATGGATTTATGCCTACACCAAATATGCTTTTTTTCTTTTTGAGTATAGGTTTTTTATTTATATTTGAGTTTAAATTTAAATATAAAAAAATTATTTTGAGCATCATTTTATTAGGTATTTTATTTACATTATCAAAGAGTCTAGTTATTTTTTTACCACTTATAGCACTTCCACATATTCTGTTCCAAAAAAACTTAATTTATAAAAATATACTTTTTATAATATTTTTTTTTATATTTATTTTTTTCAATTTATTTTCAAATTTTATTATTGCACCCAAAAAAATAAATTTTTTTGAAGGTCACAAACACCAAAATTATATGATGAATAACTCAAATATTATTTATGAAAATACAAATGTATCAGTCTATAAATCAAACTATTTAGAACTTAAAATTAAAAGTATAAAAATTATAAAGGATAATTTTTTAATCGGGATAGGTTTTGATAACTTCAAAAATTATAATATAAACGGCTTAGAGAATATTTTAGGTTATAAGCCTCACTCAACAATCTTAGGTCTCCTGGTAGAAAATGGTATATTCGCTTTAATTATATTTTTAATAATTTTTACTCGCTTATTTATAAAAAATTTAAAAAGACAAGATTATTTTTCTATAACTTTATTAATATTTATTTTGATTGAAAGTATAAATATGGATGTTCACAACTTTAAAATAATTTGGATATTAATACCTTTTCTTTTATCTAAAAATAGGCTCTTTAATTAGTTTTTCTTATTAAGTAATTTTCAATTATCAAATACTCTAAGTTTGAATTTTCAAAAGTTTTGTATGCATCTTCATAGGTACTTACATTTGGAAACCCTCAAAGTTTTTAATTCTTGTAATTCGTTCCTCGCTTATTACTGATACTAGTTTACCGTTTATACTCAAGCCTACTGTAGCGTTGTGACCAC
>MDTB01094675.1_pt1 | contig 28436 bp, 27 predicted proteins | sample 811161 | NCBI WGS metagenome assembly MDTB01 (sample SAMN05326650, study PRJNA326480) | marine metagenome | isolation source: seawater | place: Mediterranean Sea | collected 2009
ACCTTAGGGATAGTGCCACAGAAAATAAACCGCCTAATCAAGGCAAGGGTGAAAAGGTGTGGTAAGAGCACACCGGTTTTTTGGTAACAAAAAACGCATGGTAAACCCCACTTGGAGCAAGGTTAAATAGAGACAACAGTGCTTGATTGCAAAAAACAGTTCTTAGTTAGTTGTCTGGGTTAACCGCTTGAGCTTTAATGTGAATTAAAGCCTAGATAAATGACCATCTTTAATGACAGAACCCGGCTTACAGATCATCTGGCATCTAAAGAGGCCGATTCTACAAAAAAACTCAATCACAAATGTTCATATTTTGTACTTTTAATTATTAAACTTAATTATTGACTATTTACTTAAAACCCATAAAATCCCACATAATCCCAAAATGGAGGATTTTTGAAAATAAATAAAAATTTAATAAAGGCTAAAAAAAATGTTCATATCGAGTTACGAAAACAAATTAGACAAAAAAGGAAGGGTTTCCGTGCCTGCTCCATTTAGAACTCATCTTAACTCTAAAGGTTATAGCGGCTTTGTATCTTATCCGTCTTTTAACCATAACGCACTTGAGGGATGTTCTCAGGACCGAATTGAAAAATTATCAAATACTATTGATACTCTAAATCCTTTTGAAGAAAAAAGAGATTATTTTGCAACAGCAATTTTATCTGAAAGTATAATTTTAAATTTTGATACAGAGGGTAGAGTAACCATACCTGAAAAGTTGATGAAACATGCAAAAATCAAAAAAGATATCTTGTTTGTTGGATTAGGCAAAACTTTTCAAATTTGGGATCCAAGCTTGTTCGAAAAATTTAAAAATTTATCTCAAAAAAAAGCTTTTCAAAGTAGATCTGCTTTAAAATGGGAAAATAACAATAACTAATAAAAAGGGGGGAGAAATGAGTATTAATATCGGAGGTGGAGAATTAAAAGAATTAAAGCCAAGAATCTTAGTTATGGGAGTTGGTGGCGCAGGAGGAAACGCGATTAATGCAATGATAGACTCTGGTCTTCAGGGAGTAGAATTTGTTGCGGTTAATACTGATGCACAAGATCTCGTAAACAATAAAGCAGACGCAAAAATTCAAATCGGAATGAGCTTGACAAAAGGTCTTGGAGCAGGATCTAAACATGATATTGGTCAAGCTGCAGCTGACGAGTCTATTTCTGAAATTCAAAATTATATTAAAAATAGTAATATGATTTTTATCACTGCTGGCATGGGAGGTGGTACTGGCACAGGCGCATCTCATGTAATAGCTAGGGCCGCAAAAGAATTAAATATTCTTACAGTAGGTGTAATTACTTTACCTTTTACTTATGAGGGACCAAAAAAAATGAGAAGAGCAGAGCATGGTATGGAAGAATTAAAAAAACATGTTGACACATCCATTGTAGTGCCAAACCAAAACCTTTTCAAAATTGCTAACGAGAAAACGGGATTGAAAGAGTCATTTTCTCTATCAAATGCAGTTTTAAAAAATGGTGTGCAAAGTATAACTGATTTAATGGTAAAGCCTGGTCTGATCAATTTAGATTTTGCTGATGTTGAAACAATTATGAGTTCAATGGGCAAAGCAATGATGGGAACTGGAGAAGCAGAAGGTGAAAATAGAGCAATCATTGCCACAGATATAGCCTTAAACAATCCGCTTATAGATGAATACTCACTTAAAGGAGCAAAAGGTTTGCTTGTAAACATAACAGGTGGAAGTGATTTAACTCTTTTTGAGGTAGATGCTGTAGTAAATAAAATAAGAGCTGAAGTAGATCCAGAAGCAGAATTGATAACTGGTGCCATTACTGATGAAAATCTTAAAGGTAAAATTCGTGTATCAATTGTTGCTACTGCACTAGATGGGTACAAAAAAGGAAACACTATCATTAATGTGGTAAATAGATTTAGTCAGAAAAATACTGAAAAAACTGATAATTTATTTACTAGAACAACAAGTTTTGAAAATAATACTTTAAATTCAATAAACGGTGCAACAGCACTTAAATTGGATGAAGAGGTAGAAACTGACCAGCACAAGCAAATCCTTGATCAAGAGACAAACATTGAAAAATCAACAGATGTTTTACCAGAGGGTGTTTCAATTGAAAGCGCATCGTACATAGAAAATAACGCTATAAATAATTTTAACACATCTAACGAGGTAGAAAATTTAGTGCATAATCAGATCGTTGATAAGGAAGATGATACACCAAGACTTTTTAATGAAATGAAAAGTTCTAAAGAAATTATAGATCAAGATGAAGATAATAGGGAAAATAAAGAAAATTTATTTGATGCTGAAGACAATTCAGAGGATGATGAATTTGAAATACCTGCTTTCTTAAGAAAACAAAAATTTTAATGAAGATTTTGAATAAACATGTTCAAAAAAAAATTATCACCGGATTACCCCCACTATCCGGTGATGATAAAAGAAATAAAAAATCTTTGCTATAAAAGAAAAAACTACAATTTTCTTGATTGCACATTTGGTGCTGGAGGATATTCAAAAGAATTTTTAAAAAATGAAAACGCTAACGTTACCGCTGTTGATCGAGATTTAAATTCCGAAAAATTTGCATCTGAATTAAAAAAAAAATATCCCAAAAGATTTAAATTTTATAATGAAAAATTTAGTAATTTGGATGTAATACTAGAAAATAAAAAATTTGACTTTATAATTTTTGATCTAGGTATTTCATCTCTACAGTTACATAGTTTTGATAGAGGTTTTTCATTTAAATCAAATTCTAAATTAGATATGGGTATGGGTTTAAACTCAATAGATGCCTCTCATGTGGTTAATAAATTCAGTCCTGAAACACTTAAAATAATTTTCAAAATACTAGGTGAGGAAAAAGAGGCTTCAATAATTGTTAAAAACATTATATCAGAAAGGAAGAAAAATCAAATTTTTTCCGGATTGCAATTGTCAAATATAATCCAGAAATCTAAAAAGAAAAAGTTTGGTAAAAAAATAAATCCTAGCACTAAAACATTTCAGGCTCTTAGAATTTTTGTAAATAAAGAAATAACGGAATTGATACTAGGTATATCTAATGCTGCAAAATTATTGAAACCAAGAGGTAAATTGGTGGTGGTATCATTCCACTCCATTGAGGATAAAATAGTTAAATTCTTTTTTAAAAATTATTCGAATAATAAATCTTCAATGTCAAGGTATATTCCTATTAAACAAGATGAAGCTAAAAATACTTTTTTTGAAAATTATAAAAATAAGATTATTAGACCTTCAGAAAAAGAAATTAAGCAAAATTATAATTCTAGATCTGCTAAATTGAGAATAGCTGTAAGAAATAATAACTCTTTTTTTGAGCCTGCAGAACTTAAAAGAAAATTTAATAAATATCTAAACATTGAGAGTTACCATGTTTAAAACGCGATTCGTGATTTCAATCTTTGTATTTTTTTTATTAATGCTTTTTACGGCTTATTTAAAAACCAAAACAATGATTATTGAAAAAAAAAATTGTAAAACTAGAAAGAGAAATAATCGTAAAGAAGAACGATCTTTATGAAGCTCAACTAGATTTTTATTATCTTAGCTCTCCAGATTATATTTATGACAAAGTAATGAAATTTACCAATAATAATTACGTCTTAATGGATATTAAAAATATTTACTATAATTATGAGGATTTTCTTAAGGAAGAAAATAAAAATTATATAACCAGAAATGACAAAAAAAAAGAGAAATAAAAAAATTAATATCAATCAAAAAAGTTTTTACTTTGAAGATTATTTGGCAACAAACCAATTTTCAAAAAAAAAAGAGGAGTCAAAAGTATCCGAAGATAGAATTTTTATATTATTTTTCTCATTTATTTGTTTAATAACTGCCTTTTTAATTAAGATTTCCACCTTGTCATTTCAAGACCCAATTTTTAGTTTAAAAGATGATTATAATAATTATTTTTCCCCAATAAGAAGAGATATTGTTGATACAAATGGAGAATTAATATCAAGAAATGTAAAATCTCACCACGCCGCAGTAAGAAGCAAAATGATCAAAGATAAAAAAAAGTTTGCTCTCAAAATTAAGTATATTTACCCAGATATGAATATCAATCAGCTTTTAAAAAATCTAAATGAAAAAAAATATTTCTACATCAAGAAGAGACTTACAAATGACGAAAAAGTTAGACTATGGAAACTTGGAGAAAAAGGTATTGTATTTGAGCCTTTTCAGACCAGAATATATCCTCACTCTAAACTTTATAGTCATATTTTAGGTCAAATTGATAGTGAAAATTATGGAATATCTGGAATTGAAAAATTTTTAGATAAAGATTTAAAAAATGCAGAAAAATTAAATATTCCTTTAAAGCTATCCCTAGACACGAATTTACAATTTGTGATCCATAAAGAACTAAATAATTCTGTTGATTTGTTCAATACACAAGGCTCTGCAAGTTTACTAATGAAAGCTCGAACAGGAGAAATTTTATCTTTAGTATCTTTGCCTGATTATAATATTAATAAAAGAGAAAATATTAGCAGTAGTAAATTTATAAACAAAATAACAATGGGAGTTTATGAACTTGGATCTATTTTTAAAACATTCACAATTGCATTAGCTATAGATAAGAAAATAATAGATTCAAACACTTTAATAAAAAATATACCAAATAAAGTGAACTGTTCAAAATACACTATTTCGGACATTAAAGATTTTCCAGAAGAATTAACTACATCGGATATTTTAATTAGATCCTCAAACATAGGCTCTTTGATGATTGCGAGAAAAATTGGAAAAGAACAGTTCAAGAGTTTTTTGAATAAAATTCATTTGTTAGAAAAACCAAAACTCGAGATTGATGAAATCGGTACACCATTAAATTTTAAATGGAATAAATGTAAATTAGAAACTGTTTCTTATGGACATGGTATAACCACAACTCCTTTGCAGGCAGCTTCTGCCTACGCATCAATTCTTAACGGAGGAATGTTAATTCAACCAACTTTATTAAAGAAAGATAATATAGTTAAGCATGAAAGAATTATTAAAGAGAGCACAAGTAAAGAGATGCAGGGTATTTTGAGAAAGGTAGTTGAAGGAAAAAATGGAACAGCTCATTTAGCTGATATCCAAGGTTATAATGTAATGGGAAAAACTGGAACCGCGGAAAACTACATCGATAAGAAAAAAAATATTAATACTTTCGTAAGCTCTTTTTCAGCAAATGGAGAAAAATACATTTTACTAATTTTATTGGAAGATCCCCAAGTAGCCAAAGATTTGGTTTATGATTATAGAGGGCAAAAAATCAAGGGTTTTAGAAATGAGGCAGGCTGGAATTCAGTTTATGTTGCTGGCCAAATAATAAAAAAAATTGGACCTATTTTAGCCATAAATAATAAAGAGTTTAACGAAACTCATGTTGTTGAAAAAATTAATTAATCGCTGTCCAGATAAATTTTCTAATGTCAAGATTTCAGGTCTTTCCTTGAATAGTAAAGATATTAGACCAGGCTATATTTTTTTTGCAAAAAAAGGATCCAAAGAAATGGGATCAGATTATGCTTTAGAGGCTTTCAACAAAGGGGCAAAAGTAATTGTAAGTGAAAATTTAATAAGATTAAACAAGAAAATTATTTTAATAAAAGTCAGCGACTTATCAAAATGTCTAGAGCATGCTTGTAAAGTTTTTTATAGCGATCTACCAAAAAATATCGTTGCAGTAACTGGAACTAACGGAAAAACATCTGTGGCAGATTTTTTTAGACAAATTTTCCTTATCAATAAAATTCCAGCTGCATCTATTGGAACTTTAGGAATAAAAAAAAATTTTCAGACGAAACCATCATCATTAACAAGTCCAGATATCGTTAACCTTTATAAAGAGCTTGCAATAATGAAAAAAAATAAAATTAATAATGTTATTATTGAAGCTTCTAGTCACGGCCTACACCAAGGTAGACTAAATGGTTTAAATATAAAATGTAGTATATTCACTAATTTTTCTCAAGATCATTTAGACTATCATAAAACTATGAAAAGATATTTTGAGGCAAAAACAATTCTCTTTGAGAAACTATTAAAGAAAAGACGAAAGGTAATTGTATTCTCAGATTTTGTAAAGTTAAAAGAACTTAATAAAATTTGCAGAAAAAAAGGATTAAAAATAATAAACGAAAAAAAACTTAAACTTGATTTAAACAAAAATCTTTCCAAAGAGCTTATTGGATCATTTCAAAAAAAGAATATTCTGCAGGCTGCAATTGCTGCCAATATTTGTGGTTTAAAAAAAAATATATTAAAAAAATCGTTAATCAAAATTAATAATGTTGAAGGAAGACTTGATTTGGTAAAAACTTTTCCAAATCATCGTAAAGTATATGTGGACTACGCCCATACTCCAGATGCTTTAAACAAAACTTTAGAAACTTTAGGTGAATATTATAATAATTTGACAATAGTCTTTGGATGCGGAGGAGATCGAGATATTAGCAAAAGGTCCAAGATGGCAAAGATAGCTAAAAAACATTGTCAAAAAATTTATGTGACTGATGATAACCCAAGGTATGAGAATGCAAATAAAATTAGAAAACAAATAATTAAAAATATCAAAGGAGTATGGTTTAAAAATATTGGAAATAGAAAAGAAGCAATAAATTTAGCTATTAAAAATTCTGAACCTAATGAAGTTATATTGATTTCAGGAAAAGGGCACGAAAATTTTCAATATATTAAAAATAAGTCAATAAAACTCAATGACTCTAATGTGGTAAAAAAAATTAAATTCAAAAATATAAGTGATAAAGACCATCCTAAAATACATAATTTGAAATTGTTAAAAAAATTAAAAATAAAAGCAAAAAAAGGTTTCTTAGGAGTTTCAATAAATTCAAAAAGAATTAAGAGGGGAAATTTATTTTTAGGAATAAAAGGAAAAAATAAGGATGGAAATTTATTTACCTCAGAAGCTTTTAAAAAGGGTGCTAATATTTGTGTTGTAAATAAAAATATAAATAAATCTAACTGTCATAAAGTCAAAAATACAAAAAAATTTTTGAATAAATTAGCAATTCTTAAGAGGAAAGTATCAAAAGCAAAAGTAATAGGAATTACAGGTAGCGCAGGAAAAACATCCACAAAAAACTTAGTTGGTAATTTAATGAAAAATTACGGTAAAACTTATTATTCACCGAAGTCTTATAATAATGATTTTGGTGTGCCGCTTAGCTTAAGTAATCTAGAAACCTTTCATGACTATGGTGTATTCGAAATAGGAATGAATAAAAAAGGTGAAATAAAAAAGCTTTCAAGTTTAGTTAAACCCCATATAGCAATAATTACAAATATTGCCGAAGCTCACATTGAAAATTTTAAAAATTTAAGAGAAATTGCTCAGGCCAAAGCTGAAATTATTGAGAATATAGATTCAAATGGAATCTTGATTTTAAATAAAGATGATAATTTTTATAATTACTTTTTAAAAAAATCAAAAATGTATAGAAATATGAAAGTTATCTCTTTTGGAAAGAAAAAAGGTTCTGATATACGTCTTATTTCTGAAAAAAAAATTAAAGGAATTAACCATTTAAAAATAGAGTTATTTAATGAAAAATTTAGTTTTAAAACAAATTACTCACAGACCTCAAATATTTTATCGTTAATTGCTGTAATTTATAGTTTAAAATTAAACTTTAAAAAAATTATAAATAAAATTAAAAAAATTGATCCTTTGGAAGGAAGAGGAAAAATTTACAATATAGAAAGATTTAAAAAAAAATTTAAATTAATAGATGAAAGTTACAACGCAAATCCTTTGTCAATGAAGAATGCTATCCAAAATTTTTCTAACATTAAAAAAGAAAGATTTAATAAATATTTGCTACTAAGTGACATGCTGGAGCTAGGAAAAAAGTCAACTTTATACCATAAAAATCTTGCAGCTGTTATAAATAAAACAAATATAGATAAGTCATTTATTTATGGCAAAGATATAATGGAAACTTTTAAATTTATAAAAGAAAATAAAAAAGGAAATATATTACAATCTTTAGATGATTTTGATCCTGTTTTTTCTAATATTTTAAAAAATGGGGATTATTTATTAATCAAGGGATCTAATGCAACTGGTTTAAATACCCTAACAAAAAATTTAATTAGAGGATTAAAAAATGCTTTTTAGTTTTTTGTCATCTTTAATAGACACTTATTCTTTCTTAAACGTATTTAAATATTTAACTTTTAGAACCGGATTATCTTTAATGAGTGCTTTAGTTATATCGTTTGTTATAGGCGGGCCGTTAATAAACTTATTTTCAAAACATCAAATTACAGGCCCGATAAGGCAGGATGGACCAATTGATCATATCATAAAAAAGAGTGGCACTCCAACCATGGGTGGGTTGATAATTTTAATAAGCATTTCAATTTCAACTATCCTTTGGGCGGATCTTTCTAATAGTTTTATCTGGGTTCTTTTATTTGTTTTGATTTCATTAGGTTTACTTGGTTTTGTAGATGACTTATTTAAAATTAAATTTGAAAACTCTAGAGGATTAAATTCAAAAATTAAATTTTTAGGACAATTAATAATTGCTTTTTTTGCACTTTATTATTTAATAAGTTTTTCTGGGCACAATTATATAAGTAAAGTTTATTTTCCTTTTTTTAAAAACTTGATACTCGACTTTGGAATATTTTATTTTATATTTGGTTTATTTGTAATCATTGGTGCTTCAAATGCAGTAAATCTAACCGATGGTCTTGATGGATTAGCAACCGTTCCAGTTATGCTTGTTGCTCTATCTTTTACTTTAATAAGTTATATCGTTGGAAATATTATTTTTTCTGATTATTTACAAATTCAATATATCGCAAAAGTTGGAGAAATATCTATTTTTTGTGGAGCAATTGTTGGAGCATGCCTAGGTTTCCTTTGGTACAATGCTCCTCCAGCAAAAATCTTTATGGGAGATACTGGATCTTTGTCATTAGGAGGGTCTCTTGCCACTGTTGCGGTAATTGTTAAACATGAAATTGTTTTAGCAATCATCGGAGGTCTATTTGTTTTAGAGACTATATCTGTAATTATTCAAGTTATATCTTACAAAGTTTTTGGCAAAAGGGTATTTATGATGGCGCCAATTCACCATCACTTTGAAAAAAAAGGTTGGGCTGAATCGACTATAGTTATTAGATTTTGGATAATAGCAATTATTCTAGCTTTAATTGGTTTAGCTACATTAAAACTAAGATAAACTAATGATCATACATAATAATAAGATAAAAAATAAAAGTTTTTTCATATACGGATTAGGCAAAACTGGAAAGTCAGTAAGAAAATTTCTTATTAAAGAAAGAGTAAAAAATTTTGTAAGTTGGGACGACTATAAAAAAACAAAAAAAATTAACGTAGAGAGAGAATTATATGCTTCTGACTATATTGTTTTGAGCCCTGGAATAAATATTAAAAAAACGAAATTTAGAAGTTTATTAATTAAAAATAGAAATAAAATAATTACTGATTTAGATCTTTTTTATTTACAAAATTTAAAATCTAAAACTGTTGTAGTAACCGGAACAAACGGCAAATCCACTACATGTAAACTAATAGAACATGTGTTAAAATTAAATGGTTTAAAAGCAAATTTAGGTGGAAATATTGGTAAACCTATTTTAAATCTAAAAAATTATAAAAAAGACGTAGTAATCATTGAGGCTTCATCTTTTCAATTGGAATATTCTAAATTTATTAAACCTGATTTAGCCTTATTTCTTAATTTCACCAAAGACCATTTAGATTGGCACGGCTCTTTAAAAAGCTACTTATTAGCGAAATTAAAAATTTTTAGCAATCAAAATAAGTCTGACCTAGCTTTAATTAGCGAAAAGAAAACGATTAAACTTTTTAAGAAATTCAAATTTAAGTCCAACCTTAAACAAATTAAACCTTTAAAATTAAATTTTGTAAACAAAATAAAAAGTCCCTATTTAAAAATGAAAGTTAACAGATTAAATATTTCTTTTGTATATTTTGTAGCTAAAAATTTTCAAATTAATGATAGATCAATAATAAAATCTTTCAACTCATTTAAGGGTCTTAGCCATAGGCACGAAGTATTTCTACGAAAGAATAATGTATCATTTATTAATGATTCAAAAGCTACCTCCTTTGAGTCAACAAAATATGCTTTAAATGAAAATAGGAATATTTATTGGATTGTAGGTGGTTTAGTTAAAAAAGATGATAATTTCAAAATTTCGAAATTTAAAAAGAATATTATCAAGGCCTATATAATCGGAAAAAATATAAGATTTTTCAAGAAAAAATTTGTCAAACAATTAGATTATCAAATTTCAAAAAATTTAGAAAAGGCGGTCAAAGATATTTCTAAAGATATTGACAAAAATTTAACAAATAAAACTGTGCTATTGAGTCCAGCTAGTGCTTCATACGATCAATTTATTAATTTTGAACAAAGAGGAAAAAAATTCAAAAGTTTAATAAAAAAAAATGAAAAATTATTTTTTTAAAAACAGGTTGGAAAATTACTGGAGAAATATTGATAAAAATATTTTAATTTGTTTTTTTATTCTATTTTTTTTAGGTTCCTTTTTCTCATTTTCTTCTACCTCCTCTTTAGCTGGAGAGAGGCTTGATAAAGATTACTATTTTTTCTTTACAAAACATTTCATATTTATGATTTTTGCAATAATATTAATGTTTTTTGTATCCTTCATAAATATTAAGTCTTTGCGAAAAAGTATTTTTCCTCTTTTTTTAATTTCTTTTTTAATACTTTTATTAGTACCATTTATTGGTTATGAAGTTAAAGGAGCGAAACGCTGGCTTAATTTTTATTTTTTTAAAATTCAACCTATAGAACTTATAAAACCATTCTTTGTTTTAGCTATTGCAGCTATTCTCACATCTAAAAGACTTAAAAATTTAAATTCAGGTTATATTTTAAGTTTTTTAATATTATCTTCTATTGTGATTTTACTTGTTAACCAACCTGATTTTGGACAATCAATACTTTTAATACTTACTTGGATTTCAGTTTTATTTATTTCAGGCTTTAGTATTTTGTTAACAATATTTCTATTTATTTTATTAATAATATTTGGAACTGCGTTAATTTTTTATTTTCCATCTAAATTTGGATATATTTTATCGAGAATTATTTCATTCTTAGATCCAAGTAAAGGAGATAGCTTCCAAACCCAAAAAGCTTTAGATGCTATCAGGCAGGGTGGATTTTCTGGGCAGGGGATGGGAGAAGGAATTTTAAAAGAGAGCGTACCAGAAGCCCACACAGATTATATTATTGCAGTTATCTCAGAGGAGTTTGGTTCTATAATTTCAATTTTCATTATATTAATTTTTCTTTATGTTTCTTTTAGAATAATTAAAAGATGCCTTAATGAAAATGAGGAGGATATAAAATTATCTTTGTGTGGTTTATCCTCTTTACTAATATTTCAAACATTTATTCATATTGGAGTTAATACAAATTTATTACCAACAACGGGAATGACACTCCCTTTTTTAAGTTACGGAGGGTCCTCACTCGTTGGAAGTGCGATTTTAGCTGGTGTTATTTTAAATTATACAAAAAACAGAATTAGTGAGAAAGAATACATATGAGTAGAAAAATTTTAATTGCTACAGGAGGAACAGGTGGTCATATCTTTCCGGCTCTTAGTCTTTCTAGATATTTTATTAAAAAAAAAGAATATGATGTAGAACTTATTTCAGATCAAAGAGGTCTTAACTATTTGAACAATTATCCTGATTTAAAAATTAATGTAATTAATACAAAAACAATTTTTCAAAAAAATCCATTTAAAATATTTAAAGCATTAATAATTTTAATTTTTGCCTTGATTAAATCTTTTTTGTTATTGATAAAAAAAAAAACCAGATATTATTTTTGGTATGGGAGGATATTCATCTTTTCCAATTTGTATCATCGGAAAATTATTTAAAAAAAAAGTTGTTATATACGAAAATAATCTAATTATTGGAAAAACTAATAAACTCTTATTGCCTTTTATTGATAAGATTTTTATCTCTTATAATCAGGTTGCAAATATAAATGAAAAATACAAAAAAAAAATTTTAGTAGTCGGCAACATTATTAGAGAAGAAATAATAAACTTTAAAATAACTAATAAAATTATAAAAGATAAAAAAATTAACTTATTAGTTTTAGGAGGCAGCCAAGCAGCAAAGATATTTGGTGAAAAACTTCCTGAAATATTCTCTCAATGTAAAAAAAATAATATTGAACTTAAAATTATTCAACAATGCACGTCGAGTCAGAAAAATTTACTGGAAAATTTTTATAATGAATGCGAAATTGAATGTGAAATTTTTACTTTTACAAAAAATATTGTAAAATATTTTAATCAAGTAGATTTCGCCATTTCTCGGTCTGGTTCTTCTATGTCAGCAGAATTAATTAATTGTAGAATACCTTTTATCTCTATTCCACTACCTTCTGCAGCAGAAAATCATCAATTGTTTAATGCAAAATACTTTGAGTCTCAAGGATTAAGTTTTTTGATTGAGGAAAGAAATATTGAAAATAATTTATTTACATTGATTAAATCAATTCATGAGGATAAATCTTTATTAAACCGAATAAAAGAAAAACAAAAAAAGCACTCTGATAAAAATGTTTTTGAATTGGTAAATAAACAAATAAAAAAAATTTTAAATGAAAAAAATTGATATAGGAAAAAAAGAAACCATCCATTTTATAGGAATTGGTGGCATTGGTATGAGTGGACTAGCTCAAATTATGAGAATAATGGGTTTTAAAATTCAGGGGAGTGATTTAAATAAGAATAGAAATATAGAGAACTGTAAAAAGTTAGGTATTAAAATTTTTTCGGGCCATTTAAAAAGAAATTTAATTAAATCAACAATAGTAGTCAAGTCAAGCGCTATTAAAAATAATAATCCTGAAATTCAGGAAGCGCAAAAAAGGAAGCTACCAATTTATGATCGCGCAAGTATGTTAGCAAACATTGTTTCATTAAAAAAAAATATAATAATAACCGGTTCACACGGGAAGACAACAACAACATCTTTAGTTGCTAAAATTTTATCTCATGCAAAATTAGACCCGACCATTATAAATGGAGGAGTAATAAATTCGCTCAAAAATAACGCCAAATTTGGTAAGGGAGATTGGGCAGTTATCGAAGCAGACGAGTCAGATGGAAGTTTTTTAAAATTACCCATAAACTATTCTATTGTTACAAACCTAGATTATGAACATATAGATTATTATAAAAATTTTAAGAATTTAGAAAAAGCATTTGAAAATTTCATTAAAAAAACGCCACCAATAGGAAAAGCGATTGTCTGTATAGATGATGAAAATTTATCAAAAATATTGAAAAAAATTAAAACAAAAAATTTTCTGACATATGGATTTTCAAAAAAAGCTAATTACCAAGTTACAAAAGCATTATATAAACAAAAAAATACTAAGTTTGATGTAAGTTACCGAAATGAAAATGGAAAAAAAATTATTGAGAAAAATCTCATTATAAATCTTCTAGGAAAACACAATATACTAAACGCCACTGCAGCTATTAGTATTTGTCTTAACCTGGGTTTAGATATTAAAGATATAAAAAATGCATTATTAAATTACACAGGTGTGGAAAGGAGAATGACAAAAATATTTTCTAAAGGTCAAAATCAATTTTACGATGATTACGCTCATCATCCAACTGAGATAAAATCAATTTTAGAGAGTGTAAAGTCAGTTTTTCAAAATAGAAAGATTATATCAATTTTTCAACCCCACAGGTACTCTAGGGTCAGAGATCTTAAGTTAAAATTTGCAAAATCTTTCATAAACTCTGATATTGTGGTTCTGTGTCCAATATATGCGGCAGGGGAAAAAAAAGATGAATCTTATAGCCAAAATTCCTTTTCTAAATTAATTTCAAAATATTCAAAGGCTCAAGTTGTCAATATTTTTGAAGAAAGTGATTTATCTAAATTTTTAAAAAAAAATTTAATAGCTGATGAAATAATCATTGGCATGGGTGCTGGTACGATATCACAATGGATGAAAGACCTTGAGGATAAGTTATGATTGCAAATTTTTTAGATCTAAAAGATAAGTATAATTATAATATTAAATTTAATGAATTGATGTCTAAGTATAGCTGGTTCAATTTAGGAGGCCCGGCTGAGACTTTTTTTAAACCTAAAAATAAAAATGAATTAATTGACTTTTTAAAACTAACAAAAAAATTTAACAAAAAATTAAACATAATAGGAGCTGGCTCAAATACCCTGATAAGAGATGGGGGAATAAAAGACGTCACTATAAAACTTAGTAATAATTTTTCTTTTTTAAAATTAATAGAAAAAGATCTAATTGAGGTGGGTGCCTCTACTTTAGATAGAAAACTTTCTAATTTTGCTTCTGAAAATTCTCTAAGTGGTTTCGAATTTTTATCCTGTATACCGGGTTCAATAGGCGGAGGAATTGTAATGAATTGTGGATGTTACAATGAGGAAATATCTCATATTTTTGTTTCTTGTAAGGCAATCAATTCTGAAGGTAAAGAAGTTGAGATTAATAAAAAAGACATAAAATTTTTTTATAGAGGAACCAATTTACCAAAAGACTTGATTATTGTATCTGTTAAATTAAGAGGAAAAATTTTTAAAAAAGATAAGGTAATAGAAAAACAACGTACTTTAATTGAAAAGAAACAAAATTCACAACCCAAAAATATTAAAACTGGCGGAAGTACTTTTAAAAATACGAAAAATTATAAAGCCTGGGAATTAATTCAAAAGTCTAACTGTGAAAATTTTTCTGTTGGTGGAGCCAAAATTTCTACAAAGCATTCAAATTTCTTTTTAAATGATGGTAAGGCTTCATCATCAGACATTGAAAAACTGATAGAGAAAGTCCAAGCAAGAGTTTTGGAAAAGACTGGCGTAGCCTTAGATTTAGAATTAAAAATTATTGGAGACAAAAAATAAAATGAAAAAAAAAAAGTTTTAGTTGTTATGGGGGGAAATTCAAAAGAGAGAGAAATCAGCCTTAATTCTGGAAAACAATGTTTAAAAGCAATAAAAAAAATTGGTTATCTAACTTCTGTTTTTGATCCAAAGAAACAGGATTTTAAAAAAAAAAATATAAAAAATCCTGACATAATTTTTAACGCTTTACACGGAGCTGAGGGTGAAGATGGTATAGCGCAAAGTTATTTTGAATATCTAAAAATTCCATATACTCACTCGGGTGTAATATCATCTATGCTAGCAATGAATAAACATTTATCTAAAAAAATTTTTATGAAATATAAAATTAAAACACCAAATTATTTAGTCGTAAGAAGAGAAAAGTTTTCTACAAAAAAAGTGTTAAATCAGCTAAAAAAAAATAAGATTAAATTTCCGGTTGTACTAAAGCCAATATCAGAAGGATCAAGTATTGGTGTAAAAATTTGTGAAAACAAAAAAGATTTTTCAAAGAATATTAAAAATTTATTTATTAAATACAACGAACTGATGTTAGAAAAATTTATTGGAGGAAAAGAGATCCAAGTTGCAGTTTTAAACAATAAAGCTTTAGGAGCAATTGAGTTGAGACCTAAAAGAAGATTTTATGACTATAAAGCAAAATATACCAAAGCAGCCAAAACTGATCATATAATGCCGGCTGAATTAAATCTAAAAAAATATAATGAAGTTTTAAAAATTAGTGAGAAAGCTCATAAAATTTTAAATTGTAGAGGCGTATCTAGATCAGATTTTAAATTTTATAATAATAAATTTTATATGCTAGAATTAAACACACAACCAGGCATGACTGCATTGTCTTTAGTTCCAGAGATAGCTGCATATAAAGGAATTACATTTGAAAACTTGGTCAAAAAAATTATAAAAGATTCATCAATTAATAAATGAAAAAAAAGTTATTTATTTCATTTATAGTTGTCACATTTTTTTTTATATCCTCCTTTAACCCCAGGGTGAGTGAAAAGATTACAGATAATTTATTCCAGGTAAAAAATATTATTATAAAAAATAATCAAATATTGACAGAAAATTCAATTTTAAATGAGATAAATTCAGTATATAATAAAAATTTATTTTTATTAAATTCTAAAGAATTATATAAATTAATTTCAAAAATAGATTTTATAGAGTCAGCTCAAATAAAAAAAATCTACCCCAATACTTTAAAAATTTTAATTAAAGAGAAAAAACCAGTTGCAATGCTCCATATTGACAAAAAAAAATATTATGTATTGCGAACTGGGGAAAAAATAAATTTTATTGAAAATAACAATTTTAAAAATCTGCCAGTAATATTTGGCTTTGGAATAAAAGAATTTCCACTTTTATACAAAACATTAGAAAAAATTAACTTTAAATTAAATCAAATAAACTCTTTTTATTATTTTAAAATTGGAAGATGGGATATTAAACTCAATAATGGAATATTGATAAAATTACCTGAAAAAGAATATGAAAAAAGTCTTGAGAAATTTATAAAAGTTTATTCAGAAATCAAGAGGGATAAATATAAAATATTTGATTTCAGAATTGAGAATCAATTAATATTAAACTAAATGAATCCAAATATAAAAAAAAGTTTATTTATAGAAATAACAAATTCTTATACAAACTTTTTAGTAGTAGATTTAGACGAAGAACTTAATCTTAAAGAGAAATTTTCTCTAAAAAAAAAGTCCAGTTATTTTCAAAATAGTAAAATTCATGATTTTAAAACCTGCAAGAAATTTCTAATTGATGCTTTAGTAGAAATAGAAAGTAAAACTGACTCAAGTTTTAATGAGGTAAATCTATCTATTGATTTAGAAAATTATGAATGCTTAAATGTTTCAGGTTTTAAAAAACTTTCAGGATCACAAATATCTAAATCAGATATTTCTTTTATTCTCAATAGTATAAAAAATATTATTTTTGAAACTGAAACACAAAAATCTATAATCCATATTTTTAACTCAAAGTTTTTCTTAGATAATGAGAAATGTGAAAATTTACCTATTGGGCTTCATGGAAATTTTTATCATCATCATTTATCAATTTTTTTAGTAAACAAAAATAATGTTAAAAATTTTCGTAAACTATTTGGCGAGTGCAATTTAAATCTTAACAGGGTCATAACAAAAAGCTTTGCAGACGGTGTGAAGGTTATTCAAAAAGAAAACAAGGAAACATTTTTTAAAATTGATTTATTTGATGAACAGATTAAATTGTCTTTTTTTAATGAATCTTCATTAGTTTACTATGAAAAATTCAATTATGGTTTAAGATTTATTAGCAAAGACCTTTCTAAAGTTTGCTCATTAAATGATAAAAGCGTGAAAAAAATTTTATCAAATATAAATTTTGATCGGGATAATTTTTTGAATGATATTTTAAACAAAGATTTTTTTATTGGCGAAAATTTTAGAAAGATAAGCCTATCACATTTAAAAAAGATTATTGAAGCCAGAATTGAGGAGATTATAGATCTATCATTTAATAAAAATATTAATATTTATGAATTCAAAAAGAACAATTCACATATTTTTTTAAATATTGAAAACAAGGATATTCAAAATAATTTAGGGAAAACATTTATTTCAAAAATTTATTCTAATTCACAAATAGAAATACTCAATAAAGCCCAAGATGAACAAAGTGATACTAGTTTGCATCACGCAGCTGAAATTATTGTCAAAGGCTGGGATAAAGAGGCATTACCATTGATTCAACCAAAAAAATCAATAATTTCCAGATTTTTTTCAAGTCTTTTCAATTAGTTTAAGGCTTGTTATTTTTTGTAACATTAGTTGTCTACAAAAAAATAAATCAGTTCTGTATAAACTATCAAATGATCAACATCCATCAACAAACATTAAATAAAACAGTTCAATTTGAAGGCATAGGACTTCATTCAGGTAAAATTTCTAAAGTAAAGTTGTTACCTGCTGAAGAAAATAAAGGAATTATATTTAAAAGGACTGATTTAAAAGATAAAAATTTTATTAAAGCTTGTTATAAAAATGTATCATCAACAAATCTTTGTACAACTATAAAAAATCAAAACGATATAGAAGTTAAAACTATTGAACATTTAATTGCCGCTTTCTACTTATCAGGAGTAGATAACGTAATTGTTGAAATTGATAATTCAGAAGTGCCTATTATGGACGGCTCCTCAAAAGAATTTATACACATGATCAACAATGCTGGATTAAAAAAACAAAATTCTCAAAGAAAGTTTTTAAAAATAAATGAAAAAATCAATTATGTTTTAGGTGAAAAGTCGATTTCAATTAGCCCGAGCGAAAAATGTTTAGAGATTAATTTTGAATTAAATTATGAAAATAAAGTAATCGGTAAACAAAAAAATGAAGTAATTTTAGACAATGATAATCTCGAACACATTTATAATTCAAGAACTTTTTGTTTATATGATGATGTTGAAAAAATTAAAAAACAAGGATTAGCAAAAGGGGGATCTCTTCAAAACGCTATAGTTGTAGATAGAGATAAAGTAATTAATACCGAAGGATTAAGAAATGAAAAAGAATTTGTAAACCATAAAATTCTTGATTTGATTGGAGATTTATTTTTATCGGGCTACAGAATTCTTGGAAAAATAGTTTGTGTACAGGGAGGACATCAACTTAATAACAATTTTGTAAAAAAAATCTTAAGCGAAAAAAATGAAGTAAATAAAAAAAATTACTCTAAGATTAAAGATTTTGATAAAAAATACATCATTCAAAACAGAAAACTTGCGATAAACGCGTAATCCTAATTTTACCTTATTAGAAATATTTGATATTAAGTATTATGTTTCAAAAAATACTTATTTTATTTTTTTCTTTAATATTTTTATTTTCTTGTAGTGGAAAGAAAGAAGTCATAGTTGAAACAGAAATAAAATATGAAGAAGTTTATAATGATGCGCTCAAGGCGATAAACCAAGGTGAGTATTTCTTTGCATCAAATAAATTTCAAGAAGTGCAGTTATTATCTAGTGACAGACAAGTAATTTCAAAATCCCTGTTATTAAGTGGATATTGTCTGTATATGATAAATTTTTACTCAGACTCCGAAGAACAGTTAAATTTGTTTATAAAAAAATATCCTTCAAATAAAGACGTTGCTTATGCTGAATATTTATTAGCTATGATCTCATACGAAAATATTTTAGACGAAAAAAAAGACATTAAACCTCTAAATGACGCAAAAATTAAAATTGAAAACTATTTAAAAAAATATAAAGAAAATGATTATTCTTTAGATTTAAGATTTAAATTAGATTTAGTAAATAATCAACTAGCTGCAAAAGAAATGTACTTAGCAAGATATTATATTAAAAAGAAAAAATGGATACCTGCTACTAATAGGTTAAAATATGTAGTTGAAAATTATCAAACTACAATCTTTATAGAAGAGGCATTACATAGACTTGTAGAAGTTTATCATACTTTGGGTCTTAAAGAACAAGCAAACAAAACTGCCAATTTGCTGGGTTATAATTATAATACAAGTGAGTGGTATAAGCGTTCATATCAGGTCTTAAATAAAAATTACAAAATTCCATCTCCTCAAGAAATTAAAACAAGGAAAAATGAAGAAGATGGATTAATAAAAAAAACGATCAAAAAAATACTTGGTTAGATGAAAAAAACAGCAAAAGAAGTAGAGAGAGATTATCTAGAAAATGTTAAAAAATTAAAAAAACATAATGAATATTATTATAATGACGATGACCCAAAAATTTCGGATTATCAATATGACAATTTAAAAGAAAAATTAATAAATATTGAAAAAAACTATAATTTTATCAAAGCAAAACATGGATCTATAAGTAATCTTGTTGGTGCACCAGTCACGAATAAATTTAAGAAGATAAAACATTCTACAGTAATGTTATCTCTTTCCAATTCTTTTAATCTAGATGATATCAAAGATTTTTTAAAAAAAATCCAGAATTATTTGAATAAGAAAGAAGACAAAATTGAACTTTCTTCAGAACCGAAAATCGACGGAATTTCTGCTTCTCTTACATATGAAAAAGGAAAGCTTACAAAAGGTTTGTCTAGAGGCGATGGACTGATAGGTGAAGATATTTTAGAAAATTTAAAAACAATTAAGCAAATACCAAAAAAAATTAATGATAGCGATATACCACAAATCGTTGAGATAAGAGGAGAAGTTTATATTAGCAAAAAAGATTTTCAAAAAATAAAAAATAAATTTGCAAATCCTAGAAATGCCGCCGGCGGATCTTTAAGACAAAAAGATCCAAGAATGACCTCAAAAATGCCATTAAAGTTTTTTGCTTATGGCATGGGTAATATTAGACCACAAATTTTTGCTAACCAAACTGATTTTTTAAATAAGTTAAAAAAATGGGGTTTTTCAGTAAATAAATTAAACAAATTGGTAATCAATTTAAATCAAATTGAAAAACAACATAAACAAATTGAAAAATTAAGATCAAGCTTAGACTACGATATTGACGGTTTGGTTTATAAAGTAAACAATATCAACCTTCAAAATCGACTTGGAACCACTGCTAATTCACCTAGATGGGCTACTGCTTATAAATTTTCATCTGAGAAAGCTATAACCAAAATTAAAGATATTGTAACTCAAGTAGGTAGGACTGGAGCCATCACCCCTGTAGCTAAAGTAGAGCCAGTGACGGTAGGTGGTGTTGTAGTCTCCAATGCTACTCTTCATAATGAAGATGAGATTGAAAGAAAAGATATAAGAATTAATGATACAATAGTTATTGAGAGGGCTGGCGATGTAATTCCCAAAGTCTTATCTGTAGATCTTTCAAAAAGAATTTCAAACAGTAAAAAATTTAAATTTCCAGAAAAATGTTTATGTGGATCTAAAACAATTAAAGAAATAAGCTCGTCAACTTTAAAGGAAGATGCAGTTAGAAGATGTGTGAAAGGTTATGAATGCAGTTATATAGCAAAAGAAAAACTTAAACATATAGTATCTAAAGATGCATTTAATATCGAAGGTTTAGGGAAAAAGGTTATTGATAAATTTTGGGAGATAAAATTAATTAGAAAACCATCAGATATATTTAAACTAGACTATAGTAAAATTGAGAAACTTGATGGTTGGGGAAAAACATCTATAAAAAATCTCACTCTTGCAATACATAAATCTAAACAAATATCACTTAATAGATTTATATTTTCACTTGGTATAAGACACATTGGACAAGAAAATGCAAAAATTTTGGCTAATTTTTTTGGATCAATAACAAGTTTTATCAATCTGTCTAACTCAGAGAATGTCAAAGAAATTTTGAATAATATAAGTGATTTAGACGGAATTGGCGAAACACAAGTAAAATCAATAGAAAATTTTTTTTCAGATAAAAAAAACGTTTTAATTGTTAAAGATCTTGTCAAATTTCTTAATGTTCAAAATTTTATTAATTCAAAAAAAAATGGAATATTGAAAGATAAAAATATCTTATTTACTGGTGGGCTTGAAAAAATAAGCAGGTCAGAGGCAAAATCTATAGTAGAAAATGAAGGTGGAAAAGTTTTAGGATCTGTATCAAAAAAATTAGATCTATTAGTATTAGGAAACTCTAAACCAACTAAATCAAAAGTAATTAAAGCTAAAAATCTTGGGGTTAAAACAATTAACGAATTAGAGTTTTATAAATTGTTAAATATTTGAACATTGGCCTCTTAGCATAAATTTTTCTTTATTATTCATGTATTTTTTTAACTTAAGAAAAATATTTTTATGATAATTATTTAACCATCTTATTTCTTCTTTGTTCATCAATTTTTTGTCTATAAGATTTTTATCAATTGGAACTAAAGTTAGATTTTGAAATTTTAGATATTTTTTATCAATTTTTTTTAAAAAAATTAGGTTTTCAATTCTTATTCCAAAACTATTTTTTTCGTAGTATCCAGGTTCATTTGATAAAACCATCCCGTTAGATAATTTTATTTTATTTCCTTTGCTGATTGCTTGAGGTCCTTCATGAACATTTGCAAAATAGCCAACTCCATGACCTGTACCATGATTATAATCTAAATTTTTTTTTCTTAAAAAATTTCTGGCAACCTTGTCAATTTGTGCTCCTGTCGTAAACTTTTTGATTTTAAAATTGGCAACTGCAATATGTCCTTTCAAAACTCTAGTATATATATCCTTAATTCTAGTATTGTTATTTTTTAAAGATATTGTCCTTGTCACATCGGTGGTACCAAATTTGTACTGTCCTCCAGAGTCAACTAAGTACAATTCTCCTTTTTTTAAAATTTTGTTAGTTTTAGGAGACGCTTTGTAATGAATCACAGCTGCATTTGAACCAGTTCCAGATATTGTTGGAAAACTTGGAAATAAAAATTTTTTAAATTTTTTTCTAAATTGTAATAATTTATCCTGTGCATTTATCTCACTTATCTTTTTTTTTTCAAAATTATCTTTAATCCACATCAAAAATTTTGTCACAGCAATCCCATCAAACAAATGAGCTTGTTTAATATTTTTAATCTCAATCGGATTTTTTTTAGCTTTAAATAAATATATTGGATCAGTTGAGTAAATGGTTTTATTTTCTTTATCTAAAATTTTTTTAAAGTAAATAGAGCAAGTATTCCTATCGATACATATTTTCTGGTTTTTTAAGTTAGATAAAAAAAGACTTAAAAAATTAATATCCAAAATTTCGACTTTTTCAGACTTTTTAAATAATTTCCCTTTAATTAAATTTGAGTCAATAAATAAAAATACTTTACCTTTTTTATTAATTAGAGCTCTACTTTTAACTATAGGCGTATACCGACTTTCATCACCTCTAATGTTAAGTAGCCAAGAAATATTTTCCGAAGAAGTTACAAACTGAAGGTCTAAGTAGTTTTTATTGAGATTATTCACCACTTTTTTTATTTTACCTTTAATAGACTCACCTGCATCACTATCTTTAAGCCTAAAAATTTTTGAAATTTTCTTTTTTAAAGAATTTTTTTTGTTTATTAAAAGACCTTCATCAACTTGAAATAATTTACATTTTGTTTTAGAAAATAATCTGTTTAAATTTTCTTCAGTATGGATTTGAGGATTATAACCAATTTTAAATTTTTTATCACGTAAAATATGCTCTGGTTTTTTTTGTGGAACTGTGATTATTTTAAATTTTCGACCAGACTCTCTGTTAGCTTGCAAAGTGTATCTTCCATCTACAAACAAATAATTTTTTTTTTTTAATAAAAGAGCAAATCCATACGAGCCAGAAAAACCTGATACTTTTTTAAGTCTATCTTTTACTTTCGGAACATACTCACTAAAAAATTCGTCATTTTTAGGAATAATAAATCCATCTAAATTTTTTTTTTGGATAAACTTTTTAATTTGTTTTATTTTTTCCATTTGATTAATTTATTTTTTTTTAATCTGTTCCATCCCGGGCTTCTATATTCTTGATTGTCATCAAAGGAAATATCCTGGTCAAAATCAAAATCTTCATTTTTTGATACACCTTGCACCTCATTTTTTTCAATACATTCATCTGACAATTCATTAACGAATCTCGATGGCAAACTATCCATCCAATCTCCATGATAAGCTCGCCTCATTGCAAAAGATAAAAATGCTTCCTTCCTAGCTCTAGTAATGCCCACATAAGCAAGTCTTCTCTCCTCCTCTAATGCAAAATCTCCTTTTTCCTCAAGTGACTTTTGATGAGGAAATAAGCCCTCTTCCCAACCAGGTAAAAACACAACATCAAATTCTAAACCTTTAGCAGCGTGCATTGTCATTAAATTTACTTTTTCACCTTCCCACTCCTGGTCAATAGATGTCGCGAGAGATACATGCTCTAAAAAGTTTTGTAAATTATCATAATCATTCATAGCTCTAATTAACTCTTTTATATTTTCTAATCTATTTTCATTATTAATATCTTTTTTATTTTTTAAAATTGAAGAGTATCCAGATTCATCCAAAACTAATTTAGTTAAATCATAATGTTTTAATTGTTTTGAATCTTTTCTCCATTTTTCTATCATTTTGATCAATATACTTAACGAAGATTTAATTTTGGGTTTTAGCTGATCAGTTTCTAATAATTTAATAATAGCATCTTCTAAACAAATTTTGTGTTTTGATGAGAACTCATATAATTTATTGACAGTAGTTTCTCCTATACCTCTTTTTGGGACTCCAATCACTCTCTCAAGAGCTAAATCATCGAATTTTTGATTAATTATTCTTAAATATGAGATTATATCTTTAATTTCTGCTCTTTCATAAAATTTAATTCCACCCAAAACACGATAACCTATTCCTATTTTTAAAAATCGTTCTTCAAATTCTCTAGTTTGAAAGATGGCTCTAACTAAAATGCAAACATTATTTAACGAATATTTATCATTAATCTTATTCTCGATTATATCACTTATTCCTTGTGCTTCATCTCGTCCAGTACCATAACAATTCAATTTTACTAATTCACCACCCTGACTTTCAGACCAAAGATTTTTTCCAACTCTATTACTATTATTCGAAATTAAACTAGAGGCAGTATCTAAAATATTTTTTGTAGATCTATAATTTTGTTCAAGTTTATAAATTTTACAATTTGGATACATTTTATCAAAAGTTAAGAAATTTTTTATTTCCGCACCTCTCCAACTATATATTGATTGGTCATCATCACCAACGCAGCATATATTATGATTTTTATTTACCAAAAGACTTAGCCATTTATTTTGAATAAAGTTAGTATCTTGAAATTCATCAACTAATATATATTTAAAATTATTTTGGTAAATATCTCTAATATCTTTATTATTTTCAAATAATTTAACGCAATAAAGTATAAGATCGCCAAAATCCATAGAGTTGAGATCCCTAATCTTTTTTTGATAAATTGAGTAAACGGATAAAATTTTTTTCTCTAATACTGATAAACTTGTTTTATTTATTTCGTCAGGTAATAGCCCTTTGTTTTTCCACCTATCTATAAAAGATAAAATAAAATTTGGTGATATTTTTTTTGCATCAATATTTTCTACTTCAGCAATTTTTTTAATAAGTTTTTTCTGATCCTCAGTATCTATAATAGTAAAATTTGATTTAAATTTTAAAGCTTCTGCATGTCTCCTCAGAAATTTAACACTTATAGAGTGGAATGTACCAAGCCAAGAAACAGCGCTTTTGTCTCCTTTGAGAAAACCCATAACTCTATTTTGCATTTCTTTAGCAGCTTTATTAGTAAAAGTTACACATAGAATTTGATTAGGCCAAGCTTTTTTTTGATTAATTATATAAGCTAGCTTTGTAGTTAGGACTCTCGTTTTTCCTGAACCAGCTCCGGCCACAATAAGATTTGGCCCTTCAGTATTAAGAACAGCTTCTTTTTGTGCATGATTTAAATTATCTAAAATATTATTTTTTAAATCCATCTCTTTTTATCCATATAAATAAAGTTTTTTTAAAGAGTTGTGAAGTGTAAGTTTGAACCAGTCAATTACTTAGGTTTTGTCATTGCAATTGGTTTCATGAATTTATCGAACTCTTTTTCTGTTAAAATTTTATTTTTTAAAACTTCATCTTTTAAAGTTGTACCATTTTTGTGCGCCATTTTAGCTATATGAGCAGCCTTATCATATCCAATTTTGGGAGCTAAAGCAGTTACTAGCATTAATGAGTTATCTAAAAGAAATTTAATTCTTTTTTTATCTGCTTTGATTCCTTTTATACAATGAAGTGCAAATGTTTTTGAAGAGTCAGCCATTATTTCAATTGATTGAAGAATATTATGAATAATTAAGGGTTTAAAAACATTTAATTCAAAATGACCATGTGATCCTGCCATAGTGATACCATTATGATTTCCAATTACTTTCACACAAACCATAGTTACTGCTTCAGATTGAGTTGGATTAATCTTTCCAGGCATTATAGATGAACCTGGTTCATTTGCAGGAAGAATTAATTCCCCGTAACCAGCTCTTGGTCCAGATCCTAAAAATCTTATATCATTAGCAATTTTCATTAAACACACAGCTGTTGTATTTAAAGTGCCAGAAAAATTTACAATTGAATCATGAGCAGCCAATGCAGCAAATTTATTCGACGCTACTTTAAATGGTAATTTGGTAATCTTTTTGATTTCTTTTACTATTTTTTTGTCAAAATTTTTTTTTTGTATTTATACCTGTTCCAACGGCAGTTCCTCCTTGAGCAAGAAAATAAATTTCGCCAAGAGCCTTTTCTATTCTTTCAATACATTTTTTCAATTGTGAATGGTAACCTGAAAATTCTTGACCTAAAGTGATTGGAGTAGCATCTTGTAAATGAGTTCTGCCTACTTTGACTATTTGTTTGAATTGTTTAACTTTTTTACTTAATTCTTTTTCAAGAATTTTTAATGAAGGAAGTAATTTATTTATAGTTTTAATAGCTATGGAAATATGCATTGCTGAAGGGAAAACATCATTTGTTGATTGAGATTTATTAACATGATCATTGGGATGAACTGGTTTTTTTGAACCTAGTTTTTCACCCATCATTTGATTTGCTCTATTAGCTATTACCTCGTTAACATTCATATTGGTTTGAGTACCTGAGCCAGTTTGCCAAACTTTTAATGGAAAGTGTTCATTAAGTTTTCCTTTAATGATTTCATCAGCCGCTCTGACAATATATTTGCATAATTTTGGGTCTAAATCTTTATTTTTAGCATTGACTATCGCTGCAGCTTTTTTAATGATAGCAATTGAGTGAATAACTATTGGTCTTACTAAAAAATCACCTATATTGAAATATTTATTAGACCTTTCAGTGGAGGCGCCCCAATACTTATCCTCAGGCACCTTTATTTTTCCAATACTGTCAAATTCAATTCTGTATTTCATATAAGAATCATTGATATAATACACTTATATATATTATTTATAAATTTAAAAAGGAGATTAACTAATGAGTAATTTTAATAGTGTTAAAAAATTCATGCAAACTTTCGGTCAAGAAATTAAAAAAAATGCCGAATTTCCGGATGAAAAAATTGTTAAACTTAGGTTTGAGCTTATAAAAGAGGAGCTGGAGGAGCTCAAAGATGCAATTGACAAGAGAGATATAAAAGAAGTAGCTGATGCTTTAACCGATATCCTTTACGTAACATACGGTGCTGGCCATGCTTTTGGAATTAATTTAGACAAATGTTTTAAAGAGGTACAAAATTCAAACATGAGTAAGCTCGGAAATGACGGTAAACCAATTTATAACGAGTTAGGCAAAGTTATGAAAGGACCCAACTATTTTGAACCAAACCTAAAAAAATTTGTAGCATGAATGATACTTTTTTTTGGATATTAATTGGATTAGCTCTTGGACTATCTTTTTATTTGATAGATAAATATATATTTTAAATTTTAAGGGGCGTTCTGTTGCCAGGTGCCCCTGGACCCCGATCTTATTCTAACCAAGGAAATGTAATACTATTCCTACTACCATTACTCCAATTATTACTGTTTCCATTTTGTCTCCTTTCACTTTTTAACGTGATTCGTTATTATACATTATTGATAGATATTTATAAATTTGGATTTTTATAAATTAAAAGTTATTCGACCTAAAATACTTATTAAAATCCCATATTAGACCAATTATCATTTCTTTTGAACCTTTTAAGTTCATCTTTCGATGCAGGTCTAAATAAATAATAAGCAAGAAAAAATACTACGATAAGTGCAAGAAAAAATTCCATGATAATAAATTACAAATTTTTTATTATTAAATCAATGCGTCCTAATAAACATTTCTAAGGGCGCACTGTCTCCAGTCGCCCTTAAGCATTAAACTTAATTAACTTTTAAAAAGATCAAGAGCTTTATTTAAAAGCTCCTCAGATTTTCCATGATCCCCATTAGAATGAGCTTTCACACCAGCATCATGAAGTTCTTGAGCTTGTTCAATTTTAGATTTAACTTTTCCTGCCATCATGGGACAAGAACCAGCAAAAGCTGAAGTTGAAAATACAACTAAAGTTAAAATTAGTAAAATATTTTTCATATTAAGTCCTTTCGTTTAGATACTTAATAATAAAAAGTTGAATAAAATCACTGCGGCTTTTTAACTAATAAGGTGTTCTGTTACCAGGTACCCTGAACTTTTAAACATTATTCCTTATTATACGCCATTCGCAAATATAAAAAATCTAAAACTATGAAGGAATTTCGGCAAAGCTTCGAAAAAATTATGCTAAATTAGTGGATCATAAAAAAATTTTTAAAATATAAATAATGAAAAAGTTAAATCAAAATGAATTAGATCAATATGCAAAAAAGATTTTAGAGGACTATGATAGCAATAATCCAGGCACAATTTTTAAAACAAAATTAAAATTAAGCAATGATGATGCATTGCTTATACAAGCAAAA